>Ga0157372_10002125_pt1 | contig 21523 bp, 17 predicted proteins | sample C55metaG_FD_115307 | JGI IMG/M metagenome (GOLD analysis project Ga0157372, IMG submission 115307) | Corn rhizosphere microbial communities from Kellogg Biological Station, Michigan, USA - C5-5 metaG | ecosystem: Host-associated > Plants > Roots > Rhizosphere > Soil | place: USA: Michigan... | reverse complement strand
GCGATAAAAGCGACCGAATACCAGATGGCACAGGGCTGGGATGTGCAGTACACTAACTGGACAACTGCTTTTGAAATGGCTCGTTTGCTCGATATCGCTAACAAACCCAGCTTTTTATCTAAAGAATGTCACGCCTACCTGTGGAAGATCATGCAGGAGACCAGCACCGGGCCAAGACAAATTAAAGGTTTGCTACCTGCAGGAACGATTGTAGCACATAAAACCGGTCGCTCGGGCACTAACGACCAGGGTGTTACCGCTGCTACAAATGACGTGGGTATTATCACTTTACCCAACGGCAAACATCTGGTAATTGCCATATTTGTAAGCAATGCTAGTACCGACCTGCCAACACGCGAAGACGTAATGGCGAGAATAGCTAAAGCGGCCTGGGATTATTCGCTTAGTAAATAGTTATTGAGTTATTTGTTATTGAATTTAAAATAAAGTGTCATTGCGAGCGGTAGCGAAGCAATCTATGAATAGGGCAATCGATGAACATAATCGGACCTGCAAGCGTAGAGATTGCTTCGTATCTCGCAATGACGTGTGGGGAAAACCATGATCAACGTCGAAAAAACAGCTGAATTAAGCGGACACTCCAATCCGATCTTTACCCTCGAACTTTCACAAAAACCGGGTATACTATTTACCGGCGGTAATGATAAAGGCGTAGTTGAGTGGAGCTTAAAGACCAATTCGTTCATTAAAGTGATGTTCCCGGTGCGGGCTTCGGTATATGCCATTCACGGCACAATTGGTTTTCCTTTGCTATTTACAGGCTTGCGCAGTGGGGAAGTATTAGTGTTCGATTTTATCAGGCAACAGCTATTACCCTCATTAAAACACCACTTAAAGCCCATATTTGATATCAAATCGCTGAAAGGTAAGAGCGAATTGCTGATAGCGTCAGAAGATGGCACGGTTTCGATCTGGAATTTAAATGATTTAAGCTTTCTGCACAGCATCAAGGTATCGACAGACACAATACGAGCCATAGCCATTTCACCTGATGAAAAGCAGATCGCTTTTGGATGTCGTGATAATACGATACATATTTACGATGCGGAAGATTACAGCCTAATCAGGATCCTCACTGGGCACACCATGTCGGTATTCGCGCTGGCTTATGCGCCTGATGGCAGCTACTTAGCCTCCGGAGCACGTGATGCCCAGGTTAAAATATGGAATAGCACGACTTACGAAGAGATCAAAAACATTCCCGCGCACCTGTTCGCAGTTAATCATATTACCTTCCATCCTACCGAGCCATATTTTGCAACGGCCAGTATGGATAAAAGTATCAAGATCTGGGGATCGGACGATTTTAAACTATATAAAAATATCAGTCGCGAAAAAGGTTACCCTATCCATCGCCTATCCGTAAATAAACTGGCCTGGTTTGATGAAGGGATGAAATTGGCATCGGTAAGCGATGATAAACTGGTACAGATCTGGAGCGTTTCTTTTTAATGTACAGATGAAGAATCTATAATTGGATTTACATTGAAAAGTCAAAAGTTCATTTGCATATCTGCATATTTGCACATTTAATTCGCACATTTGCACATCTAAAATGGTAGTATCCGAACGAGTTTTAAAATGGGCCATGCGTTTTTACCCGCCATTGCTATCACAACGCATTTGGGTGCAGAAGTTTGGCAAGGGTTTTACCAGCGTTGAAGTAAAGGTTAGCAAAAGCTTCCTGAACAAAAACTATAATAACTCAATATTCGGCGGAACAATCTTCGCTGCTGCCGACCCGTTTTATGCTTTATTATTCGACCAGATATTGCAGCGGCGTGGGTTTAAAGTACGCGTGTGGTTAAAATCGGCACAAATACAATACTTAAAACCTGGGCGTACTAACTTATACTTTAAGATAATTATCAGCGGAGAAGAAATTGCCGAAGCCGAACATATCTTAAAAACGGTAGGTAAATACGTAAAGGCCTTCCCTGTTGAAATGTATGATAAGGACGGGCAGCATTGTGTTTCGTTAATAAATGAGGTTTATGTACGTAATTTGTACACGAACGAAAAGGGCACCATAGCTTACTAATGTTGGTTAAATGCCATTTGTTAATAAGTTGTTTACCCGGATGATACTTCAAAGTTCATCGTTATCGTTAATTTAGCATAGTAATACAATCGCAATGTCTACTGTAATAAACGATAGTCATTTCGCCGCAAAAGGCTTCCTGATATCCACCGATAAAAACCTTCTCGACTTTAACGTTATCTACAATTACCTCGCTCAAGAATCTTATTGGGCCAAAGGCATACCCGAGGACAAGTTGCGCAGAGCTATTGTTAATTCTATATGTTTTGGCGTTTATCATGAGCAAAAACAGATTGGCTTTGCGCGGGTTATTACCGATGAAGCTACTTTTGGATATTTAGCAGATGTATTTATTTTACCTGAATATCGCAAATTGGGCTTATCAAAATGGCTGGTTCAAACCATAACACAATATCCGGCCTTTGAGGGTTTACGCAGATGGAGCCTTGCTACACGGGACGCACACAGCCTTTACGCGCAGTTTGGCTTTACGCCGGTGGATAAGCCCGAACTGTGGATGCAGATCTATCAACCTTATCAAACCGTTAATCAAAATTAAATGGAGGTACAAAATGAACATCAAAAAACTGATCTCGGAAGGCGAAGGTGTATCTCTGGATTTCAAAAAAACGATCACCAGTTGCGAGAAGATAGCCCGCACTATGGTATCGTTCGCTAATAATAAAGGCGGCAGGTTGCTCATTGGCGTTTATGATGACGGCACCATAAAGGGCGTAAAATCAGAGGATGAGGAGCGTTATATGATCAGCCGCGCGGCACACTTATTTGCCCGGCCTGCCCTGGAACCGATATTTGAAGAAGTTTATGTGGATGATAAACTGGTTTTGGTGGTCGATATTAAAGCGAGCGACGAAAAACCCCATTACGCGCTTGCCGATGATGGTAAATGGTGGGTATATATCCGAGTGAAAGATAAAAGCGTACTGGCCAGTAAAATTGTGGTTGATGTATTGAAAAGATCTGCTCAGGATGAAGGCGTATTGATCGAATATTCAACCAAAGAGAAAGCTTTGCTGGAATACCTGGACACCAACGAACGTATCAATATCCACGAATACTGTAAACTGCTAAAAATGACACGTCGTGGGGCGCAACGCATTATCGTGAACCTGGCGCTATCCGGCGTTATCAGGATACATACTAACGAAAAAGAAGAATACTATACAGCCTGTTAATGCTCGTAAACTATCTGTTCTTCTTTAACGCCTAATTCTTTCAGGTCGCTGATCATTTGCTCAGTAAATTTATCGGGGCCGCAAATGTAATAGTTGTAATTTTCATTATTTACATACTTCGATAGTAACTCTTTATCGATAACTTGAGGTTTAGCGCCGGGGGTAGTTGGATGGCTGATAATGTTGATCAGCCTGTTTCCCAGCATCAATTTTAACTCCTCGTGCAAAATGATATCGGCTTCGGTATGGTTGGCAAATAGTAAGGTGTTTCCCGTGTTTTGATTTTGAGCATGTTCTTGTCGCAAAATCGAAATAAACGGGGTCACTCCTGCCCCACCGGCAATAAACAAACCCGGATTTTGATAATTAATGGCGCCAAAAACTTCGTGCAGCAACAATTCATCCCCGGCATTTACATTAAGCAATTGATGGGTGACGCCGTTATGATCGGTATATATTTTGATGGTGAACTCCAGGTTTTCCCAGTCGTTCAACGAGGTGAAGGTAAACGGTCGCAATTCGTTCTGCCAATCAGGCTTATTGATGGACACATCCGTTGCCTGGCCGGATATAAAAGTATAACCTTTAGGTTTTTCTACAACGAAGTGCTTTACATTATGGGTTACAAAATTGGTTTTTAAAACCTTTACCACATGCTTTTCCATTGCTTTGATTTAAGTGTATTAACCGAGATTTTAGTTATTGGTTTTAGTTGTCCGTGATAAAGATCGTCAGTGAAGACACCGACGATGGCGATAATCAGTGAGGACACCGGCAGTGGCTATTATGTTTTATTATCGATTAGAGAACTACTTCTAAGCAAAGGTTACAAAATAAATTATAGATATACTCCATTCCAGATAAAAAAAGCCGCACAGCAATTTCTGTGCGGCCGGGATTGGAAGAGTTATACAATTTGTTCGGCAAATATTTCCCTGGCGTATTTCGCAGCCTGCACCATGTTGATGAGTGCGGTTTGCGTTTCGGGCCATTTGCGGGTTTTTAAACCGCAATCGGGGTTTACCCAGATATTAGCTGCTGGTAATAGCTCAGCCGCTTTTTTGAGCAGATCCACCATCTCGTGAACCGTTGGCACGCGCGGCGAATGGATATCATAAACGCCCGGGCCTATTTCGGCTGGGTATTTAAAATCGGCAAAAGCTTCCAGCAACTCCATTTGCGAGCGCGAGGTTTCAATGGTGATCACATCGGCGTCCATAGCTGCTATGTGTTCGATGACATCGTTAAACTCGCTGTAGCACATGTGAGTGTGTATCTGCGTTTCGTCTTTTACCCCACCAGCTGATATACGGAAAGCTTTAACAGCCCAATCCAGGTATTTCGCCCAATCGGCTTTACGTAGGGGCAAGCCTTCGCGAATGGCTGGCTCATCAATCTGGATAACTTTGATGCCAGCTTCTTCGAGAGCTACTACCTCATCCCGGATAGCCAATGCGATCTGGAAAGTAGTTTCGGAACGGGGTTGATCATCACGCACAAACGACCATTGCAGAATCGTAACCGGGCCGGTAAGCATGCCCTTCATCAATTTCTTGGTATTGGCCTGTGCAAATTTGCTCCAGTAAACTGTCATATCCGCTGGCCGGCTAACATCGCCATAAATAACCGGCGGCTTTACACAGCGGCTGCCATAGCTTTGTACCCATCCGTTTTTAGTGAACAAAAAGCCGTCAAGGCGCTCACCGAAATACTCCACCATATCGTTCCGCTCAAATTCGCCGTGTACCAGCACATCAATGCCTATCTGTTCCTGCCAGCGGATCGCACTGATAGTAGCCTCGGCTATCTGCTCATCATATTGCTGTTGGGTCAATTCGCCCTTCTTCAATTTTGCACGTAACCGGCGAATATCATCCGTTTGCGGGAACGAGCCGATGGTTGTAGTGGGGAACAATGGCAGTTTAAACCTTTTACGCTGTATTTGCTGACGTTTATTAAAAGCACTTGCCCGGTTAGCAGCCGCATCAGTTATACCATCCACACGTTGTTTAATAGCTTGTTTATGGATCAGTTTAGACAGATTGCGGCTTGAAACCGCTTTCAGATTATCCTGCAGGAAGGCATTATTATTATGTGCCAGGATCTCATTTAGCTCATTAACCTCGTTGAGTTTCTGTTTAGCGAAAGCCATCCAGTTTTTTATCTCGGGCCCGATCTCTGTTTCCAGGTCAAGATCAAAAGGCACATGGAGCAGCGAACAGCTTGGCGCTATCATTACCCTATCCTTACCAATAACAGCTATTGCCTTTTTGATGTGGGCTATTGACCGGATATAATCGTTTTTCCAAACATTGCGGCCATCAATCACACCTAAAGAAATCCGTAACCCGGGCGGCGCTAAGCGAAGCACATCATCTAATTGATCAGGAGCACGTACTACGTCAATATGCAACGCGCTTACAGGCAGTTGGAGCGCCAGTTCTGTATTGTCATGCAATCCCTCAAAATACGTAGTCAGCATAATACTTAACTGCGGGCATTGTCTTCTGATCTCCGCATAAGCTTGTTTGTAGGCCTCTTTAGCTTTTGGCGACAGATCGAGCGCCAGGAATGGTTCATCCAATTGTACCCAAACAGCGCCTTGTGCTTTCAGTCGTTTTAATATTTCTACATAAACAGGCACCAATTTTTTAATCAGGTCGATCTTATCAAAACCGGTCTCTTTTTCTTTACCCAGCAACAGGTACGATACCGGGCCCAGCAATACCGGTTTAGGCACAGCGCCCAGTACCTGCCTGGCAAAATTGAACTCCTCGAAAACCTTTTCAGAGAAGATTCTGAACTGCTGGCCGGCAGTAAATTCGGGCACAATGTAGTGGTAATTGGTATCAAACCACTTAGTCATTTCCATCGCGGTAATATCCAGACCATCTTTTTGATAGCCACGTGCCATGGCAAAATACAGGTCGATCTCGTGGTTGCCGTTAGCCTGGCTTAATACAGCCGAATACTGCTTGGGGATGACGCCCAACATCATCGAGGCATCGAGCACATGATCATAAAAACTGAAATCGTTACATGGAATCAGATCTATCCCGGCATCCTGCTGTATCTTCCAGTTTTCGGCACGTATACTGCGGGCTACAGCAAACAGATCGATACGGCTCATTTTGCCCGACCAATACTGTTCGCAGGCTTTTTTTAATTGTCTTTGACTACCAATTCGCGGATAACCCAGGTTTTGCGTTAGCATGTTTTAAATAAATAAATAGTGTAAAAAATCTTAATTAAATCCTGTCCAAAGCTATATATAAGGATTAAATTACTTAATATACCTATACAAATTGGTTTAATAACCTATATTTGAATATATTTAAAGATTAATACACTTAAAAGAAATACAAATTACCAATTTAAAAGATGATTATTCCATGAACGAGCTTGACGACACAGATAAACAATTGCTAAGGCTACTGGGCGAAGATTCTGAGATTACAATTAAAGAGCTCGCTATTAAAGTAAACTTGTCACATACTCCTGTTTTCGAACGCGTTAAAAAACTTAAAAGCAATGGTTATATCAAAAAATACATTGCCCTGATCGATGCTGAAAAACTTAATTACGGCTTAATCGTGTTTGTTAACATTAAATTAAAACAACACGATAAATCCATTGGTAATGAATTTGTTAAAGACATTAACAGATTACAGGAAGTAGTAGAATGTTATAATATTTCGGGTGATTTTGATTTCCTGCTTAAGGTTTACGCAAAAGACATGAAGCATTACCAGGATTTTGTTTTTAACAAATTAGGTTCGGTAACCAGCATAGGCAGCACCCACAGTACCTTTGTTATGTGCGAGAATAAAAACTCATACAACATTAACTTTTAACTATAAGCAGACCATCAAAATCAAGTTATCAAACAAAAAAACAACACATACTCTTACAACTATTTTTAGTTTTATTTAAGAGTTTTTATACCGATTTTAGCGGCCGGTTCGTACTACCAATCCATCAATGAAATATACCCGGGCCTTAGATAATTACCGTGAAAAAATTGCCAGTGTAAATGCCGGTGAAATGGTGCTCAATATGGGCCCTCAGCATCCGTCCACACATGGTGTTTTGCGCCTGGAACTGATTACCGATGGTGAGATCGTTCGCGAAGTGATACCTCATATCGGCTATCTGCACAGGTGTTTTGAGAAACATGCTGAGTCGCTCACTTATCAGCAGTCTATCCCCTTTACCGATCGGATGGATTACCTGGCTTCTATGAACAACAGCCACGCTTTTGTAATGGGCGTTGAGCGAATGATGGGCATCGATCAGGATATCCCAAAACGGGTTGAATATATCCGTGTTTTGGTTTGCGAACTGAACCGTATCGCATCACACCTTATAGCGATAGGTACCTATGGCATCGATATTGGCGCCTTTACCCCTTTCTTGTGGTGTTTCAGGGATCGTGAACATATTATGGGTATGCTGGAATGGGCATCAGGTTCGCGGATGCTGTATAACTACATTTGGGTAGGTGGTTTATTTTATGATCTGCCGGTAGGCTTTGAAGAGCGCTGTGCAGAATTCATCACCTATTTTAAGCCTAAAATGGTTGAGTTAAATCACTTGCTTACCGATAACAAAATATTTATCGACCGTACAGCAAACGTAGGCGTACTGCCGCGTGATGTGGCCATAAACTATGGCTGCAGCGGACCAATGTTACGTGGTTCGGGGCTAAAATACGATCTGCGGCGCATTGATAATTATTCGGCTTACCCGGAGCTGGAATTTGATGTGCCTATTGGCAAAGGCCTGATGGGCAGCGTTGGCGATTGCTGGGACCGGTACAAAGTACGTGTTGACGAAATCGAAGAATCAGTAAAAATTATAGAGCAATGCCTGGAGCGTTTGCAAAAAGAGTTGAAACGTACACCAGAGTTCGATCCGCGGGCTAAACTGCCACGTAAAATAACGCCTAAAGCACAGGATTTTTACGTTAGGGCCGAAAACCCTAAAGGCGAATTGGGCTTCTATTTTATTGCCGATGGCCGAAGCGAGATACCTTTCCGCGTAAAATCGCGTGGGCCAAGCTTTACCAACCTATCAGTGCTGCCTGCCATGGCGCAGGGCGTAATGATTGCCGATCTGATCGCCATTATTGGTTCGATAGATTTTGTATTAGGAGAGGTAGACCGGTAAGTTTTAGGTTGATAATTTTAGTATCGGCTACAAAACTATGGCATAATAATGTCGCACACCAAACTGCGCGTTGCGGTAAAAACTAAACTAATGCCAATGATAATAAAGGGGGCTCTGCTATTCATAACAAAGCCCTAATATACCGTATTTTAAAATATCTACGCCACTTTAACAGCGGCAGATTTATCTAAAAACCAATCTACATCCCTACGAATCAACTGCGCCGGATACTCGTCGATATCGGTTACATCTTTCAATACATGATGTACGGCCTCGGCTTTACCTTCGCCATAAACCAGAAAAGCTATTTTTTTAGCCTGGTTAATCATCGGGGCAGTAAAGCTAATACGGTAAACCTGCTGATCTTCCAGCCAAACATCCTTCACGCTCACCGTATCGTCGTGCAATATCGGAGTATGCGGAAACAATGATGCGGTATGCGAATTATCTCCGAGCCCTAACAACACTAAGTCGAATACCACTTCACCATGATCAAAAAATTGATCGATGGTATTTGCATAAGCCTTGGCAGCGTCAGCAGGAGGCAACCCGGTATTTACTTTATAAACCTGTGAGGCATGTATCTTCAGCGGATCAAACAATGCCCTGGTAGCCATTAAGGCGTTGCTATCTTTATCAGTATCTGGTACATTACGCTCATCACCGAAAAAGAAATACACCTTGCCCCAATCAACCTTTTTACTGTAAAGAGGCGACGCAAGCAATTCATATAGCTTTTTAGGCGAGCTTCCGCCTGATAAAGATACACTGAATTTTCCTTTGGCTGCAATGGCTTCATCGGCAGCATTTATAAAGTAGTCGGCCAGGGCCGCTAATACTTCATCGGTAGTATCAAATATATGCAGCATTATGCTTTTTTCTTTTTGTTGCCGCCGTTAAGCGGCAAAGTAAACCAATGATAACCATCTCGGGCTATCAATGCCTCAGCATTTTCAGGCCCCCACGAATCGGCCGAATAGTTAGGGAAGTTAATACTCTTACGTGTTTCCCAGGTTTTTAATATCGGCATGATCAGTTCCCAGGCCTCTTCAACCTGGTCGCCGCGCATAAATAAAGTTTGGTCGCCCAGCATGGTATCCAGCAATAGCGTTTCGTATGCCTCGGGCGCATCGCTGGTGTAAGTACCGCTGTAATCAAATACCATGTCGACGGTATTCAATATCATATCAAGGCCCGGGCGTTTAGCCTGCACTTGCAAACGGATACTCATTTCGGGCTGTATGCTGATGATCAACCTGTTTTGCTGCCAGCTTTCAGTAGCTTCGGCCGGGAAAACACGATGCGGTACATCTTTAAACTGGATGCTGATAACAGATGACGATTGGTGCAACCTTTTACCTGTACGCAGGTAAAAAGGTACTCCCTGCCAGCGCCAGTTATCGACAAAAAATTTAATAGCAGCAAAAGTTTCGGTGTTCGAGTCGGGATTAACCTTCGATTCTTCACGGTAGCCCGGTACTTCTTTACCTTCAATCCAACCACGACCATATTGACCCCTTACGGTACTCATACGTACATCCTCGGCCGAAAAACGACGCATTGCACGCAGCACTTCTACTTTACGGTTACGTAACTCATCCGAGTTAAAGTTGATCGGCGGTTCCATTGCAACTAAACAAAGCAACTGCAAAATATGGTTCTGTACCATGTCGCGCAAAGCTCCTGCCCCATCGTAATAGTCGCCACGCTCGCCCATACCCAGTTGCTCGGTTACCGAGATCTGTACGTGCTCTATATTATCGCGGTTCCAAATGGGCTCCAGTATGGAGTTGGCAAAACGGAAAGCCATAATATTTTGCACCGTTTCTTTGCCTAAATAATGATCGATACGGTATATCTGTTTCTCGTCGTAAATACTGCTTAGCAACTGGTTAAGCTCTTTAGCTGTTTCCAAATCGTGGCCAAAAGGTTTTTCGATTACGATACGGGTTTTCTCCGGATTATCTGCCAAATGCGCTTTCGAAATATTAGATGCAATGATCGGGAAGAAGTTTGGAGACACGGCCAGGTAATAAATTACATAAGGATCCTGGCCCCATTCGGCTTTATATTCTCTGATCCTTGCGCCAAACTCTTTGTAAGTTTCAAAGTCGTTGATGTCCGATACCTGGTAAGCCAGATGCTTTGAGAATGAATCCCATTTATCTTTCTTAGCTTTTCCGCTTCGCGAAAATTGATTAACACCCTCCAACACACGGTTGCCAAAATCATCGTTGGTCAATTTAGTACGCCCCGTACCTATAATGGCAAATTGATCGGGCATCCACCCATCTAAAAATAAATTGTAAAGCGCCGGACCGATCTTACGTTGGCTCAAGTCACCAGTACCCCCGAAAATAACGAATATAGTGGGTTGTGATTTAATAGTCGATTTCATCTTGATAGTTTAAAGGTTGATGGTTCATAGATGCCAGCAAATGTAAAACACACTCACTACTCACCAAAAACCACTCACTAATTTATTTAGGCATCCATTGTGTATGGAAAGTGCCGGTCTTGCCGATCAGTTCGTAAGTATGTGCACCAAAATAATCGCGTTGCGCTTGCGTCAGGTTCGATGGCATTCTTTCGGCTCTGAAATTATCAAAATAACTTAACGACGCTGAAAATACCGGCGTAGCTATACCGGCATTCACCGAAGCGGCTATAATTGCACGTACACCGGTTTGACTTGCCAATACCAGTTTACTTACATCGCCATCCAGCAATAGATGCTCAAGGTCTTTGTTTTTGCCGTAAGCGCCATAGATATTCTCTAAAAATTTAGAGCGGATAATGCAGCCACCACGCCAGATCTTACCGATCTCATCCAGTTTCAGATCATAACCATACTCTTTTGAAGCACGAGATAACATGTGCATGCCTTGAGCATAGGTAATGATCATGCTGAAGAAGTAAGCATCTTCCAATAGGTTTAGGAAAGCTTCTTTATCGGCAACAATGGCCTCGCTTTTGCCATAAATAGTTGCGGCCTGGGTGCGGATAGCTTTATATTTTGATAGATCGCGCATAGCTACCGACGAATCGATAGACGGGATTGGCGCTTCCAGGTTCATGGCTTCCTGCGAAGTCCATTTACCGGTGCCTTTAGCACGAGCCTCGTCTTTAATATCGTCGATCAGTAAATGATCAGTGCCTTCTGCTTTGTAGGTCAATATATCGCGGGTGATCTCGATCAGGAATGAGCTTAACCGGCCTTCGTTCCATTTTTCAAAAACGCCGTGTATTTCCTCATTGGTAAATTGTAACCCGTTTTTTAGGATCTCGTAGGTTTCGGCTATCAATTGCATCAAAGCATACTCAATGCCATTATGCACCATCTTCACAAAGTGACCGGATGCGCCCGGGCCAATGTAAGTTACGCAAGGCGCGCCATCAACCTTAGCCGCTATCGACTCGAGGATAGGTTTCATTACGTTGTAAGCCTCTTTATCGCCGCCCGGCATCATGCTCGGGCCTTTGCGCGCACCTTCTTCACCACCGGATACACCCATTCCGAAAAAATGATAGCCTTTGCTTTCCAGGTAGTCAACACGGCGGTTGGTGTCTGTAAAGTGCGAGTTACCTCCATCAATCAAAATATCGCCTTTATCTAAAAAGGGGATCAACTCTTCAATAACTTCATCTACAATTTTACCGGCAGGTACCAGCATCATAATGGCTCTTGGCTTATTCAGGCTATCGATAAACGGCTTCACTTCACTAAAACCTTTTACATTACCCCTTTTCGCTTCAGCTTCTAACTGTACACCTTTTGAGGCATCTTTATCAAAGCCAGCACCATTAACACCATGATCGGCCATGTTAAGCAACAAGTTGCGGCCCATGGTGCCCAGGCCTATCATACCAAAATCGTATTTCATTGTTTAGTTTGGTTAATAGTCGATAGACCATAGTCCATAGCAAGAATTTACTATGGACTATTGACCATTGACTATGGTCTATTTAATCCTTCCAGTATCTTTTTTGTTTCTTCAAAACTTGTATGCTGATGTGCCTGAAATCCTAATTTAGCGGCAGCATCCACAAACATTATCCGGTCGTCAAAATATACACTTTCCTCCGGCTCAGCCTGTGCTATGCCCAAAGCCAGTTTAAACATATTTGGGTCGGGCTTACGCATGCCTACCTCGCAGGATGATATAAAACCATCAAATGCTTCGTGCAGCTTAAATTTTTTGATGCGGTAATCATTCAGTTCCTTGCCTTCGTCATTGATGGAAAAAATGCGGAAACCGCAGGTCTTTTTCCATTCTTTAAGCCAGGCAAGGGTACCTTTCAGCTCCAGGGATTGCTCGAACATAAAAGTTTTGAAGTCTTCGCGTGTAAAATCCCTCGGGTGATTAAACACCACCGTGTCCAGGTATTCGTCAAGCGATATCGTGCCGGCCTCATATACATTAAAAATAAATGTATGCAAGCCCGACATTTCCGCATAATCTAAACCGAATTGCTTGGCTGCCTTTTGGCGCGACTCGTGCCCCCAGCCGTTAGTTAAGAGCACGCCGCCAACATCAAAAAACAGGAATTTTACAGGCGAATGGCTCACTGCTTATACTTTAGCTTTTTGATCTTCAATTGATTGCAACAGTTTTTCGAATGGTTTGTTGAACTTGTCAATACCTTCGTCTTCTAGCTGTTGTGTAATCTGATCGATATCGATACCGGCTTTTTTCAGTCTGTCTAAAGCTTCGGTTGCTTTATCTAAACCATCTTCCAATACATTAGCGGCAATACCATGATCACGGAACGCTTCGATCGTTTCCAACGGAACAGTATCTACGGTGTCCGGGCCAATCAACGCCTCAACGTATTTGGTATCTTTAAATGCAGGGTTTTTGCTGCTGGTACTTGCCCATAATAAACGTTGTGGTTTTGCGCCTTTGGCTTCCAGTGCTTTCCAGCGTTCGCTGCTGAATACACGTTTGTAGATTTCGTATGCTTTTTTAGCTGATGCGATAGCGATTTCGCCTTTCAAGTCGCCTAAGCCTTTTTCATCCAGCATCGGGTCAACCAAAACATCAATACGGCTTAAAAAGAAGCTCGCTACTGATGATATACCTTCAATAGATTGGCCGGCAGCCACGCGGTCTTCCAAACCTGCGATGTAAGCTTCAGCGACTTCCTCGTAACGTGGCAAACCGAATAATAAAGTAACGTTGATGTTCAGGCCTTCGCTGATGGTTTTGCGGATAGCAGCCAAACCTGGTTGAGTACCCGGGATTTTGATCATCACGTTATCGCGGCCAACTGCTTTCCATAGTTCTAAGGCTTGTTTGGTAGTGCCTTCAGTATCTAATGCCAAAAATGGCGATACTTCAAGACTTACGTAACCGTCCTCGCCTTTCGACTCGTCGTATACGCCTTTAAACATATCAGTAGCTTTTTGGATATCTTTGATAGCTAAACTAAAAAACAATTCTTCGTTTGTTTTACCGCTATCAGCCAGCGCTCTGATATCAGCATCATAATCTGAACTGCTGGTTATCGCTTTTTCAAAAATTGCCGGGTTTGAGGTTACACCGCGTACGCCATCATCGTCGATCAGACTTTTTAACTTACCCGAGGTCATGATCTGACGATCGATAAAATCAAGCCAGATGCTCTGACCGAAACTGTGTATTTGCTTTACTTTATTAGTTGCCATTGTTAATAGGTTTTATTGTTTGTGCTATCATTTTTAAGTTGATAGCTAAGTTCGTAATGAATAATGTGTTTTTTGTAATGATAATTTAATAGTTATGTTAGGCTAAGGTAATTTAGTTGTTTGCCGCCAATATGATATCCAGGTCGTAACCGATGAAAAGTCCGCTTTCAATAACGCCGGTTATCGATTTGATGTCTTTTTCGAGCGTTTTGGTTACGGTATCAAAATAGCAATCGAGTATAAGGTTATTATTTTCGGTGATGATGGATCCGTCTTTGCCTTTGGCTGGTCTTAATATAATACTGTTGGCGCCCAATTGTTTGAGTTGCTGTTCAACATGCAATAAAGCCTGCGGAAAAACTTCTATCGGTATCGGAAAATTGGTATTCAGCTTTTTAACGATCTTCGATTCATCTACAATAATAAAGTTCTTCGCGCTCGAACTGATCAGTAGCTTTTCTTTAAACATCGCCCCGCCCCTGCCTTTAATCAGGCTGTTATCCGGGTCAACTTCATCAGCGCCATCGAATAACCAGTCTGGCTTATTCTCAAACAAGCTTGTTAGCGGTATACCCAGTTTACTGCAAAACATCGATATTTCAAGCGAGGTTGGTATACCTTTGATGTTGAGCTTTTCTGTTTTGATCTTATCGGCGATAGCTAAAAGCGCTATGTAAACCGTCGAGCCGGAACCAATACCGATCACGTCGCCGTCCTTTACCTTATCAGCTATCTGCGCGGCTACTTTTTGCTTGCCGCTCAGGTTGATAATTTCGGCCGACCATTGCAGGTTGCTGATCAAACTATTATCCCAGTCCATTTTTGTTCGATAAAGGATTTAAGGAGCAAGGAACAAAGACTAAGATTAACATCCATTGTCTTTCCTCCTTGTTCTTTAGTCCTTAGCCTAATAAAACTTTCGCTTTGCTAACTATATTATCTACGGTAAAGCCAAAGTGCTTATACAACTCATCGGCTGGTGCCGATTCGCCAAAGCCTGGCATGGTTACAGTATCACCTTCGTCGGTAATATATTTATGCCAGCCCAAAGCCGAACCTGCTTCGATAGCCAAACGTTTCTTCAAGCCTTTAGGCAGCACGCTTTCTTTGTAATCCAAGTTTTGTTGTTCAAATAATTCCCACGATGGCATACTTACCACACGAGATGCAATACCTTCTTCTTTCAATTTAGCCTGAGCTTTCAATGCCAGGTCAACTTCCGAACCGGTAGCGATCAGTATTAACTGAGCGTCTTTATCGTCAGAGAGTACGTAAGCGCCTTTTATTAACTCGCTTGCTTTCGCATATTTATCCTGATCAAGGATAGGTAATCCCTGACGGGTCAGGACCAACGCAACCGGGCCGGTTTTATGCTCTAAAGCAACTTTCCAGGCCTGTACTGTTTCGTTGGCATCAGCCGGGCGGATAACCAGGATGTTCGGTATCGAACGCAGCGAGATCAGTTGCTCAACCGGCTGGTGGGTAGTACCATCTTCACCCAAACCGATACTATCGTGTGTATACACCAATATCGGGCGGATTTTCATAATGGCAGCCAAACGAATCGGCGGACGCATATATTCAGAGAACATCAAGAAAGTAGCGCCAAACGGAATAATGCCCGGAGTTAAGGCCATACCGTTTATGGCACCGCCCATAGCGTGCTCGCGGATACCGAAGTGGAAGTTACGGCCCGCACGATTCTCAAAAGTGAATGAATCGAATTCTTTTAAATGTGTTTCGGTTGATGGGGCTAAGTCGGCCGCGCCACCAATAAGTCCCGGAATTTTTCCGGCGATAGCATTCAGTACTTTGCCCGATGCCTGGCGGGTAGCCATTTTACCGGCGTCTGCTTTAAATACAGGCAATGAATCTTCCCAGCCTTTTGGCAATTCGCCGGCAGCGGCTAACTCATATTGCGCGGCCAGTTCAGGGTATTTAGCTTTATAATCGGCAAACAGTTGGTTCCATTTTGCTTCTTTATCACCACCTTTTGCACCGGCACCATGATAATATTTCAATACTTCGGGGTCAACGTCGAATGATTTTTCAGGATCGAAACCAAAGAATTGTTTAACCAGCTTAATCTCATCAGCGCCCAGCGGCGAACCGTGCGAGCCTGCAGTACCCGATTTGTTAGGGCTTCCGTAAGCGATCAGTGAGCGTACACGGATAAACGATGGTTTTTGTTTTTCGGCTTTGGCATTGGTAATAGCTTGTTGTAAAGCGTGCACATCGTTAACATCATCAACCGATTGTACGTGCCAGCCGTAGGCTTCAAAGCGTTTGTTTACATCTTCGTTAAAAGCCAGGTCAGTGCTGCCTTCTATCGATATCTTGTTATCATCATATAAATAGATCAGGTTACCCAACTCCAGGTGACCGGCCAGCGAAGCAGCCTCTGATGCTACACCTTCCATCATATCACCATCGCTGCATATAGCATAAACATGATAATCGAAAAGATCGAAGCCCGGTTTGTTGTAAGTAGCGGCCAGGTATTTTTGAGCAATGGCGAAACCAACACCGTTTGATACACCTGCACCCAGCGGGCCGGTAGTAACATCAACACCAGGGCACAGGCCGTACTCGGGGTGACCAGCTGTTTTGCTGTTCATCTGGCGGAAATTCTTGATATCATCCAGGCTAACATCATAACCTGTTAAATACAAAATACTGTATTGCAGCATACAGGCATGGCCAGCCGACAAAATAAACCTATCGCGGTTAGCCCAGTGTGGATTTTTAGGATTGTAATTCAAAAACTGTGTCCACAGCACGTGCGCCATTGGAGCCAGGGCCATCGCGGTACCCGGGTGACCAGAATTTGCTTTTTGAACCGCATCTGCCGATAATACCCTGATGGTATCTATACCCTGTTCTTCGATGCTTTTTGTTGTTGTACTCATTGTTTAATGTTAAAGTTGATTATTTCTTTTTTACCGATGTTATCAATTCGTTACGTGTGTCGCTTTTCCACAAACGGGCTCCGCCTTTAATACCATCGCGATTGGTTATCAATTTAATGTTATCGTCGAGCTTAAAGTTGATCTTGCGGGCATTGCCGCCGCCAAGATACAAAGTATCGTAATTAAATACAGTTTTTAATATCTCAATCACGTGTTTAACGCGTTCGTTCCACTTTTCTTCACCTTTTTTCAAAAGCGCTTTTTCGCCAACGTACTGATCGTATGTTTTTCTTTCGGTAATGGGGTGATGGGCTATCTCCAAATGTGGTAACAGGTAGCCATCATTTAATAAAGCCGTACCAAAACCAGTGCCCAACGTAACTACCACTTCAAACCCTTTGCCGTCAACTACACCTAAACCCTGCATATCGGCATCATTAACTACACGGGTGGGTTTGCCTAAAGTTTTTTCAAGTTCTTTTGCCAGATCAAAATTTTTCCATTGATCAGTACCCAGGTTAGGCGCGGTAATTATTACGCCGTTCTTTACGTAACCAGGAAAGCCAACCGATACCTTATCATAAGGCTGAAAAGCTTTGATCAGCTCCTGGATAACTCCTATCAGCTGTTTAGGCTTTGGCGATGGTGGTGTAATTATTTTTTCGTAATCCATCAGCGGCGTGCCTTCATGATCTAGGACGGTTGCTTTAACATGTGAGCCGCCGATATCGATGGATAATATTTTATCGCCCGAAGATGATACTTTCATAGATGCTTGTTGATCCGTTTTACCCTAAGCGTTTAACGATTAATAATTACAATCCGGGTCGCTTTCTGTTTCAGGCTTTCGTAGTTAATTAAATACGCTCTAAATGTAGTGTGTTTGTTACAAACATGCAATCGGTTGCAGAAAATATCTTTCCACACAATCTATCATTGCTTTTTCAACCCACTCGTAATTTGAGCGTTTATTTACAACAAAAAGTTAAAAAACCCGCAATCCTCTACTCGCATTTCTAAATTTCACCACTATTCACTCTAAATCTATCTAATTAGTAGGCTAATATAGGGCAATTATTTGATTCTTTATGATATAAGCAACAAAAAACCCCGAAAATTATCGGGGTTTTTAATTTTTATGTGATTTTTCTTCAATTTTAGTAACCAAATATTTGTTTCAGGCTCAATTTTGTGAGGTCGCCATACTTTTCCAGGTCGTCATCGCTCACACGTTTCTCAGATGCCACGATACAGTAAGTATAAGGTTTATCCTTAAACTCTTTATCATGGAAAGCCTTGATGTCATCAAACTTCAGTTTATCCACATTCTCGAAAGTTGTTCTGCGGATATCGTAATCCACTCCCCTACGCTGCGCATTCAAATAGCTGAATAAAATACCATCTTCAGTAATCCGTTCGGTCTCTAACGATTTGCGAATGTTATCCTTTGCAGAAGTGATCACTTTTTCTGATTGCGGCAGATCTGTCAGCAATTCGTTCATGCCTTTAATGGCCTCGTTTAGCTTATCGGCTTGCGTACCTACATAAGCTTGGATAATGTTGCGGTCATCCTTTTTAGCAGGCGCGCTGTAGAAGGCATAAGTTGAATATGCCAGCGCTTTCGACTCGCGAATGGTTTGAAAAACAATCCCACTCATGCCACCACCAAAGTAATTGTTAAACAATTCCACGGTTGGGGTTTGCGAGGTCGTGTAAGTATCTGAGTTTCTGATCCAGTCGATCTCTGCCTGTACCATATCATAATTGGCAAACAGCACCTTGTTTTTATCCTGGTTAATTTTGGTGAACACCTTAGCCTCAGGATAAGGAGCAAAGCTTGCCGGCAAATGATGTAACGTTTTTAACGAAGCAGCAGCCATTGGCGCAGTTAACGGACCGTAATATAAAATGGTGTGTTTATAATTACCCAGGCTATGCAGAATGTTTACCAGTTCTTCAGCCTTTAGGTTGCTCAGCTCCTCGTCAGACAATACATTGTTGAACGGATTATGCTCGCCGTACATAGCGTAGCTTACCAAACCTTGCATAATCTGTCCTTTATTCAGCTTGGCATTATCGCGAGACTTTTTCAAACGGGCTTTCAGGCCAGCCAAAGCAGCTTCATCGGGTTTGCAATTGGCAATTACGTTTTCGTACAAGGCGATTGTTTTCGCAAAGTTCTCCTGCAAGCCGCTAATGCTTACGGTGGTTATCTCGCCCGAGGTTGAGATATTAAATGACCCTGCCAGTTTGTAAAATTCTTTGCTGATATCGTCGGCGCTCATTTTATCGGTGCCCAGGTATTGCATATAAGTAGCCGCCAACGAAAACAATTTGTTATTATAGCTACCCATGTTGTAGCGGTAGTATAGCCTGAACAGGTTATTCTCTTTGTTTTGAACAGATAACAATTCAGCCCCGCCAACTTTAGCTTTTTGGATATCCTTATTATAATCCAACCAAACCGGTGCAATGTTATTGGCCGGGATATTATCAACCATTTTGAGGAATGGCGATGCCGACTCGCGGTTAACTTCAACCGGAGTGATATGCGGTTTATCAACCTTTTTGATGTTTTTGTCTTCGCCCTGGTGTTTGTAAACGATCACATAATTGCTTTCGCCCAGGTATTTGTTAGCAAATGCCACGATCTGTGCTTTAGTCACTTTCGATAAATCGGCTACGGTAGCCACGTGCGTACGCCAATCCACACCCGAAGTAAAGGCATCCATCAGGTTGCTGGCACGGTTGTAATAGCCTTCGTTTTCTTCGGTGGTTGATTTTTTTACGTTATTTACTATAGACGGGATCAGGTCATCGGCAAAATCACCTTTTTTCAATTTCTCGATCTCGGCAAGCATTAAAGCTTTCACATCATCCAACGATTGACCTTTAATAGGATTACCTTGCAATAATAATGCGCTATAATCTTTTAAGGTATAATCAAAAGCGGCGGCACTTAATAGCTTTTGTTTTTTGGTCAGATCAAGGTCGAATAGACCGGCTTTACCGTTGGTCAATATTTGCCCTACCAGGTCGAGTATTTGCGCGTCATGCGTATTAGCGCCGGGGAAACGGAAAGCAATGGTCAGGTTCTCCGGATTCGGGCCATAAACATCTCTTTTGATCGGTGAAGTGATCGGTGCTTCAGGATCGAATTTATATGGCGGAATTGCCTTAGGCTGCATATACTTGAAATGTTCATCGATCTTTTTGATCATCACATCCGGGTTAAAATCGCCCGACATGATCACACCCATATTGTTGGGTACATAGTAGGTATAGTAATACTTGCGGATCTCTTTTAACGAAGGGTTTTTCAGGTGCTCGATGGTGCCGATAGTAGTTTGCCTGCCGTAATTGTTATTAGGAAACAGCGCTGCGAACAAGGCTTCGAAGGTTTTGTTACCATCGTTATCCAGCCCCCGGTTCTTTTCTTCGTAAACCGCTTCCAGTTCAGTATGGAAAATACGCAGCACCGGCGCGCGGAAACGCTCTGCCTGTAAAGTCAGATATTTATCTACCGACGATGACGGGATATCATCCGTGTAAACAGTTTCCTCGAACGAGGTAAAAGCGTTAGTGCCCTTACCGCCCATCGATGCCATCATTTTATCATATTCGTTAGCGATGGCAAATTTTGAGGCCTGGCCCGAGGTGACGTCTATCTGGTGGTATATCTCTACACGTTTGGCGCTGTCGGTGGTTGAGTTGTATTGTTCGTACAAACCATCAATCTGATCAAGGATGGGTTTTTCTTTTGCCCAATCCAATGTTCCGTACTTATCGGTGCCTTTAAACATCATGTGCTCCAGGTAATGCGCCAGGCCGGTATGGTTTGATGGGTCGGTTTTACTACCGGCCTTAACCGCAATGAACGACTGTATACGCGGTTCTTTAGCTGTTGGGCTAAGCATAACCGTTAAACCGTTTTTCAGAACATAAAAACGCGAGTGGGTTGGGTCGCCGCTTACGTATTTATAAGTGTAGCCTCCCGATGTTGCGGTCTTCCATACAAAGCCCGCTTTTTGAGCCATAGCGGTAACACACAAGCTCAATAATACTGCTGAGAATAAGTATCTAATTTTCATGATTGGGATTTAAGACCTCTAATATATTAAAAATAGAAGCTTGGCTAATAAATATTTTACCCATATAACATCTTTTAACTATTCTTTATTTAACCGGCACAGGCCATCATCAAATAAATTTTTTTATAGCATCTTTGCAGCATGAGCAAATTATGGCAAAAAACCACCAATGTTGATCAACTGGTAGAAAGCTTTACCGTTGGCCGCGACCGTGAGTTTGACGAGCAAATGGCCGCTTTTGATGTACTGGGTTCGCTGGCACATACCCGGATGCTACAACAAGTGGGTTTGTTGGATAAGGCTGACCTCGACATCGTACAACAAGAACTGAAAAATATTTATGCCGATATAGCTAAAGGCGACTTTAAAATTGAATCGGATGTAGAAGACGTACACTCACAGGTTGAGTTACTGCTTACCCGCCGCAT
>Ga0157372_10002123_pt1 | contig 21530 bp, 56 predicted proteins | sample C55metaG_FD_115307 | JGI IMG/M metagenome (GOLD analysis project Ga0157372, IMG submission 115307) | Corn rhizosphere microbial communities from Kellogg Biological Station, Michigan, USA - C5-5 metaG | ecosystem: Host-associated > Plants > Roots > Rhizosphere > Soil | place: USA: Michigan... | reverse complement strand
GGAGGACTAAATGAGCTTTGATTTCTCTGTGTCTTTTTCCAACAAGGCAGCAGCAGTTCGGGGAGAGACGGAGATTAAACAGTTAGACATTCGTATCAAGCAGAAGATGGCTTATCCAGGGAGTATTCAGTATTATATGCTGTCTGCACCCTCTGAGGCAGTGTTCAATATCTTCGTTGATAAAGTTGGCGCACGTAAGACAGGGCCAAAGGCTCTGCTTGTTAAATAAGGAGACATTATGCAACACGAACACATCCCTAAAGGCACTCTTGTACGTTATGTTGGAAACAACACAGGCAACTTTGAGAACACTGATTATATCGGGCTAGTAGGAAAGACAATATCTGATACGGTTATTTCCAATCCTCGATCCACTTTAGATGTATTCTTTGAGGAGACAAGCTATGGCCCTAAATTTATTGGCATAATGCGACTCAACCTTGAGATCATTCAAGTTGAAGATGAACCTCTGCCTGCTGTTTCAGGGGATGAAAGATTCTCCGATGCATATGGCGACAGCTTGACTATTGAGACAGGCAATGAGGGTGATACTGATCTTATCTGGATCACTGCTAAGGACAAGCACGGCGAAGCTTTGCTGGAATTTAGTGATCGTGATGCCGTCCTTGATCTGGCTTCGCATCTGCTCCGAGTTGGCTTGGCTATGAATAAGGAGTAATTATGACATACACTCACGTAAAAATGAGGTCAGATTGGTGTTATGGTACATCAGGCCCGAAGAAGGGGGATATCGTAAAGATCCTTTCGGATTACGAACAAGATGGGTTTTGGGTTGTAGAACACAACGGTAGAGACTATACTGTTTATATCGAAGAAGCCACCTACTACAACAAGGATAAAGAGATGACCAAACTATCACCAAATCAACAATTAGCTCTAGCTATCCAGCTAGCAGCACAAGGCCATATAAATCAGGTGGATAAAGGTGGTAAGCCTTACATCCTCCATCCGTTGAAGGTGATGCACTACCTTAAGACAGAAGATATGGAGCTAATGGCAATTGGAGTAATGCACGATTTGGAGGAAGATTCCGATCTAACCTTACAGGATCTACGTGATAAAGGCTTCTCTGATCGTGTAATCGAAGGCGTCCGTCTTATGTCTAAAGAGAAAGGTATGACCTACGAGCAGTATATTGATCGTATGATACCGAATATCGATGCTGTTCGTGTCAAACTGGCAGACTTGCGTCATAATACAGACGTTCGCCGCCTGAAAGGTTTGGAAGAGAAAGACTTTGAGCGTATGAAAAAGTATCATCAGGCATATCTGCGCCTAAAAGCTGTACTGGACAGTCAAACAAAGCCATAACAGGAGCCTAAAATGAAACTCTATGAAGCAAGAAGAATTATCCGAGATAGAAAATCCGTCATTGCAGAGAAAGCTAATGAACATCTGCAAGAGTTTGGGTTGAAAATGGATCTGGTGATCACAAATCACGTAGCAGATCGAATCTTCGATAGATCCTTGCGCATAGATGTGGATATTGATAAGATTATGGTGATGTTGCAGGAGATGGTGGATCTTCACTTGGGAAGGATTATGCATAAAGCATTCTTTGCCGAAGACGGTGGACTGATCCTCTATCGACTGTACCGAGGAAATCTTGTTGAGTGCTTTGCACTTGCAATTGAGTGTAAGATGATAGACAATGGTGTTTTCCAGGTGATTGTAAGAACATTTATGCCAGCAGCAAGCTTGACATATGTTCGACAAAGAGATAACCTTCTCTTTGCACCAAAAAGAAAAATGAGGCTTGTAAGTAATCTCCAGAAGATGTTATACTCCTCTCACTGTCCAGAAGCACTTAAAATCTTATGATAAGGAACCGAAAATGAAAAAGAGCGTACTGAGTTTTGGCGTATCCCTGATGTTAGCAATGAGTGCAGCCCAGGCTGGCAATACTCCTCCTACAGTGACAGAGGTGAAGAACAACATCCCTCAGTGTCTGGAGCTTTTCCGTAGTCGTGACCAAGAGAAAGTAGTTTTGGACTGTGGGGCATACCTGTTACGTGTTGACCTCTCCTCGGACTATCTGAACAAGAGATACATCACTTGCGCTAAGAATGGCAATGGAAGCATCGGAACTTGTAAAGACGTTTGGGAGGACTAAGATGAACTACGGTTTATTTTTACGCGCTGCGGTTGATCTGGATTCTTGGCCCAAGTGCATCACAAAAAATCTGTCAGAAAGACTTTCATAGGAGAACCGAAAATGTTAAACGTAAGACTGAATAAGAATGCAATCCTAGCAAACCTAACCGATGAAGAGGATCTTTTTGAGCTTTCCACTATGGAAGCTGTGTACGACATTCGTTCTCTTAAGGCGCTTATCGCTTATGGTCACGAAACCTTCCAGGTAGATAAAGATTCTATCAGTCCAGAAGGTAAGGTGTTCATCGAGGGCTACGAGATGTGGTTGCCAGTCGAGGTAGTATGATGCATATCTTTACCTTAGTCACAAACAACCAAACAATTCACAAAGACATTCTCTTAGCAATAGAAGAGTCTGAGTGTACTATTGAGGAGATTTTAGCTAGGGAGACAGGTATTACCCTTATTCTGTCAGGTGCCGCTAAGTTAAATCAACTCACCCTAGCAGGAAAGCTGAAAAAAGATTATCAAGTTACTTTAAATGGTGACAGCATTACTGCTAATAAAGATGGCTGGAGTTACAGTCAGTCTTATGTGGCTTACTATCGGAGGAAAGGTAATGTCTAAACGTTACGGTCGAAATCAGAAGCGCAAAGCGCGTGAGCAGATAGCGTCGCTGGAGCGTCGAAACACTCAATCGGCGTTACATAACACCGAGCTACAACGTAGAATGTCAGACCTTGTTGAGATGGCTAATGTTATGGATGAAGTATTAGGTAAGAACTTTATCGGGAATGACAGTGAATACCATATTCAGCCAGGGCAGGATTATATTCGTATACCAGAGGTTCCAAAGTTTGGTTATCCTTATGGTAAAGAGGCAAACCCGTTAGAAGTGGCATATAAGCTGCACAGCTTGGACGTTATGGACACTAGTGTAGAGCTAGATTCGCTTCGAGAAGCAATGTGTGTCCGTGTTTACATCGCAGGTGAGGTTGCAATGGCAATGAATCTGACAACTCGCGTATGGGATCACTTCCCTCGTGAATATCTCATTCAAGACTTGAGCCGTAAATTTGCAGAAATGCTTACCGACAAAATTCAAAACAAATAAGGAGTGAATATGAAAAAGATTTTAGCTGTGGCAGCCATTGCATTAGCCTTGGTTGGTTGTAAAGCCGAGTCAACAAACACAACTGAGACTTTTAAGCTGCCAGACGAGCTTTCTCAGTGCCATATGTACTATCTGACCAGCACAGATGGTGTTGGCATCCACGCCCTCGTATGCCCTAACTCCACAACGTCTACCCGCTGGAAGGAAGGTAAAGTAGACCGCGAATTTGTGTCGAGGATGGATTGATGAAGAAAGCACTGATTGTTAGCACAAGTCGTGTCACTGCCATTACACCTAAACTACGGACAGAAAGCGAAGTTTTTTGCTTCACCGATATTCATATGGGCTTGAAATGGATTCAGTCGAATAAAGATAAGGTATTAAACTATCATTACGCTAAAATTATCGATTGACAGCCTACGGGCTGTCTTGTAGTATGTGTCCTATCGAAACAGAGAACGGAGTTATTAAAGATGTTGGAATCAATCGCTAAACGTGTACGTAAGAAAGGTATGGTGAGTGCGGATCGTGCAGACTTCATTTGGAAGTGTGGTAAGGTTTGGAAAGCTTATGTTGCAGAGAAGCGTATTGTTGTGATCACTGAACACAAGATTGCGGCAGAAGATTTGTTCCAGGAATATTTTGATAAGATCGTTCCAGGTATTAAACGTGGGTATGTAGTGTTGAAGACACTTGATGAAGTCACTTTGGAGGATATGAACGATGAAGATGGGTTTGTCGAATTCTAAGTGGAATGCGGAGGAGATTATGTTATCTCCCCGTAATGAAAACTTTGCTGGACAAGAACAGTTATTACGTGAGACACTACTTACTCAACTTAAAGGGGATTCTATTATGAACGGACAGAAACGAGATACACTAACTGTACTTATGGCATCAACTCCAGAAGGAAAGTCAAGACTTTCTCCAGGCGAACTCTATCGTGCGGCTGATTTCTGCATTGGTATTGAGAAGGCTAAGCCAGAAGATTTTCCAGAAGAGATCACAATGCACAATTCATTAACGGGTAAGAGTCGTACAATGCGTCTGAAAGGTCGTCCAGACTTGCAGAACATCCCTGTCGGAGATAAAACGATGAAGGTAGAGACTTTCTACCCAGGAGATTTTGCAGAGCTTGAGAAACGAATTACAGCACGAATGGACACACCCGAAGTTCAAAAGGCGTTAAAGCTTCCTAAGAATCATCCAGCACGATTTGCGACACTTTATGGTGGCTTCGTATGATGCTATTTATCCTGTGGTGGTTGAGCGTTGGCTTTGTGGTAGCTACGCTGGTGTATTACGTGGACTGTCTTGAGGCAAGCTGTGTAGATAGCCCTTGGATGATTATTCTAGGGGCTGTTTTATGGCCTATCCTCTACGTTCCAGCATTTTTGGGGATGGTGAGTATGTACAAATATCGTAAATCAGAAGGAGACATTCTCTAATGGCTATCAAAGTAGTGGGTGAGCAAAAAGAAATGCAAAGTAATTGTCGTCAGTGTGGTAGTGTGTTATCCTATGTCTTCACTGATATTAAAACAGTGACATATAAGGACATTTCGCAATGCACTAGCACGGATCATTATATCGACTGCCCTGTTTGTGGCAAACGTATTATCATCAAGTCTTTTTAAGGAGGAAGTATGGCAACTACAGATCAAGTGAAAGATAAGGCTTCTGATGCCCTGATCAATATGATTGATATTACAGTTAAGAGTATGAGTGATGTTGTGGAGTTTGGGAAGCAACAGATTCCAGAGGTTATTCATCAACTACTAATGTGGGAAATGGCGAAAGGTATTATTGGTTTCTCTGTTGGTGTTATCTTTGCTATTGTAACAGTCATTTTCTTCCGAAAAGCGTGTCAGTGGTATCAAGAAGACTCTAGCAACGCACCTGCGCATATTGGCACCGCAGTACTGTTAGTAATTAGTAGCATTTTGCTGATTGATAACATTATGATTATTGTTCAAATATGGGTAGCTCCCAAGTTATACCTGCTGGAATATGCAGCATCCCTGATTAAAGGAGGTAATTGATGTTTTTAGATGATTTCAACTGTGTGGCAGATATCGTTCGAGATTTTCAGATTGAAGATCAAGCAGCATCTGATCTTTATCGGGCAAAGATTATTATCGCGTGGTATACATACGAGTGCTACTCCGGCGATGCATATGTTCTGTATGAGCTAGATGGTAAACTCTACGAAGCCGAGGGCGGGCATTGCTCCTGCTACGGATTAGAAGGTCAGTGGGAACCGTCTGAGACGAACGTAGAGGCTGTTCAGCACATTTTAGAGAAGGGTAGCCGTTATGGTATGGATGGACACAAACGTGCCTTCACAGAGGCTTTTAAGGCGTATTTAGAGAGCAAGGAGAACAACGATGACCAAGCTGAGTAAAAAGTCCTATACATCTGCACTCAAGGCAATGAATGCTATTCGTCAAACTAAAATTGACTCGCTTCATTCCTTAAAAAGCAACCGCGGGTTAACAAGAAATATGCCTCCGTCTGTTTTCTCTAAGGCAGTGTTAGGTATTAAGGCTGCTATCGCAGAAGACGACAAGATCATTGCAGAGTTCAAGAAGAACTATCAACAGCAACGATACACTCCTGAACAGATAAAGATGATGGATCTGATTCGTGAGATACAAGCTGTAATCATTGATTCAAAGCCATACGTGGAACGTGCAACATTTGGCCCTCACGCTACAACCTTTGCGTCAGATTTAGCTAGACGCCAAGCAAGAGTTCTGTTAGAGTTAGACCGACTAGCACAATGAGAAGTAAAGAATCAAAAGAAATGATTGACAAGTGGCTTGAAGAAGCGCTTCATAAGATCGATACAATGCCAAGGGAAGAACTCTTGGCTTCATTAGAAGAATACGGTTTAGTTGCACCAAAAGAGGAGAATGAATAATGTCTACTTATACCCGTTACGGTGAACTGATTACTATTAACAAGCGTATGGGCATCCCTATGGATAGTCTGCCAGTAGGCACATATGCACTGTCCTATAACGATAACATTGGTTATCACTTGGCGGCTGCCCCTGAAATGGACACTCCTTCGGTACTTTACGGTGAAACTGAGACTCGTGCTGACCACGTAATCAAAACTTACCTTCGCCGTGCAGAGAAGGGTGACAATACTGGTGTACTCCTGTCTGGTACAAAGGGTAGTGGTAAAACTATGCTGGCAAAAGTGATTGCTAAGAAGCTGGCTACCCTGGGTATCAGTACTATTCTGATCTCCGAAGCCTACACCGATGCAGGTTTTGTCGAGTTTATGTCTAAGATTCAAGAGAAAGCTATGGTTATTATCGATGAATTTGACAAACTCTACGACGAGAAGAAGAAACAAGAGGCTCTTCTTACTGTTCTGGATGGTACAGGCACTGGTAATAAGATGTTTACGCTGACAAAGAACAACGGATTCCTGTCTGAGTTCTTCAAAAACCGTCCGAGCCGTATTTTCTACAGCTTTGACTACGATAAAATCAGTGATGCGACGATGCAAGACTATCTGGATCATCGTCTGGACAACAAAGAGCACGTATCTGGCTTCAAACGCCTGCACGAAGTAAGCTTTGAACTGTCGTTTGATGTTATTCAGGGCTTAGTGGAAGAGCTTAACGCCTATCCTGATATGCATTTCAAGGATGCACTGGATATGATGGGTATCACCTTCGGTGCTGGCAAAGGTGAATGGAAGCTGTCAGAGATGACCATCAACGGAGAAGTTATTCAGACGGGCCACGTTTCCGGTATCTACGGCTTTGACCTGATTAAGTTCCTGGATAACAACATTCAGCTTACTGCCTATCTGAAAGAGAAAAGCAATCAGAAAGAACTTCTGCGCCAAGTTCCTCTGATCAAAGTAGGCGAAGACGAGGACGATACCTCAGAAATCACCTTTAGCGCTAACACAATGGCTATGGCTATTACTGACGGAGGGAAGCTGGTGTTCGAGGACAATTCCGGTGCTGCACTTCGTATTGTGTTGGAGCAGCCAATCACGGCAATTGGTGGATTCAGTCGTATTTTCTAATAGAGAGGGCTTCGGCCCTCTTTTTGTTTGGAGGAAAGATGGAAGTAGAGATAGCAGTAACTAAATACATTAAAGTGTCCTTGGAAGAAGCCCTACAGTCCGGTAAAATTAGATGGGACTACAATGTAGTGAGTGGTATGTGGGCAGAGCGATACTACTTAGCAGAGCGGGACGATGTATTTTTAGAAGTATCTCAAGAAATGCTGTGTTCTGATGGTAGCATACATAACCATACACTATTCTATTTAGAATGTAGTGCCATTACAGACGGCATTACTGGTATAGGAAAGTCAGAAGTCCTATCCTATATACGTTCAAATATTGATAAAGTGATTCCATACGAGGAGATAAGCGATTATGAGTAGACATTACAACCATATGCAGACAACCTTACTGGTGGATGGTGTGCCTATCCCTGCTAGTAACATAGAGTACCAAGCTGGTGTAGTTAAGTTTGCAGTTAATATATCAGAGAACAGTAGTGCTTTATTGGTTCAGAACTTAGGTAGAAGTATTCCTTTTGAGCTAGGATACTCAGGTAACAACTGCGATTCATTGAAGCTTTTGTTTGCGGCCCTATCTGCGTCAAAACCTACCGGAACATTGAAGCTAGATAGCTTCTCTCTGGAGGAGTCAGACGATTGTAAGGTTGTCTTCAATATCGAGTGATAGATATTAGGCGGGATATTTGAAAAGAATTAGGGTTTTGAGGTGACGTGCCGATCCCTGGAAAATGGAGAGCTAACACCTCTCCTGATTCTACCGCTGCATCCTCAGAAGCTTTCTCAGTAAACCTAACCCAACATTCAAGTATTTCTAAAAACCTCTTAGAACGCATCTGAGAGAGTTTTACAAAATCTTGCAAAACAATTTATCTAAAATTGGCAAAAGGTCGTAGGATTTTTTCGAGTTTTCAGAAATCAATATTCGTAAACCTGAATTTATATTAAAAATACTTTCCCAAGAAAACAGCCAACAAGATAGAATTATTTTTAAAAACCTTGACAAAAATATTTTTCAAAAATCGGGCCAGGGTCGTAGGATTTTTTTGACTTTTTGAAAAACAGAATTCGTAATCCTAAATTTATATTAAAAAATCGCATTTTCGGGGTTGATTATGCGCCTGATCATAGTTTCGGGGGTGATAGTTCGCAGCCTAATGATACCGCACGTTATCATTTCAGGCGTGATAGTCACATTGCGTTACTATTGGAAAATGGTTAGTCACGGTGAGTAACTACCTGAATGACGCGCAGGGGTGGTTCTCTCTTCACTTAAGTAGCGTCTTACTCTGTGAATATAATATCATAGTGGCAGAATGGATCAAGCTTTATTTCAATCTTTACAAAACTTATTTTAGACAGCCTACCGGCGATCCACCTTGCAGCCCCTTCGGGCCTGCTAGCCAAGTTTAGCGCCGTTGGTTGGCGTTGCCTTACTTCAAAGATAGTGTAACAGGAGCTTGCGCCCCTGTCTATCAATAATTCAAAGTATCTGCAATTATTTCCCCATTCTCCGCTACCAACTTCACCCGATAGAATCCGGCGTTTAGCATTTTCATAGCGTGAGGCAATGGCACCTGGCGAGATCCGCAATGTAAAGCACTCGTTTCCCAAGTGAACATTGTAACGATTGTATCAGATGTTGTGATCATTTTCTTGCCTCATTTGTTGGAGTGAAAGCATTATGCCCGAATTGAATCGGGCAATCAATAGTTTTATTCCACAATATCAAAGAAAGTTTCTAGGTCTGCTCGACTGAGGCAATAACCAGAATTGATCATAGCCCTGGCTTTACGGTCTACCATAACTTGATCTTTGTTGTTATGGGCTGGAGAAGTAACTAGGAACAGATCGCCAGGCTTCACGTTTACAGGACGGCCCCGACCATTTAACGATTTAATCTGAAAACCACTTTTAGCAATAACCATTGTAAACTGTTTCATATGTTGCCCTGTTAAGTTGTAAGCCTTGCGGCTATCCGTGTTTAGTGTGGCTATAATACACTAAACAAAAGTAAAAACAACACTTGATTTAAATTGTTTTATCTGTAGAATACGAAGCCTAAACAACAAGAGAGGGCAAAAATGTTTCCATTCAAAACAGGCGGCGTTTTATATGTGTTCAACACAGAGAAGGCGCAAAGACTGCTAGCAACAGTGGTTAAGAATCCCGACAGTGTAACAGAAGCACAAAACAGGATGCATATAACTTGCGTTTCCACATTTGTTAAAGTTCTGCTTATCCGGTTTGATAACGGGTACACCTTGGACGGATACTATTCAAAGGATGCAGAGATCCTATATAATGCAATTAAACAAGTTAAGAAATCGCGGAGGATGTTTTAATGGGGCGTGAGTATGTGATTCAATCGTGGGTAAAACACGATCCTGATGATTGGCGGGTTAGCCCTGACGAATTGCTAGATCATTCTGTAGGGTATAGCGGGGAGCAGGTAGGCAACCGCTTAGCACGTTCAAACGGTAACGTAAGAACGAGAACGATCCCAGGCTGGAATCCTGACGGAACGGCAGACATTGCAGGAGCCGCCGAACCAGAGAGAGCGCCGCGCCGCGTTAATCCTCTTTACGCAATAGATCCAGCGTTTAAGATTCTGGAAGAGTACGAAGGAAGAGCGGCGGCAATGCTTGCTGATCTTGAAGCCGGAAAGATTACAAAAGGAACCTATGATCTAGCTATGCGAGTGCTAGACAACAAACTAAAGAAGGCAGAAGAGAAGATCCACAAACTAGCAGAGCTAGACGAGGAAGAGCAGGAAGAAGAGGAAGCGCCGGAGATCTTTGCTGATGCAGCACATAGCGAAGCCTTTACAGAAGAAGAGTTAAAAAATGCATTAAATAAACGTTTTTGGGATTGACTTAAAAAACGAGATCCCTTACTATTATCACATCAACGAGGCAGGGAGCCACCCGAAAGGGCAGTAGCGCCAGAGCATACGAAGTCTGGATAAGTTGAAAAGATTTAAAATAGTAGTTGAAATAAAGATTCAGTGTGATAAGATAGCTTCACAGTAACAACAACCTAAACAACTAAGGAAAATGAATATGAACAAGCCAACCAACTTTAAACAAGCGGATTTCATCACTATGCAGAACGATGCAGATGATCGCGCCAATCGTGGTGTACGTAAAGAAGGCTTGATCATTGCTGGTTTATTTTCCTTACTGGTTTGGATTCCAGTGCTTGCAAAAGTATTTTTCTAAAAGAGTTGCATTATCCGAAAGCAAAGCGTAGTATATCAATCACTGAGACAACAACGGAAACAAAGCAATGAAACAATATGTTATGAAAATTCACTTTAAGTCAGGCGCTACGGTTTGCACTCCAGATCTTTACGCAATAAAGCAACGTTGCAAGCGACTGAAAGCAGAATTGAAACGTAATAAAGATTGTGGTTTTCGTCAATGGGGTTTAAAAACAGTTTGACTTTGATTTAGTGGGGCTTTAGAATAGCCTCACTAGGTAAGAGAAAACAATCAACCAAGGAAAATAAAATGGCTTCTTTCAGCGCAACAATGTTTAAATCTTCTGCAATGGGTGATAAAGTGATCGCCGGATCTGGAAGCTTTGCAAACATTAGTATCGATGGGCGTTTAAGCCTGGCGGCTGCAATCGAAGTAGCGCGGGAAAGTTTCAAGAAAGAGGCTGGCGCGGATTATATGGGCTTTGCAATAGAAAAAACATCCCGCTTTGTTGACTATAAAAGCCCGATGATTATCGATTCAGAATTAACCGCGAAAGAAGTTTTATTTTTACTGTAAAAGATTCAAAATAAAGTGTTGACAGCAACAACCGAATAAACGATAATACTTACATCAAGCGGGGAAATGGTTTCCCGCTCAAACAAAAGAGAAGACAAAATATGAAAACTTTCATCACCCGCGAAGCAGCCCGTGCAAACCGCAACGCAGTAAACGAGAAAGCAAAAGCAGCCGGAAGTAAAGCGACATTACGCGCACCTGTGAAAGGCGCGGACGGTCTCTGGACTTTCCCTGGTATCTCACACGGTAAAAAACTTTCTCTGAAAAAGTAAGAATATTTTTAATAGGCTATTGCAAATAGCGATAGCCTGTAATAAAATACTCTCACACTAACAGAGCAACCAAGGAAAAGAAAATGACTACCACTTACAACGAAGTTCTGAAAAATGCAATCGTCGGCTTTAACGAGCGTATCCAGTATGACCAGCTTACACAAGATTCAGATTTTCACGATGCATTGCACGAAGTGGCGGATCATTATGTACCTCATTACTATAGCAAGATTTTCCAGGTGATGGCGTCAGAAGGAATTTGTCACGAGTTCGAGGATAGCGGCTTGATTCCTGAGACAAAAGATGTTACGCGGATTTTACAGGCTAGAATTTACGAACAACTCTACATTGACATTCAGCAATCAAATGATTTAGTATGGTGGGAAGAAGACGAGGAAGAAACAGAATAACGATTTTTCGTGTTGCCTCTTTGATTAAAGGGGCAATGAGAAAGAAAGTTAAAAGATTTAGAAAAATAGTTGTTGACTCTAAATCAAAATAGCGTAGAATGTTTCATATCAGGACAACAAAGGGTTGTCCCTAACAGAGAAGAGAAAATATTATGACTATCGCAACCATCAAAGCAAACATCGTTTCTAAAACTGCTGAAATCAAAGCAAAGCAGGCCGAAATGGATAACTTTGAAATCACTGTAAGCGAAAGAGAGTATGATGATTTTCTGAATGATGCATATGAAGAAGTAGAAATCTGCGGAAACACTTATTCCCCTGCTTACGCTCTTAAGATGGTTGATGAAACAGCATACAACGTCGGAAAAAGCGACTATGAAGATTCTTTAGAAAAAGAAGAAAACGAAGAATACAAAGAGTTAGCGGAAGAGTTAGAGACATTAGAAAACGAGTTGCAGGATCTGGAAGACGAATTAGAAGAAGCAGAAAGCGAAGAATAAACAAAAATAGTTGTTGACGTAAGATTCAAAATAAACGATACTACTTATCACAGGGCGGGAATGGCTCCCGCCGATAGAGAGAAGAAAATGAACAAATACACTATCCAATGTACGCAGGCTGACGGTTCTATCTTTAAACCAGATTGGCGTTTACCATATGCTGACGCCCAAGAAGCAAAGCGAGAGTATAAGGAAGTGTTTACAGGCTGCAAAGGTTGGAAAGTAGTAAAAGTTTCAAAATAACTGTTGACTGTAAACAAGAGACATTATAGAATAGTGTCTCTGATTTAGAGAAACAATCACACACTAACCAGGAAAAACAAAATGACTATCATCGAAATCACAGACAAAACCACTAAGCGCCAGTTAGTTAAAGGTCTGCAAAAGCTGGGTAAAGGTTTGTTCACTGAATGTTTTGCTTTGGGTGATAGTGAAGTACTGTTAGTAAGTGAAGATCCATTGAAAGAAGTCTACTCAATGGGCTGGCTGTGTGATACACTGTTTCCAGTGACTGAGAAAGTCGATTATCTTTCAAGCGGCGAAAGCATCTATAAGATGAAACGTTACACGAAAGTTTCAAGCCTGAAAAACAGCTTAGAAGCAGAGCAATACGAAATCTATAAAACTTTACGTAAAGCCCAAGACGTGTTAAAATGTCCTAGCAATATCCACGACAGTTACAACGCAGTACACGAAGCATTTTCTACAATCGAAGATGAACAGTTGCGAAACACGATGATCGAAGCGCTGGACGATGTGGCGAATTACGGATCTGATGTAATGTTTGAGATTTCACCGCGAAATGTTGCAGTAGACAACGGCAAGCTGATTCTGCTAGACTGCTTCTTTATGCGCAGTACAGCAAACGAAATGCGTAGCAAATAATCTAACTTAAACTTAAAGAGGGTAACACGATGCAATACACTAACAAAGCTGAAAAAATGAAATCTGGCAAGCGCCTGGCATTTGGTGAAGTGGTAGTGAAGAAAGGCGCAAAGCGCAACAAAACCACGCGAGGCGTAAACAATAAACGCAACTGGCAAGAGTAATAAGAGGGGGCGCAAATAGCGCCCCTTTCAACGTTTAAGGGCTTGAATCAGACAGCCACACAATCACACTAGCAAAGCAATAAACCCGCTTAGAATGGATTACAGCAGCAATGAGACACGACACCGCTATAAACAACCTCCCCGCTTTTATCCTCCAATGGAAGCAATCCAATAGAATGCAAGCGCGTTACCGCGATCAATACGGCTTCTCTGTGTGGGGCATTGTGTTGTCTGTAGACGAAAAAGAATCAAAAATAGTTATAGATAATTGGGAAAACTGTGTTAGTATATCTGCACTGATTGAGACAAAGCAGATATAAGGCGAGACAATGAAAAAGACAATCCTAGTTGCAGCCCTGGCCCTTTCCAGCTTCACCGCCAGCGCCGCGCCTAAGTGGTGCAGTGATACTAATTTCGGGCAAGAATCCCGTTATCACGCTTTAGCTATCCAGGATTGTTTTTACTCTGGTACTATGTCAAAACAAGACTTTACATCTGATCCAGCTTATGCGAGAATGTTTTTATCCCAAGGTATTGCAGAGAATGCAGTAAGTGATCTCGAAGGTGCAAAGAAGCAATTAAAATCATCACTAGGCCAGGTGTTTTTCAAGGTGAAAAGTATTGGCGAATCTGTAGAAATGGCTAACGGTAATCTAAACCTTAAAGTAAACCTGTATTCTAAAGCAAGTCCGGTTGTTGCTTACGTCCAGCTAACCGCAAAGGAATTAGAAGCTAGAGCCGTGCCAATGGTGGAGAAGGGAACAGAAATCACAGAGACATTGGCAGCAGAATTTTCTGGACAATCACTAGGCATTAAGCTAAACTGTGATTTCATTAGTAAAGAGGCTGGCGCTGTTGTGCTAAAAGGCTGCATTGCCACCCAACTAATCGCACTGTAAGGAATATTTTTAAATGGTACTCGCAAACACTTTGGCTTTTTTCTCTAGTATTGTTGACGGCGTTATGTTAGACTCCCAAGACGTAACAAAGACAGAAAAAACGTTTAAGTTTTCGTTTCATAATCGCAGAGTGGGAATTGTGGTATCAGTTGAAAATAATCTTTGCAATCTAACCTATTTATGCGATAATGGTTTTCATCAGGTGAGCGATAACGCTGTTATCTCACTGCAAGATACTCCAGCAACTATTGTTGCTATCGTCAACGATTATATGACAGCTTAAGGATCTAAAATGTTCGCATCTATTGTTTTAATCGCTTCACTGTGTAACATCGCAACGCAAACTAACGACAAGTGCGGCGCAGATTTTGAAAAAACCTGGGTAAGCAACTCTGTTACCGAGTTAAAGAAAGATGCGAATAATTGTTTTGACATTCTGGACTTTATGCCGGACGTTGAAACGGTAGACGCAGATCACATCATTACGCGGGGATGTTACATTGTTTCAGACTCGCAAGATGATAACAGCGGGAAAGTGATTTTAGAAAATATGTTACATCCTGAAATCAAATTCCAATTTAATAAATCAGACTTAGAGGTAAACTAAACCCATATGGAAAGCGACAGTATAGACTATAAAGAAGAATCATTTTTAGCAGAAAACAAAACAAAGCTGTTAATCAGCGGCGGTTTGTGGGCTATCGTCTTTTTAGTCTTGTGTTTCCAATAATAAACATTGCGCGGGGGGTTTACTCCCGCCTCTGTTAGTGTATAATGGTTTTCATCGGTTAAGCAACTAAGGCAAACAAAATGCAACCTTTACAACTCCTCACTCTGTTACGTTCAATCGCCAACGACACTCTGACAGCAACAAAGCGCCAGGAATATAACCCTGATGCAATTTTCAGAATTCACAATCAGAAAGTGCAAGCGGTGATGAATACCGTTGCTAATGATGCTGGATGTAACAAGAAAGTAAAGGCAAAATATTAACGAGATCCGCAAGATTCAGCTTGCACCTAGTCGGGTTAAAACATACAATGCTATCTCACTTGCAATAGAAAGCAAATTACGCAGCTTATCAAGTGCCGTTGACTTTATGAAAAGGGCTTAACCAATGAATATCACGGAATTTTTCTATTACGACGAATTGAGCGACGAAGCAAAAGCGCAAGCGCGGATCAATGTGTTAGTGCCGGAGTACGAAGCAAGATCACGCGACATCAAAAAAGCGTTGTCTGCTTGGTGTAAGGATTCAAATAAGGCAATAAATGATCCTTACCATATTAGAAAGTTGTTTAATGGTAGCGCGGCACTGCGAAAAGTTAAGCAATTTGGCAATGATTATCTGATCCGCTATATTCGTGATAATCGCACAATATTTACTGATCAAGGCGATTATGTTTACTACATCCAAGATTGTGTAGAAGTAGTAACACAAGGGAAACGTTTTAAGCTGGATAATCCCGCTACGAAACAGTTAGCAATCGAAGCATACAATGATGTTAACATTCGTGGGATAGGTTATCACGATAATTTGTATCGTACCTGGCACCGTATCAAGCACTTTATGATCGTTAATAACAAAGGGTAATTACTATGCGTGACTTTATCATTGATGTATTGTTTTTCGCTCTTATGGTACATTTGTTCGGCTGGACGACCGCTTTAATCATTTGGCTAATCGTGATCTTACTTGACGATTAAAATCAATAGAAAATACAACTTTATTTCATTTTTGCGTTATGCAAAAAAGTGAATTTAAAGAGATCTCTGCGAGGCAATGCAATGGTAGCACTTTCGGAGATCAACGCTTAGAGAGCGTTACAGGAGGTTTTAAGATAGGGCGATTTGTCGTGATCTCCTGAAAATGGCTTAAATTTAGTTGCTATCTGTTACTATCTGCATAAACCCCGTTACTTATGCACTATCAATGAATAGAGGAAATTATGAGCAAAATTGTTACTTTAAACTTGACTATTGAAAAAATGCGCACACTGTCTGAAATCGTTCAGCGCGAGATCGCAGAAACAGAACATTTATTATCACCATCCCCGACACTGGACGAACTTCTAAAAGATCACCGTAATATCCTGGCGGGGATTGAATGCGCCATTATTCACGCTGAAATGCAATAGCACAAAAAGATAAAACAAAATAACTCAGTTTGCTATTATGTATCACAGAAGGCGCGGCAATGGTGCGGCGCTAACTGAGACAAACAAAATGAAAAACTTCTTCTGTGTGGGCCAAAAAGTCATTGTTCTGGAAACTCGCAAAATTGCAACTGTTGAAACTCTCTCTGAAAATGGGTTAGGGCTTGATAACGGTCAACTATTTTTCTTAGACGAAGTGCAGCCGCTGGAAGAGTATCAAGATCCAACCAACTATTTTTATCATCATTCCCGTTTTGCTACTGGTCAAGAAATGGCAAATAACGGTTTTCGTGATTTGATGTTCGTCCTAGAAGAAAGAGACGCGCTAGCAGAATTTGAAAAAGAAAACAATAAGTCAGTACCGAGATTTCACGACTTTTTGAACAACAGAGAAAAAGAAGCAGCAGACAAGATCCAGTGCGGTTTAGTGATTCAGCGAACGGCAGAATATAACCTTAATCAGTGGGGAAGCGGCAGATATGGTAAAGTTATGGCGCAACATATGCCATTCTTAAACCCAGAAGATTGCAAAGACTATATTAAATAGCACAAATTGATAAAACAGCCCTGCGAAAGTGGGGCATAATAGCCTTACTGAAACAGACAACGGAAAGAAACAAAATGAACAACTTACACGGCGTTATGATTTTAGGTATTATCGGCTTTATGTTTTCAATCGCTGCAATCGTTGCTTAAGGATAAATAAAATGATTCGTTTTAAACTGAAAGATGCAAAAGATAAAGCCCGTGAAGATATGGCAAATATCCGTGACTATGGTCATCCGTCTTACTCTCATGTTAATTCTGTCTTGTCTGTTTGTAAACGTTATGAGTTGTGCTACACTATTGCACCAGGCCCGATGAATCTGCGAAGCGGCAAGAGTGCTTATCGTGTTGAAGATTTAACGCTGGTTCACTTTCCCGAAGGTGTAGATCCTGAGACTGACGAAGGATCACAGATGGGCGATGTAGTCGCCTCTGAAGAGTATAGAATCTGTCATACAAAGGCAGATGTTTGGGAAGTTATTACAGAGATTTACAAGGATTACGAATAATAGTAGAAAGGGCTGGCAATCGCTGGCCTTTTTTGTTATCTTACTTACAGCGGCAACGATGGACACCGGAGGAAACACACTGGAGATACCTGTTATTCTGGTAATGAGAATAGTTCCACAATCTTTACAAAACAATAGTGGATCTTAAAACTGGTTATGCTATTATATACGGACTGAGGCAATAGAGCCTAAACAAAGACAGGAATCAGAAAATGCGCTTTTCATTCATCATCGCTATTATTGCTTTCATCTGCTCAATGATTTTTAAAGTTCCTTTGACCGAAAACGCTGGTAGTTTGGTGCTGTTTATGGTATCGTTGCTTTCTGGTTTTATTGGTCTGATTAATTCGTGTGCGGAGTGTGATTAATGTTAGCTTATACCTTTGAAGAAGCAAAGAAAGTTAAAGCGCAGTTAGAAGAAAATTGCAAGCTGTTAGGATCTGCTTTTGATAAATATCCACGCGGCGCGATGGGATTAACGCCGGATCACATCAAAGTAACGCCGGAGTATCAGACAGAGAAAAAGCTATATAACATCGCTTTCACTCAGTTGCAAAACTTTAATAAAGTGTATGTTAAGCAGTTCAAAAAAGAAATAGCAAAAGAAAGAGCAAATAGATTTAAATAAGTGTTGATCGTGTCGCTCACTATGATATGATGTTTATCAGAAGGGCGGCAATACTGCTAACCACTAAGGAAAACAAAATGAAAGCACGTATGATTAAGGCTGAATGTATCCAAGCGGGTGATCGCCTGGCGCGTGAAAACTGTTTCGGTGAGCAATATTCATTGCTGATCACAGAAGTTGATCACGGCGATTATATGTCAATCCATTATATCACTGAGGAAGGTTGCGAGATGGTAACGCATCATTTCAGCGATGAAATTATTTTGATTGAGGATGATCGCGTATAATGGGCGCTAATCGTCACAATGCGTTTAACCCTCTTAAAGGTTATCCAATATCCCGCCGTTTCGGCATTTGCAATAAACTGATAAATGATAACGATTTCGATTATCTTTGTCTACTGGCTCGATATCATCTAACTAAGAAGCATTGCCAGAAAGGAAAGGTAGAGCATTTGGCGCATATGTCAAGCCTCAAAGCAATAAAAGATCATTTAGATGTAGCTCAAAAGAATTTCAAACATTCTTGATCAAAGTGTTGCCTTTAATCCTCGTTATGTTATTATGTCTGTGTTGGGCGGCAATGGTGCCAGCCCTCACAAGATTAAGGCAATCAACAATGAAAACCATCAACTTAAACGCAACGGTAAAAACTCCTGGCGATGTAGATCACGTTTGGGGATTGAGTGTTGAGCGCGAAGATCTGATCGCGTGTATGACTCCAGAAGGCCCGAGCGATGATTTTTCTTGTTCGATTCACCTGCATAACTGGTACACCGGCGAACATTACGTTTTAAACTCTCTGATTATTGGTAAGATTCATTCCGAGGATCTGGAAGATGAATCAATTGGCTATTTCGAAACAGTAACTTATTATAAAAACTCTTTCAATACTGCAAGCGATTTAGTCGAAAAGATGAAAGCAAAAGGCGTTGTTAATCTGACTTACTGGAAAGAAGCAAAGGAAGATTAAATAATGCTTGCCCTCGAAAGGGGGTAATGTTACTATCTTATCTCACCCAATTAGGAATAACATCAAATGCAAGATTCTATCATTATCTCACACACTGGATTCGATATCGTTGACGATAAATACTTTGCTTATCACGCCTTTGGTCAATTCGAAATCACTCACGCACAAAAGCTTAATCTTGATTGGGATCTGCGTAAGGGTAGCATAACTATGGCAATGAAAGATTATAACGCTATGACCTGCGAGAAAATCATTTACTAATAAAGCTTGCCCCGAAAGGGGCAATAGTGCATAATAGATTTTCTGGCTCAAATGGTGCAACAAATGAAATCAATTATCAAAACACTATCAAAAACAAGCATTATCAAAGCTTGCTTATTCTCTGTAGTTTGTGCTTACGTGTCAAACGTGGTTTTCAATCTTACAGGTGAAATGGTGTTTAGTGGTGAAACAGTCAATATCACAAACAACGTGATCGACGCTTTACAGTTGCTTTCCTTTGTGATCATTCAATGGATGCGTTACAAGCGCTTTACACGTTATGATCTGCCTTTCCTTCTCGGTGGCGGTGTGGCTCTCTTTGCATAGGTGATAAAATGAATAATACAGTTAGCGGTTTTACTTGGCACGGTAAGTTAACACTTAAGAAGAAGAAAGAGCAATTAGCCTATGATAAAAAGCGTTATGCAGCCTTGCAGGATCAAGACACCTGGAAACCTAAGCAAGTTAACTTAATGTTAGCCTTAAAGGTTAGCATTCCTAAGCTAGAAAGATCAATTAAAGCGTGGAAATAATGAGAGTAAAAATAATCACTAATCGTTATCGTAATAAGGTTGATTACACTATGAAAATAATGTCAGGCTATCGGGAAAATCAAGCGGTAGAGGGTGCAAGATTCCAGACAAAAGATCAGGCGCTTTCCTGGTGTGAAACAATTGGCTATGAGGTGATAGAATGATCCGTTTTTCTCCCTTGCTTAAAAAGATGATTTTTGATGCAAACACTTTCCGCGTTTTCTGGTCAAAGCGGGGCTATTGGTGTGCTACATCGTCAGCGGGGAATATGCCAGGGCTAGGCAATGGCACAATAGAATCTAGTGGATCAACGGTTAAAGAGTCATTAGAGAAGCTAGACGACAGCTTACAAGCACGGCGGGAATTCTTTCAGAAGAAGATCAACGAGATTGATCAAGCATTGTTTGACATAAGAACGCTAGGTTATGAGGCTGAACCGCTAGAAAAAGAATAACAAACAAATGATCAAAACACTTGCCCCGAAAGGGGCTTTTGTCGTATAATCTTTTCATCGGGAAGCAATACAGCAACCCACAAACAAAAAGGGTTTTATTATGTTCGCTATCACCACCTTTAACGATGTTATCACTATCGCGGAAACTTTTGGTGCGGCTGCTCTGACTCACGCAATCAGCAACAGAACATTAACCCAAGATCAAACAACCCTGATTCACGATTGTTACGCCTGGGCTGTTCGTACTGACATTATGATCGAAAGTGTGAATGATGGAAATATCGAATACGAAGTAAACGCGCTTTTCTTCTCTGAGGAGGTTGCAGGGGTAATGCTCACCCCACTGGACAACATCCTGATCATTCGTGAGGGGTTCGGCGCTTATCGTGTCAATGTTCGGGAAGCAATGGAACGCAACTACATCACAAAGCAGAATTTAGAGGCAATCTTAAAAGTGATCGAACGCAGAAATAAAGCTTGTAAAGCGTTTTGCTTTATGTAAGCAAGGAACAACAAAACAAGGGCTGAAAAGCCCTTTTATTTTGTCTGCAAGTTTCCAATAGATTTTGCCTATCAATAACGCGCACTGTCGATTTATGCAAAAACTGCTTAAACGGTGAATCTCTCTCAATCTATACCAACACACAGCTAACAGTAAAAGCCTCTTAGAATGGCTTACAGACAACCTGAGAAGGTGAACAATTGGCAATTATGCAGTTATTCAACCCACTAACACACTTTAACGCATCTTAATGAATGGTTATTCAATACAGTGAATAAACGAGAATAGCTCTCAATTAACACACTAAACAACCTGTATCTATGAAAGTGCAATAGTAAACAAAGGAAACAATCAACACACAAACGCTAACATATGTTATTGATAACTAAGTAATAATAACCACAAGTTACTATGTGCATTCTAACTATTATCTAAGTAACAATCACTTTCGGGAAAGATTACACTAATTGACAATACACTAACAACCAATAAACATACTAAAATGTTTTATGTTATTAATGTTTCATAAGGAAATTATACCGTAGGTTATTATCATCATTTCGGGAAGAACAATTGCGAAGCGGTAATATCTCGGGAAAGAATGATTGCGCAGCGAAACTATTTGAGCAATAATAGTTATTGGGCGTGAGGACACCACCTTACGCACAATATAATAACGGAACTAAACCACTCTCGAAAAGCTCTCGCTTTCCTCGGTGCCTTCGTAGGAAACTGTGTTTCTACCGAAACTTTACAGTTTCATTCCGTTATTATATT
>Ga0157372_10002122_pt1 | contig 21533 bp, 19 predicted proteins | sample C55metaG_FD_115307 | JGI IMG/M metagenome (GOLD analysis project Ga0157372, IMG submission 115307) | Corn rhizosphere microbial communities from Kellogg Biological Station, Michigan, USA - C5-5 metaG | ecosystem: Host-associated > Plants > Roots > Rhizosphere > Soil | place: USA: Michigan... | reverse complement strand
GGCAATTACCGCATCGTATGGAGCCTGCTGGTGATCGCATTGTTCATATTGGTACTGGCATGGGTGAACTATATCAATTTGTCGACTGCCAGGTCACTCGAAAGGGCAAAAGAAGTGGGCGTACGCAAAACAATAGGCGCATCCCGGGGGCAATTGATCAAACAGTTTCTGACCGAGGCGCTGTTGGTGAACGTCCTTGCGATCATCCTGGCAGTTTTCCTTACAGGCTTGCTCCAACAGGGGTTTAACCAATTGGTCAACCGAGAACTTTCCATCGGTATGCTTTTTTCCCGGCAAACAGCCAATACCGGGGTAACCACGCTGTTTGTCCTGTTCTCCGTCGCAGGCATTTTCCTGTCCGGCTTTTATCCGGCATTTGTCCTTTCTGCATCCGACCCGCTAAACGTATTGAAAGGAAAGTTTACGCGATCCGCTTCCGGCGCATTTCTCCGGAAAAGCCTGGTCACCGCCCAATTTACCATCAGCATACTCCTGATCATCGGCTCCTTTGTTGTCTACAGACAACTCCGGTTCATGACCGGGCAGTCCATGGGCTATAATATGGAGCAGATGTTGGTCTTACGCAAACCGGTACTCAGTAACCCCGGCGCCGCATTCATCACCCATGTGGATGGATTTATCAATACCGTGCAAGCGCTTTCTCATGTCAAAGGCGCCGCCATTTCCAGCCGGATACCCGGTGAGGAACTGGGAAGGACGAGTGATGTATACCGAATGGATATTGCCGTAAAGAATAAGGCCACGATGACAAATATGGGCGTGGATACACGTTTCATTAACCTGTACCAAATGAAGCTCCTCGCAGGAAGGGATTTTTCGCCATTGGATTACGACAACGATCCGGCAAAAGCTCATTCCCTCATCATCAATGAAACAGCCTTACGGCAACTGGCTTTCCGATCACCGGAAGAAGCGGTGGGTAAATCGATAATGGCGTTCAACCGGACCTGGGATATCATCGGCGTCGTAGCCGACTTTCACCAGCGATCATTGAAAAGCGGGATAGAACCCGTATTGCTCCTGCCCACCCTGCAGGGACAGTACAGCCGGTTCTCCGTAAAGGTCGATCCACGGCAATTACCGGCAACCGTTGACGCTATTCAAAAAGCATATGCGCGGTATTTCCCGGGGAATGTCTTTGATTGCTATTTCCTCGATGAAAAGTTCAACAGGCAATACAGTAACGATTATCTGTTCGGCAAGGTGTTCGCCCTGTTTGCGGCCCTGGCGATACTCATCGCCTGCCTGGGCCTATCGGGATTGTCGTTGCTCACTGCTACTCAGCGTACCAAGGAGATCGGCATCCGAAAAGTGCTGGGCGCTTCCGTAACAAGTATCCTGGTGTTGCTGTCGAAGGACTTTATCCGACTGGTGCTCCTGGCCATCCTCATCGCCTCACCCGTTGCCGGGTATATTATGGAACGCTGGTTGCGGGAATTCGCTTATCGTATCGCCATCAGCTGGTACATCTTCGCGCTGGCCGGTCTGCTGTCGCTGATCATCGCATTGCTGGTCATCGGTTTGCAGACCGCACGGGCAGCGATCGCCAACCCCGCCAATAGTCTCAGGACCGAATAAAACACATCCACACACCGTTCAACACATTCGCCATGTCCTCATCCATCTTTTCCTCGCTGCGCGGATCGATCCTGGGCATTTTGCTATTTTCCGCATCCAGCCGGTTATTCGCCCAGGACACTCATTTCGAAAACTATGTCCTCACACCAGTATCGGTCAATATGTCGATCACAACCATCGATGGCATAAAAGCGATCAGAGTAACAAGGGACACCGCCATCAACGGAGCCGATCGTCCCACATTTGTGCGCCTGAAAAACCCCGGCCATTTCAGCAATGGAACCATTGAAGTAACGCTGCTGAGCCGCCTGCTGCCGACGGCGTTCCCCGATGCGAGAGGCTTCATCGGTATAGCATTCAGGATCAATGACGACAACAGCCGGTTTGAATCCATTTACATCAGGCCCACCAACGGACGATCGGAGGACCAGCTCCGCCGGAACCATTCCACGCAGTACTTTTCCTATCCCGATTATACCTTCGACAGACTGCGAAAAGAGGCAGCGGGAAAGTATGAATCCTATGCCGATATGGAGTTGAATGAATGGATCAAAATGAAGATCGTGGTCAACAACGCCCAGGCAAAGCTTTACCTGAACGATAACCCCCAGCCGGCGCTGATCGTCAACGATCTGAAACTGGGCGCGGCCGCCAGCGGCGCCATCGGTCTATTTGTGGACACAGGTACGGACGCATTCTTCCGGGACATTAAGGTGGTGACAGAAAATTAGTTTCAACCCCACTCATAGCCTGGAAAATCAGGATGTTCATGCAAGTACATTGCCATTAATTTGTTAACAGGAATTAAACAGTTTCCGCGTGCGCACCTTTCCAAACCTGTTCGCCATTTTTAGAAGGGTCGCGCGATCCATTGTGCGGGTCTTTTCTTTTACCCTATCCATCACTTAGTGCCGACGCCAAGAGCATTATAATCGCTAGGAGAGGTCACCAGGAAATGACTATCTTTCAGGAACGCTTCGACTAGTGCATGTTCATCCGCCGGCACTTTGCCGAAGGCGCCGTGCGCGGGGACATAATACGGCCCTCCGGACAGTTTTTCCAACGTTCCGTCCTTGACCATCTCCTGTAAATGACAATCAACCGACCTAGACCATTTTTGCAGGTCAGCACGGCGATAGACCGCTCCAGGTTTCAGTTTTCTTCTCAGTACATCAAGCTGTTCCACATTGCACATACTGATTTACAATAACAATATCAAGAATATAGCGCTTAAATTACCTCACCTGATTTTATTGAACCCACTTCCCTTACCATAGCCTCGCCTTACCATGTATATCTCGCCATTCTCAAGCATCCTCATAAGCTCTTTTTTCGCATACAAACTGGTATCATCTTTTACAAAATGATCTTCCCCGGTCATCGTATTGACGAAATAGTTGTATTCCAAACTACTATGAATGGCTGCCACAGTGTCGCCTTTGACCTCCGCCAGTCTAAGGAAATAATAGGTCATTCCTATAGTTCCACGCTCGCTAACCGTATAAACATCGCCTACCGCAGGATTCGCGACATATTCAGCATTATGCCTCTTATTATTGCTATCCCAATAGAACCAGTACGCTGTTATACACGCGGCCAGAATTAAAGCTGAAAAAAGCCAGAAAGGAACCTTCGCCTGTTTCTCATATTTCCTGATCAAATTTTCGGATTTGGTATCATCGCCGCAGGTCAAACACCGCACTTCGAATCGCCTTTTACCAATAGGAAAGACCGGGATAAAACAAAGATGAAAATAGGGGATATATACACTCACCTCTCGTTCGAATGCTTTGCATGGATAACAAATGGTTTCTTTATCCATATATTTTGCGATCCTCGCGATTCTTTTGCCGAAAACAAAAAGCATAGGGTTTGTCTTTGGGGTTAATTTTTATTCCGATACCGGTACATTTCAAGACTTTGTCTCCTCCACCCCATGCCGTATCGCCTCCTCGAGCACATCGATGTTTATATCCTTTAGACTCTTGAACTTGATGCAATACCCGGTCACACTCGCCTTGCCCAGCTTTTTCCCATACGTCTGGGCTAAATAGGTCTTATCCTTTAACCCCATAACATAGACAGAGACCCCGGTGGTGTTCGCACTCAAACCAATTTGATAAAATTCCTTGCTTGTCCCATCGGCATATTTTATGGTATACGCTCCATATCCAACGTTGGGATTGGAAACAACCTTACCTTCGCTGTTCTTACCATCCAGGAACCACAATTTCCCTGCTGGTAAAATTTTAAGGATACGCCCATGCAGCTCCTGCATGTCATTCCCCTTGGGTTCAGGCTGGCTGGCAATATAGTTTTTGATCTGCTCTTGTACGTTCATATGGAGATTTGGTTCCTAAATATACCACACCTTTTCTATACTTTAGAGGGTGTTTGAATCCGTCTGGAATTCCACCATGAAACAACAACCCAGAGCGAAATGACGAGAGGAAGAAGCACTTTAATGGCCCCGTCTCCAACTGCCCACCTGGAGGCAGCAGCACCCGTAAGGTCGAGTAAGATACCCATATAGGCTAGATCCTTCATCCAAAGTCGCCGTGGAATGACCAGCACGACGGCGGCCGAAACCTTCCATATACCAAGTATGATCCTGAAATAAGGCGGGTAACCCAAATGAGTAAGATCGCTCGCCATATGCGGAAAGGGGATCAAATTACCTATGCCGGTCACCAACGACATTAACGTCACCAAGGTAGTGGTAACGATATAAACCCATCTTCTCTTCATATTATTGGATATTATTGTTCTTCTTCAACATCCCGGCGGACATCTTTCGGACAAGCGACTCAGGCGTAAGCATCCTCATCACCCGGAATTTCAACCCGGGGAAAACCAGCATTCGATTCTTAACCAAAGCAGCCAGGGCCTCGTCCACGCACTGCTCCACACTAATCGGTTTAACAGGCGTATTTTGAAGGGTAAAGCCCAGCTTGAAAAAGATGGCGGTCTCCGTCGGCGTTGTCACCAATACGGTGAGATGGATGCCATGTTCTCTGAGCTCCCAATGCAGGCTTTTTCCCAACGCTTGAATAAAACCCTTGGATGCCGCTTCCGCCGCCATATAAGGGACTCCTTCCACCGCCCCCATGGCGCCGGTCAGTAAAATGCCGCCTTTTTTTCGTTCGGCCATCTTTTTGGCGAAATGATGAGTAAGCAACAGATGCGAACTGGCATTGAGATGAACCCTATCGATGAGGTCATCGATGTTCCGGTCGAGGAACCTGCCCACATCACCGGTTCCTGCGTTGGAAATCAGCAGCCCGATCTCCAGGTGGTCGACCTCTTCCACCAGTGACTGGATGTCTTCCCATTTCGTAAGATCGCCTTCAATGACGATACACTGAATGTTGTGCTTGCCGGACAACTCTCTTCCCAGCGCCTGCAGCAACTCCATTCTCCTCGCTACCAGGACTAAATTCAAACCGCCGGCCGCCAGTTTTCGGGCAAACCCTTCCCCGATGCCGGAAGACGCACCCGTAACTAAAGCCCAGTTCCCAAACTTCGAGGGATCGATTGTTGGTTTCATCGCATTCTCATTCTGAATGTGAAGTTGCTATTTCGATCATGATCGAACTTGCCTGAAAATTTCAATTTGTTGAATAAAACGCTCAGGGGAAGACAGGCTTCTTTGCGCTTTCCCGAAAGGACGCAGGAGTTACCTTGAATTGTTGCTTGAAAGACCTCGAAAAATGCGGCAGATCGTTGAAACAGGTCTGAATGGCAATTTCACCAATGCTCAGGGAACTGACCAGCAGCAGTTCCTTCGCCCGTTCCAATCTTTGTATTTTGATATAACTGGCCGGCGTATTTCCAAAGACCTCAAAAAAACGCCGGTTGAAAGTTGCCAGGGTCATGTTTGCCAAGCCGGCAAGGTCCTTCAGGGAAATGTTCGAATACAGATGCCGCTGGACAATTTCCCTGAGGTTTGCTTCGTGAACGGTAAATAGATCGGCCAATAAGTCCGTGACCGATGCCGAATTTTTGCTTTGCAGAAGGATAAGGATGAGCTCTTTTACCTTCAGCTCCAGAATATCGTCGTTGATAACATCCGGGTTCTCAAAATAAAAATCGAGGTTTTCAACAAATTTTGTAACGATATCCTTTGAGGCGAGCTTGTGAATATATCGGCCCCCATTCTCCCTTTTGAGAAAATCGGGAAATTCCTTCCTGTACAATTTCCGGAGCATTTCCGGGTCAAGATGAAAGACCAGTATTTCATAGAAATCGCCATCGGGATATTCAAGCAGGTTCGCGAAATAGGTTCCGCAATTCAAGATCACCGACTCATCGCTTCCGATCAGCACCTGTTCGGCCGGCGAATTGATCACCGTCTTTCCCTTTTTGTAATAAATGAAGCAGGCTTGTTGCGGAAAATTGACGGCCAGCCGATACGGCGCCTGAATACGGATCGTTTCGATCAACGTTTTCCCCCAGAGGTCAAATTTTTTATGACTGGTGATCATGAATGAATAGCGCTTTGCCAATGTAAATGTAAAGAATACCGGCTGACACCCAAAGGGATGAACGGTTAGGCCAGTTTTGGCTTTTTGTTAAATTTATTATCCAATCTATCCCTCAATGCTGAATACCATAAAAACGCCACTGTTAATAGCCATCCTCATCACCTGCCTCACCCCTCTATCGTCTCAAGCCCAAATAATGGACTTCGAAGAATACGATCCCAGGTCCACCCTGGTCGTTCCAACGCATCCGATCACCCGGGCGAAGTATCCATTCATCGACATCCACAACCATCAGTGGAGCGTGCCCTCCCAAAACCTTAGTGAACTGGTCACCGCGATGGATAAGCTCAATATAGGGATCATGAATAACTTAAGCGGACGGGGATACAAAGATGTGAACGGCTTCTTCGACGTGCAGGATACCACCTACTTCAAAAGGGCACAGTCGAATATCCGGTCCAATTATCCGACCCGCTTCATTCAATTCACCAATATCTCCTTTAACCATTTTGGGCAAAAGGGTTGGACGGAACATGCGCTGGCGGAATTGGAGGCGGATGTGCGCAATGGGGCAAAGGGATTGAAGATATACAAGGACCTGGGCATGGAATTCAAGGATGACCAGGGAAGAAGAATTCCCGTGGACGATCCCCGGCTTGACGCCATCTGGGAAAAATGTGGGTCGCTTCACATTCCCGTATTGATCCATTCCGCCGATCCGCCCTCCTTTTGGGACCCGATGGATAAATACAACGAGCGCTGGCTGGAACTGAAGACCCACCCCGACCGGAAGCGAGGCAACGCCAATCCTGCCCCCTGGAAGACGATCATCGAGGAACAACATCATCTATTCAGGGCCCATCGAAACACCATCTTTATCGCCGCCCATTTTGGCTGGCTGGCCAATGATCTCGCTTCCCTGGGAAAGTTATTGGACGAGTGTCCGAATGTCAATGTCGAAATAGCGGCCATTATTGCCGAACTGGGAAGACAGCCCAGGCAGGCAAGGGAGTTCTTCCTCAAATACCAGGACAGGATCCTCTTCGGGAAGGACTCCTGGGTGCCTTCGGAATATTCCACCTATTTCAGGGTACTGGAAACCGCCGATGAATATTTTCCCTACCATAAAAAATACCACGCCTTCTGGCGGATGTATGGACTGGCCCTCCCCGACGAGGTGTTGAAAAAAGTATATTATAAAAACGCCCTGCGGATCGTTCCGGGGCTGGACAAATCTGCGTTCCCGCAGTAGGACAGGTCAATTTCACCGATCCGGCGAACACTTCCTGTTTCTTTTTTGTTGGCCCATCAATTAAACCAACAGACATGAAAAAGACAGGATCAGTGGAGGTCGAACAAAAAAGCTATGAGATGCCGCCCAAAACCGGGATCTCCATCGCACACTTCCTCACCGTAGCCGATATCGACCGGTCGGCCCGCTTCTACTCAACCATTTTTGATGGCCGCATTCTGAGCAAGGGAGATAGCAGTGGCGCACCCGCCTATCTTCAGATCGCCAATACCTGGCTCATCCTCAACGTCGGAGGCGGACCCACACCCGACAAGCCGACCGTAACGCTCAGCACTCCCGATCCTGACCGGATCAACAGCTTTATGAATATCCGGGTCGCCGATATCCAGGCCTGTTACCAACTATGGAAAAGCAGGGGAGCCGGGTTCATCACCGAGCCGATCCCCAAGTATGGCGAGATCCGCTGCTATATGCGCGATCCGGACGGTTACATAATCGAAATCGGCCAGAGCACCGATGTCACCTACGGTTAGTCGCAAGAGCGATGACTCCCAGTTCCGGCATCTCCCGGTTCAGCTCCCGGCAGATGTCGATCCCATTGGCGTCCGGCACCCGGATATCCAGCAACAGCACATCGGCGCCGGCTTCCCGCAAGCGGCCGCAGAGCCCCGCACCGCTATGCCCCTTGAACACGATCTCCATAAACGGAGACTTCTCGAGCATCATCGCAAGCCCCCTGCAGGATCAACTCCTGGTCATCCACCATCGCAACCCACAGTTGATACCCCTGTTCTCCATAGTAGATTGCATCCTCAAGGAATCCCTGCGCCCGGTACAAATCGAAAAGCTGGATATAGTGCAACGCGAGAACGATAGAATCCTCATGGGTCCTGAGCACCCTGGAAAACAGGTCTCCTTTGCTTTTCAAACATTCGGCCGCCAGGTCCGGATCTCCGGTCCGCTCCGCGAGCTTCGCGGCTTTCTCCAGGTAGAACATGCCCGAATCCCGGTTGGAATAATAAAACTTTGTCGCGTAATAGAGATATGCCTTCCCGCTGGACCGCTCCTCCGGACGGGCGGCGATGACCTTTTGCAGGCTGTCGAAATTATAGTTCATCGGCTGCGATCGCAACGCGGTCGTAGTGAAAAGAAACGCCAAAAGCGATCCCAGGGCTGGCCGCCGGGGCCGCAATGATCCCATGTCACCTGTTTTGGTTCGATTTCAAAGATAAAAATTAGCCGGGGACATTTCTACGTACTAGTACGTGTACTCCATCAGGAAAGAACTGAACATATCGGCGTATATGTTCACTGAAACACAGTCACTTTTCTACTGGAAAACAGCAAGATTTGATCTATCTTTAGATCAAATCTATCGCCATCCAACGCATTGCCGCCATATTGACCCTGATCACGGGGAGTATCCTCATATTTGTCTCCTGCTTCCACACCGACAACAGTGCTCAAAACGCCACCGCCGGAGCTAAGATCAGTTATAATTTCGACATCCGGCCCATCCTCTCGGACAAATGCTTCAAATGCCATGGCCCCGATGCCAATCACCGCGAAGCACATTTAAGGCTCGACATCGCCGACAGCGCCTATGCGCCGCTACACAACACCAAAGGCGCCTATGCGATCGTCCCCGGCAAACCCGAACAGTCCGAACTGCTGAAAAGAGTGTCGTCACCCGACGCAGGCTACCAGATGCCGCCGGCCGATTCCCATCTCGGGGCGCTCACCCCACAGGAAGTAAGTCTCTTCGGGAAATGGATCCGGCAAGGGGCGCACTATGAGCGGCATTGGGCCTTCACTCCACCGGCCAAAGCACCGCTCCCCGCCGTAAAGGATATAAAGTGGCCCCGAAACGAGATCGACTACTTCGTTCTCGCAAAGCTGGAGCAGATGAACCTCCAACCCAACGAAGAGGCCGACAACGAACGCCTGCTGAAGCGCCTCAGCCTCGACCTCACCGGCCTCCCCCCCACCCTGCAACAGATGGATGACTTCCTCGCCGACAACAGCCCAACCGCCTACGAAAAACAAGTGGATGCTTTATTGGCCACCCCACAATATGGTGAAAAAATGGCGGTCCACTGGATGGACGTGGCCCGCTACGCGGACAGCTACGGCTACCAGGATGATAATATCCGCACGCAGTGGCCATGGCGCGACTGGGTCATCCACGCCTTCAACGAGAATCTGCCCTACGATCAATTCCTCGTCGACCAGATCGCCGGCGACATGCTCCCCAATGCCACCAAAGAACAGATCCTGGCCACCGCTTTCTTCCGCAATCACAAGTACACCGAAGAAGGCGGCGTGGTGCCGGAAGAATACCGCGTTGAATACCTCGTGGACAAGACCCGCACGTATGGAAAGGGCATCCTCGGCCTGACCGTGGAATGCGCCCAATGCCATGATCATAAGTACGATCCCTTTCCCCAAAAAGAATACTATTCCCTCCTCGCCTTCTTCAACAACACGAAAGAAGTGGGTTATGAGGGCGACGTCGGCGTCTCCAAACCGGCAAAGATGCCGATCCTGACCTTTAATGACTCCGACGTCCATACGACCCTCTCCTTCATCAACAAGAAGGATACCGGCGCCATGATGGTTTCGGTGATGGGCGAACGGGATACGTTCCGGACCACCTACCTCCTCTCCCGCGGCCGCTATGACGCGCCGGCCGAGCCGGTAAGGCCCGCCGCGCTGAAGGCCGTCATGCCCTACGACACAACGAAATTCCCACGTACCCGGCTTGGCCTTGCCAAATGGACGGTCAGCCCGCAAAATCCCTTGACTGCAAGAGTATTTGTCAACCAGCTATGGCAGGAATTCTTCGGCCGGGGCATCGTCAAAAGCGCGGGTGATTTTGGAATGCAGGGCGACCTGCCGACGAATCCACAACTGCTGGACTGGCTCGCAAAAGACTTTATGGAACACGGCTGGGATATCAAAAGGCTGGTAAAGCAATTCGTTCTTTCTGCCGCCTATCGCCAATCCGCGAAGACCAGTCCTGAAAAACAGGAGAAAGACCCCGAGAACGCCTGGCTCGCACGAGGCCCCCGCATGCGGATCAAGGCGGAATTCGTCCGCGATCTCGTTCTCTCCAGCAGCGGCCTGCTCGTGAAGACCATCGGCGGGCCCAGCGTAAAACCCTATCAGCCCGCGGGTCTCTGGGAGTCCGCTACCTCGGGCCGGGGCGTCCTGGCGACCTATCGCCAGGATCATCACGATAGCCTCTACCGTCGGGGATTGTATACCTTCATCAAATTGACCGTGCCTCCGCCGGGCATGGGCCTGTTCGATGCCAGCAACCGCGATCAGTGTGAGGTCCGCCGTGGAAGGACCAATACTCCCTTGCAGGCCCTGGCCATGCTGAACGACCCCACGGTCCTCGAAGCCGCCCGGGTGCTCGCCCAAAAGCTCGAAGCGGAGAACGGCAACGCCGACGAAAAGATCGTGAAGGCATTCCGCCTCATCCTCTGCCGGAAGCCTACCGGCAAAGAACAACAAAGCATCAAACAATATTATCTCGATCAACTCGCAGCGTTCCGCCGGAACCCCAAAGACGCTGAAAAAACACTGGCCATCGGCGAATACCCGCAAGCCCCCGTCAGCGACCAGGCAAGCACTGCGGCGCTGATGCGGGTGATCGATACCTTTTACAACCTGGAGGAGGCCATCACAAAGACCTGACATGACCATGGAAAAAGAATTATTGGACCGCCATTTACATTTCAACCGCCGCCGTTTTCTCAAAGGTCTTGGCTTTGGCATCGGCGGTATCGCCCTTGGTTCGCTGCTCATCCCCGACCTCTTCGGCAAACACGAAGAAGAGACAGCGGCGCTGGGTCTTCCCCATTTTGCCCCAAAGGCCAAACGCATCATCTATCTATTTCAGAATGGCGCACCCTCGCAGCTGGACCTGTTCGATTATAAACCACTGCTCAATAAAATGCACGGACAAGACCTGCCCGCGTCGATCCGCAACGGTCAGCGTCTCACCGGTATGACCGCCAACCAAACAAAATTTCCGCTCGCCGGCTCGGTCTTCCAATTCGGTCAGTACGGCCAGGCCCGCGCCTGGATCAGCCAACTGATGCCCTTTACCGCAAAAGCCGCGGATGACCTCTGCTTCGTCAAAAGCATGTATACCGAGGCCATCAACCATGACCCGGCACTGACTTTTATGCTCACCGGCGCACAGCAAGGTAACCGGCCCAGCATGGGCGCCTGGCTCAGCTATGGCCTCGGGAGCGAAAACAAGAACCTCCCCGCCTTCTGCGTCCTGCTGTCCAAAGGCAAGGGCAATGGGCAAGGCGTCTACTCCAAACTCTGGTCCAACGGCTTCCTCGACTCCATCCACCAGGGCGTTCAGTTCAGCAATGGAGAGAATCCCGTACTCTACCTCGCCGATCCCGATGGGATGGACCGGGCTTCCAGGCGAAAAATGCTGGATGAAGTAGCCGCCCTCAACGCGGACTCCTATAAAGAATTCGGCGATCCCGAGATCAATACCAAGATCCAGCAATATGAAATGGCCTACCGGATGCAGACGGCCGTACCGGAGATCACCGATGTCAGCAAAGAACCCGAGGACATCATCAAGCTCTACGGTCCGGAATGTCTCGTCCCCGGCTCCTTTGCCGCCAACTGCCTCCTGGCAAGAAAACTTTCGGAGAGCGGCGTTCGTTTTGTACAGCTCTATCACCAGGGATGGGATGGTCATAACAATCTCCCGGGCGAAATAAAAGGCCAGTGCAAAGATGTCGACCAGGCCTCGGCCGCGTTGGTGCAGGACCTCAAGCAGCGGGGCCTGCTGGACGAAACGCTCGTTATCTGGGGCGGCGAATTCGGCCGGACCAACTACTGCCAGGGTAAGCTCAGCGTGGAGAATTATGGCCGGGATCATCACCCCCGCTGCTTCACCATCTGGATGGCCGGTGGCGGTATCCGGCCGGGAGTCTATGGGGAAACCGACGACTTCGGCTATAACATCGTCCGGGACCCCGTCCATGTGCACGATTTCCACGCTACCGTCCTTCATCTCATGGGACTCGATCATGAAAAACTGACCTTCAAACACCAGGGCCGCCGTTACCGGCTCACCGATGTGGCCGGCAAGGTCGTCGACGGACTCATCGCCTGAACAAAAAAAAGATACTCATGCAACGCAGAAACTTCATCCGGAATTCTTCCCTCGCCCTGACAGGCGTCGTACTGACAAAAGACCTCTTCAAAAAGCCATTCCAGAAGGCCTATGGGTACAATGGAATGTTGTACACCGTCGACACCGCCTGGAGCAAGGCGGATTCGCAGCGATACCCGGTCAACGACTGCCACGAGATGGTACAGGACAAAAAGGGAAGGATTCTATTATTGACCAATGAAACGCATAACAACGTCCTCATCTATGACACCAACGGCCGGCTGATGGACAGCTGGGGACACGATTTCCCCGGAGCCCATGGGCTCACGCTGCATGATGAGAACGGCGCCGAATTCCTCTATATCACGGATACCGTCCGCCACCAGGTGTACAAGACCACGATGGACGGCAAGGTGCTGCTGACCATCGATGCGCCGCTGGACGCGGGCATCTACTATGTTTCGAATGAGTCTGTGCCCACCGAGACTGCCATCGACCACAATGGCGACATCTTTATCGCCGACGGCTATGGCGCGCAATATATCCTCCATTATGACAAGGATGGCCACCTCAAGCACTATTTCGGCGGTCGCGGACAAGGAGACGAACACTTCGACAATGCCCACGGCATCTGCTGGGACACCCGCCGCAAGGACCAGACGCTGCTCATCACGGACCGCACCCGGAACTGTTTCAAACACTTCTCGAAGGAAGGAAAGCTCCTCGGGATCATCGCTCTCCCCGGCGCCTGTGTCTGCCGGCCGGTGATCCATAAGGATCACCTCTATGCCGCCGTATTGCGATCGCCCGACCTCAACGCAGAAGGGACCGGCTTCGTGACCATCATCGATAAAGACAATAAGGTCGTCAGCAACATCGGCGGCAGCGAACCGCAATACCTGGACGGCCGCCTGCAACCCATGCATCAAACCGACAAAATATTCGTCCATCCCCATGATGTCTGCGTGGATAAGGACGAGAATCTCTATGTGGCGCAATGGGCGTCCGGAAAGGTATACCCCTACAAATTAAAGCGAGTGTGATGCTATGATGAAATGGAAGCCCGCACCCGTACAAATATTGATCGCGCTCAATGCGATGCTGCTTTTCCTCGTCGTGCTGGATGATCAGCTCACCGTGCCTGCCTGGCTGCAGGTCGTCGGAAGGCTGCATCCCATGATCCTGCACTTCCCGATCGTGCTCATCGTCGCGTATGCCCTTTGCCGTTGGCTTACCCCAAAGGAAGCAACTCCTGCGGCCGATTGGCTGAAACCCTTTGGCGACCGCCTTCTCCTCTGGGCCGCCGCCGCCGCCGTTCTTACCGCTCTGGCGGGCATCCTGCTTTCAAAAGAGACCGCTTACGAAGGATCGGCCCTTAATTGGCATAAATGGACCGGAACGCTGACTTCATTGGGCCTCCTCGCGCTCCTGCTCGCAAAAGATAGCCCCGCCATCGGAAAACAAAAACAAAAATGGATCGCAATCGCACCGCTCGGAATCGTGATCCTTGCCGGGCACCTGGGTGGCGATGTTACCCATGGGGCCGGCTATGTCCTCGCCCCGCTGCGATCCGGGAAGCCGGCCGCGGTTCGTTTCGAAGAAGCAATGGTCTACCAGGACCTGGTCCGGCCGGTCGTCGCCACGAGATGCATGCAATGTCATAATTCAGGCACCACCAGGGGTGGTCTGAATATGGAAGATCCGGCGCAATTCGCAAAAGGCGGAAGGAATGGGAAACCCTGGGACACGACGGCGGAAGGGATGGGTCTCCTGCTCACCCGGATCCATCTGCCGCCCGAAGACAAAAAGCATATGCCGCCCGCCAACAAGACCCAGCTGACGGAACAGGAAGAAAAGATACTCTACGCCTGGATCAAAGCCGGCGCCCCTTTCGATAAAAAGGTTGTCGAACTCGCTGCGACCGATACGTTGCAGCTCATCGCCGCGAAGGTGCTGCGAAGCAACGAAGAGGAAACCTTCGATTTTTCGCCCGCCGACGAAAAGACCATCGCCGCCCTGCGGACCAATTACCGCGCCATCGCTCCACTGGCCACGGCTTCGCCGGCCCTCGCCGTCGATTTCTACGGCGCGGCCGTCTTCCAACCAAACCAGCTACAGGAACTATCCCCGCTAAAACAACAGATCGTCTCGCTGAACCTCGCCAGGATGCCGGTGACCGACAAAGACCTTACGGCTGTCGCCGCTTTCCACAATCTGCGGCAGCTGAACCTGGACTTTACCCGCATCACCGGCGCCGGACTCCCCATCCTCACCCAACTGCCGAACCTGGCCAGCCTGAGCCTCTCAGGTACGGCCATAAAAGGCGATGATCTCAAACAGCTGGCCGCCCTCCCCTCCTTGCGCAAGCTGTATTGCTGGAAGACCAACGTCCCCGACGACGTCGTCAAGGCCATCCGTCAACAAAGAAAGCACCTGCAGCTGATCACCGGCTTCAACGGCGATACGGTGCATATCAGGCTCAACCCTCCGCGTCTCGAGACCGAAGCCCGGATCATCCGCGATACCGGGATCATCATCCGGATGCGGCATTTCGTTCCCGGGACTACGATCCGTTATACCCTCGACGGCAAGGACCCGGACAGTGGCGGGCTGCTCTACTCGAAACCTTTCCCGGTGTTCGATCGCGGGCTCTTTCACGCAAAGGCCTACAAACCCGGATGGCTGTCGAGCGACCCTGTCACTGCTGATTTTTACCTGCAGAAATATCCCCCGGACTCGATCCGCCTCCTGCTGCCCGTAGACTCCAACTATATGAAATTCAAACCCACCGTCCTCATCGACGCAGACAAAGGGGATCAGGGTTTCGGCAGCGGCAAATGGCTTGGGTTCCACAAGAATAGCCTCGAAGCCCTATTATACTACCGAAAGGCCGTGACGATAAAAGACGTCACCTTCTCCAGTCTTGTGGATATTGGCTCCGAAATATTTCCACCCAAAAACCTCGAAGTATGGGCGGGACCGGATGAACACCACCTCAAACGGCTCGGAACGATGACACCTCCCCAGCCCACCAGGCTGGCGCCCTCGTATATGACCGACTATCGCATCGATTTTGCGCCGGTCACCATCCGCTGTATAAAAGTGGTCGCCGATCGCGTGCGAGACCTCCCCGACTGGCATCCCAATAAGGAAAAGCCGGTGAAAGGAAAGCCCCTGAAGGAAAAGCCGGCCTGGATCTTTTTCGACGAACTGTTGGTAAACTGACGAAATGTCGCAAAACAGCCATGATATTCTTGCCAAAATCGTTGAAACACAGGGTTGCCCTACTTGGCACATTTCTGGCAGCACTAGCGGTAATACTATAAATTATGAACACTGAAAAAGCAATTCTTGCCGGCGGCTGCTTCTGGGGAGTAGAAGAGTTGGTCCGGAGCCAGCCAGGCGTCGTCAAAACCACCGTAGGCTATACGGGCGGGGATGTTCCTAACGCCACCTATCGCAATCACGGCACCCATGCCGAAGCGATCCGCATCGAATTCGATCCTTCGAAGACCAGCTACCGTAAGCTGCTGGAGTTCTTCTTCCAGATACACGACCCTACCACGCGCAATCGCCAGGGAAATGATATCGGCTCATCTTATCGATCCGCCATCTTTTATCTCGACGAAGATCAAAAGAACGTCGCCAACCAGCTCATTTCCGAGCTCACTGCGGCTCATGTCTATTCCCGGCCGATCGTCACCGAAGTGGTCCCGGCCACGGAGTTCTGGGACGCCGAAGAAGAGCACCAGGACTATCTCCAGAAACATCCCTACGGATATACCTGTCACTTTATCCGGCCGGACTGGAAACTACCGGCCGAAGCGGCTAAATAACAAGCCGCCATTCAGCAAGCCGTTCAAAAAAAATAAATGCCCGCTAAAAAGCGGGCATTTTGCTATGGTCCGATCCTTGAGAAAGAAGATGTAATTAAGGTATGATAACCTTCTGGCACCAGGTCAGCCGTCCATCCACAAACAGGACGATGACATTCACAGAATGCCGCAGGATAGCGGGGGCCTCGAAGGTAGTCACCCCCTGAGCGAGAGTAACATTCTTTTTACTCAGCAGTTGCCCCGCGGTATTGTATTCGGCGAGCACGCCCTCATGAGGCACTTCCGTACGTACGCTAAGTACCGCACCCGATGGCTGCACCGAAACAAGCGAAACGGCCAACAACGGTGAGCCTGCCCCATCAAAAGAAAGTATTTGTGAATAATAGGTTCTTCCATCGAGGGCAATGGCCTTTATGCGATAGAGATTGTTGACGGGCTGCGGGTGAGTGTCGGTAAAGGTGAACCAGTCGGAACCGCCCTCACTGCCGGCATAGGGATTGACGACCATCCCGATTGCCTGGAAGCCATTTATGCCGTCACTTCGTTCGATGACGAAAGAGCGGTCAAAGCTTTGATTCGCATCTTTCCAACGCAAATCGATCACCTGACCGCGAGCCGTGCCTTCCAACTGGAGGGAGTCGGCCAGCAAGATGATGAACATGCTCGACAACACCGGCGTCGACACCGTATCCGTACAACCGTTGCGTTTCTCGGTCACCGTAAGATGATAAGTGCCCCAGGACGTATCGTTGACCGGGTTCTGGACGGAGGACGTAAAGCCGTTGGGTCCGGTCCAGTTATACGTCAGCCCCTGGGAACCGCCAAAGGGTGTTGGATAATTACTGGCAATCGCATCTCCCCCGTAGAGATAGATATGACCGCTGAACATCCCCGCATTGGCGCTTGCGACCGGTGGGAAGGTATCGATCGGCACGACGATGGTGTCCACCTCGGTGGCCGGACAGCCACTGAGGGGGGATGCAGAGACGACATAGGTTCCCGGTTTTGTGATATTCAACTGCGAACTGTCAGAATTAGCGCTGCCAACCGCACCGCTAAGCACCTTCCAGTTATAGGTTGCCGTCTGGGTGATATTCGTCAGCTTGATCGTCGCCGGCAGATGATTACACCGGATCGTATCGGCCTGTCCCGCAAACGCCGGATTGGTCGGAGTCAGAAAACTGATCGGGGTCACAAAGTCCTGCATGTTGCTGCTGAACGAGCTGGATGACCGGGATTTGAAGAAAATATCCGCAAACATCGGCTGGCAGGGATTCAGCGCCACATACATGGACGGGTCGACGCCCATCCGGGTCAGGTTGAGCCCCACTTCGATCAGCTGCGAACTCACATAATAAGGACTCCAACCCGTGGTTGCATTCGCAGTTCCCCAGGGCGAGGCATAGGTCGAGTCAACCGTGGGGTCACCCGAAAAATTGGAAATGCCACCGCCAAAAGCAGTAGTCCCGGTCTTACTCAGAATGGAGGCATACCCATAGCTGCTGGTCGTGCTGCTGTAAACGCCGAAATTGAAATACTTTGGCGTCAGCGCACCGGTATAGTTCGTATAAGTGGTCTGGGCAACCCAAATACGAACATCGATGACCGGCGTCGACCCCGGCATGAAGCTGACGGCAAGGATCATATCCCCTGTTTGGGTGACATTGCCCGCAGCATCGAAAAGCCATTCGGAGTGACCGCCGGCCGTACCGGCCGAACTAAAGGTCTTCGTCGTCGAATTATAGCTGAAATTGGCCTTATACAATTCTACGTCATAATAACTGTTGGCCGCACTCCCGAACGCAGCAATACCGGTGAAAAACCATAGCGAGTCGTGAACGGATGACCCGTCCCGGCGCATATGCGCATAGACGTCCACCAGGTCGTTCTTATTGGGAGTCGACGAAACACCGCCCAACCAGGCACTGGGATTGTCCCCATTCTTAGCCGCGTTCGCAAACATCGTGGAATCCTTCAGCGTAGACGCGGAGGAGTAATCGCGCGAATAGACGGCATCGAGCCAAAGCCGGCTGGCGATCCGCGCATACATCGGTTGTGACATCCGCTTTATAAAGGAGATATTCGTACCCGCGCTGAGCAGGGCCTTGTAAGTAGCCCAGTTAGACGTATCGATGACGTTACTTCCGCGTCCGGAGGGCGCAAACCAGTCATCGCTGGTTATATCACCGGTGACGATACCGAATTTGAGGTTATTGGTCCGGGTGTCGGCATCGACACCGAACCCCGCATACAGGCCTCCGTTGTTCAGCTGAGCCAGGCCAGATAGCGGCAACAGGCCGGCGAGCAATAGGGTTGCCACACAGGATTTCATAAGTAACGGATTTGTATCAATAAGAAAGACAGCAAAATAAGCCCATGGTCCCAGTCAAACTTAACAAAACTTTCTGACCATTGCCAATCAAATGGTTATCTCACGTTTTATACAGATTTCCTCCAGAAATGACTCGTCGTGCGATACCACCAGCAGCGTGCCCTCATATCCGTTGATCCCCGCGACCAGGATCTCCAGATTTTGGATATCGAGGTTGTTGGTCGGTTCGTCCAGCACGATCAGGTCAGGAGCCTGCTCGCCGATCGTCAGAGCGCAAAGCAGCAGACGCATTTTTTCCCCGCCGCTGAGTGCCCGGCAGGGCTTGTCCCAATCCTCCTTTGAGAACAGGAACCGGCTCAATCTTATTTTTATCTCGTGCTCCTGCAGCTCGCCGGAATTGTATTGCTGCGCCTGCTCGAAGACGGAAAGCGTTCCGTCGATAAGCGAATAGTCCTGGTCGATATAGATCGCCTTCGCTGCCGCTCTTTCAATGACGCCATAGCGCGGTTCCAGTTCTCCCAATACGATTCGGATCAGGCTGGTTTTGCCGGCGCCATTGGGTCCTTTGAGGGCTACCCGTTCCCCGCTCCTTAGCTCGAAGGACAGCGGTTCCTTCCACAACAGCCGCTCGCCCTCACCGAACCTGACAGGGTCGTAGGAATGATCGAGGTCTTTTGCCATGACCAGTATCTTGCCTTTATGCAACGACGAGGAATCGAGATCCAGCCGCATTTGGGAAGGATCGGCTAACTCGTTCCGGAGCTGGTCCAATTCTCTCGACGCCGCATCCACCTTTTCGGCATGAATGCCTTTCAATCTTGCCCCCGTCTTCTCTGCCTTGTTCTGAAAGGTCTTCAGGAGAATCGTCGGCAACCCGGCCTTTTCCTGTTTGTTTCTGCCCCGCGCATCCGATCGCTGCTGCCGCTCGAGGGATTCCCGCGCCGACACCTTCGCCTTTCTCAGCTCCTTTTCCTTATCACTGATCCCTTGTTCCAGGGCCTGGCCTTCCACCTGTTTTTGTTCCGCATAGAGATCGTAATTGCCTCCGTATGATTTTAACCCTTTCTTACTCAGCTCGGCCACCATACCGGTGAGGCGCAACAAATTCCTGTCGTGACTGACGACAACTAACGTATCTCCGGTCGATCGGATATATTCATACAATACCGCCCGCGCATCGCCATCGAGGTGATTACTGGGCTCATCCAGCAGAAGGACGGCCGGTCGATGGATCGAGATCCCGGCCAGCAGCACCTTTGTCTTTTCACCGCCGCTGAGGGAACCCATTTTCTGATCCAACGCGAGACCTTCGAGCCCCCAGGACAAAAGCGCGTCCCCAGCCCTTTTTTCGATCTCCCAATCATCATCCAGTAATTCCAGGTTGGCATTTGTCACCTCGCCGGCAAGAATGCCGTTCAACGCGTTCAGTTTGTCGTCGATCCGCAGCGCCTGTGCGACGCTGGCCTCATTCAGCTGCCCCAGCAGCTGTGGTACATAATAGGGTTGGACCTCTCGCTTTATCTGCCCCCGGGAAGGAGCAACATCGCCGGCCATCAGCCGCAACAACGTGGATTTCCCGACGCCGTTGTTCCCTACAAGCGCGATCTTGTCCCGCCGGTTGACAGTAAAACAAAGGTCCTCGAATAATAATTCCTTATTGGGATGGATGTACGCGACACCTTGAAGAAAAAGCATGATCTCTTTTTTGAGTGATGGAAAAAGATTCAAAAAGAGATCATCTATTACATGGGCGCGGTTGATTTGCGGCTTCAAAGGTAAGCAAATTTCCCGAAAGGCAAAGGTGAGATCAATTAGCCCCCTTCGCCGCGGCCTCGATCACTTCTGCCACCTCTTTCGGGTGAGAGACGAATGCGAGATGGCTTGCCCCCTTGATCTCCGTCGTCTTTGTATTCGACCGTTGATACATGCGGCGAAGCAGCACGGGATTGATCGACTTATCCTCTGTGCCGATGATGCCCCAGCAAGGTTTTGTTTTCCAGGGAGCGTGAGGCATCGGCCGGACAAATCCACTCGCCGCTACCGGTATCTGCGAGGCATACAAGAATTCGGCTTCACCGGCGGGGAGATCGGCGCAGAAACCGGAATGGAACTTTGCCTTATCGAAATAGACCAGTCCAGCGGCGTCCGGCGGAAGGATGCCGCCGTTGGCGAGATCAGGTATGCCCGTGAGCAGCTGGACGAGATTTTCGTTGGAATCGGGCTGAAAGGCATCCACATACACCAGTCCCCGGACCCGGTCATCCGATCCGGCATCAGTGATGATCGATCCACCATAGGAATGACCGACCAGGATACAGGGTCCCGTCGCCCTGTCCATCGCCCGCTTGACGCTGGCCACATCGTCTTCCATCGAGCTCAGGGGATTCTGAACGATGGTCACATTATATCCTTTTGCCGAAAGGATCTTGTAAACACCCTGCCAGCCGGAGCCATCGGCGAAGGCCCCGTGAATGAGAAGGATATTCTTTACACCAGTCGATTGAGCCATGAGCCCCTGGCCGGCTACAAGCAGTGCCGACATCGCGAAGAGAAAAACCGTTTTTTTCATGTTGTTGAGTTTCCCTTCTTTTTACCAAACCGATGCCAGTTGATAATAAGCTGAATATCAATTCATAACTATACCCCCCAAACGATGATTCGACGATATTTCGTCAATTGATCATTTTTATCCGAACTTTTATCCATGAGAAAATATCCTGTATTCTTCCTGGTCCTGGGTCTTTGCATCCTTTCGGCCTCACTAGCCGTTGCCGCCGCGCACGCGGGACCGGCCCCTACCTGCGGTGGGCAACCCGCCGGTCGTCCAGGCCACACACTGCCTCCACCACCCCCGCACGTTGTTTGAGAAGCTATC
>Ga0157372_10002120_pt1 | contig 21568 bp, 19 predicted proteins | sample C55metaG_FD_115307 | JGI IMG/M metagenome (GOLD analysis project Ga0157372, IMG submission 115307) | Corn rhizosphere microbial communities from Kellogg Biological Station, Michigan, USA - C5-5 metaG | ecosystem: Host-associated > Plants > Roots > Rhizosphere > Soil | place: USA: Michigan... | reverse complement strand
CGCCTTCGGGTTTGCTGAGATGGATCCCGCCGATGAGGGCTTCTATTTCGTCGAAGGCAAGGACATCGGGCAGGGTGCGTTTTTGCTTCGGGGACTCGAGGAGGGCGGTGGGGTCTTTGCGGACGATCTGCTCGATGAAGCAGTATTTATAGAAGCTTCGGATGCCGGAAAGGATGCGCGCCTGTGATGCGGCGTTGAGCCCAAGTCCGGCGATCCACTGGAGGAACTGCTGAAGATCTTTTAACTCGACTGCGTCGGGGGCCTTCAGGGTGCCGGCGGCCTGCAGATACTGGGTCAGCTTATCGATGTCCCGGAGATAGGCTTCGATCGAGTTGTCGGAGAGCGATCGCTCAAGCTGCAACCAGGCCTTATAGCCTTTTTTATAGGGCTCCCACATGGGCCGAAGATATGCATTGCGCGGCAGATGAGCGAATACAATAGAATCCTATATTTGCAGGTTATGGCAACAGTTAATTTACGTTCGTTCAGACAGGTGGTCAATCATAATAAGGGGCGGATGAAACGGTTCCTGACCAAGCTGGAGAAGAAGCGGCCGAAGGGATTTCATGCGTTGGAGATCGAGGCCAACCAGGAGGTCTGGGGAAAGACCGATTGCCTGGATTGCGCCAACTGTTGCAAGACGATGTCGCCGACCTATACCCCCGAGGACATCCGCCGGATCTCTGCCCACCTGGGGATGACGCCCAAAGCGTTCAAGGAAAAGTGGCTGTATAAGGATAAGACCGGCGACTGGATGAATGTGAAGCAGCCTTGTCAATTCCTTGATCTCGGGACCAATATGTGTAATATCTACGCTGTCCGGCCGCGTGACTGCGCCGGCTTCCCGCACCATGTTAAGAAGCGGATGAACGCCGACTACATGCATATGTATAAGCAGAATATCGAATATTGTCCGGCAACTTACCGGCTGGTGGAGACGGTGATGGAGAAACTCAACGGTCACAAATAAACGTCTTCGAAAAGGAGATATTCCGGGGGAGTGGGATGTCGCAGGGTAATGGCCAGCACATCATATTGCACCCGGCGATACGCCGGCCATCGCAGCAACCATCCTGCGCCGCCCTGCAGGATATGTTCCAGTTTTTTCCGGCTTACGCTTTCTTCGGGATGCCCGTAGGTGGTGCTTCGCCGGCATTTGACCTCGATGAAATGCAGGACGGAGTCGCGGCCTGCGATGAGATCCACTTCATAACGGCCGTGACGGAAATTGCGTTCGAGGATGGTGAATCCTTGTTTGGTCAACCATTGTGCTGCCAGTTTCTCCCCACCGGTTCCCACTTCTGTCTTCGATAACATTGTGCACGATATTTGGTATGTTTACAACATGAAAAAAGATCGGAAAGTTTTCAAATTACAAGGGAAAGTTCAGCATTATGCATGGGGCGGATCGGCTTATCTGCCGCAGTTGTTGAACCAGCCTAACCCGGATGGCCGGCCTTTTGCGGAATATTGGCTGGGGGCCCACGACTCGGCGCCGGCGGACCTGGAGGGGGTGTCGTTGAGCGAGTATGTTCGCCGTGATCCCCGGGAGATGCTTGGGGCGTATACAGCTGACCGGTTTGGCCGGCTTCCCTATTTGCTTAAGATATTGGATGTAAAAGATATGTTATCTATCCAGGTGCATCCTACCAAACGGAACGCGGAACTGGAGTTTGCGGCGGAGAACAAACGGGGTGTTGCGCAGGATGCGCCGCAGCGAAATTATAAGGACGACAATCATAAGCCGGAGTTGATGGTGGCCCTGAGCGAGTTCTGGCTGTTGCATGGCTTCAAGCCGGCGGAAAGCTTATTGGAGACCCTTGGCGCCGTGCCCGAGCTGGCTTTTCTGGCGCCGTTGTTCGAAAAAAAGGGATACCAGGAGTTATATAAGACCGTGATGGAAATGCCGCAGGCGGAGGTGAACCGGATCTTGCAGCCGTTGCTGGACCGGATCGTGCCGGCTTATAAAGAAGGGCAGCTGAAGCGGCATGAAGAAAATTTCTGGGCCGCGCGCGCCGCGCTGACCTATGATCAGCCGGGCAAGATCGACCGGGGTATCTTTTCGATCTATTTTTTCAACCTGTTGAACCTGCATCCGGGAGAAGCGATCTTCCAGGATGCGGGGTTGCCGCATGCTTACCTGGAGGGACAGAATGTAGAGATCATGGCGAATTCTGATAATGTACTCCGTGGCGGGCTGACGCCGAAGCATGTCGACGTTGCGGAGCTGTTGAAGCATGTGCGGTTCGAGGAGACGAATCCACGTATCGTGCCGGAGGATTATGGTCCGGGGCGTATTGCGGTGTTCCATACCCCGGCGCCGGATTTCGAGCTGAGCAAGATCAGCCTGTTGAAGGGCGAGATCCTGACGATCCGGGCGCATTCGGCGGAGATCTTTATCGTGATGGAGGGGAAAACGGGAGTGATCGAGGTGGAGGCGGAGCCTTTCAGCCGGAAGGCGGGGGACGCGTTCATCGCGTTTCACCAGGCGAAGTTCGAGCTGAATGCGCAGGAAGATACGGTGATATTTCGGGCTGCGGTGCCGGCGGGTGCTTTATAAATGAAACCGCCGCTGTGCTTTGTGCAGCGGCGGCTGATTATTTTTTGAAATACAGGCCGAGGATGGCAAGGAGTGTGGTGACGAAGAAGGCGAACATCCAGCGCATAACGTCGGACTTGACGCCCACAACTTCTGTTCTGACATCGGCTATTTTGACTTCGAGGTCGCCCCTCATTTTAGCCATTTCACCTCTTACTTCCGCGAGGCCCGTATTTATCGCGCCTCTTATTTGCGCCAATTCCTCTTTTGTGGCAAATCCCGTCATAGTCTTTTCCTCCTTTTTTTCTTTTTCTTTTCAAATGTAACTAAATACATTAGTTAACGGCCTGATTCGGCTTCGAAAATTTTATCCACATGCAGGGGACCGTTATCCGCTGCTGCAGTAGCCAATTCATCGCAGCGGTTGTTGTAGGGATTGTCTGCATGGCCTCTGACCCAGACGAAGCGGATGGTATTTTTTTTTGCGAGCTCGTTGAAATGCAGCCAGAGGTCTTTGTTCTTTTTTCCGCCTTTGAAGTCGGTGGCGATCCAGTTCTTGAGCCAGCCCTGTTCCCAGGCTTTGACGACATATTGACTGTCGGAGTAGATGGTGATCTTCAGGCCGCCTTTTTTCAGCGCTTCGAGACCGGCGATAACGGCCATCAGCTCCATGCGGTTGTTGGTGGTGTAGCGGTAGCCCTGGGAAAGCTCTTTTCGGTGATCGCCCCAGAAAAGGATGGTGCCATACCCGCCGGGGCCGGGATTGCCTCTCGAGGCGCCGTCTGTGTACATGACCAGTTCGTTGCTCATGCGGCAAATATATGTGCCAGAAATGCCCTGTCAAAAAAATAGGGCCGTTCCGGCGGGCTCACACCTGGAAAACCCCGGTCCTGAATTCCGGCAGCTCGCGGTTGTGGGCGGCTGCATTCAATCCTTCGGCGATGACGCGGCGGGTATCCGCGGGATCGATGATGGCATCCACCCATAGCCGTGCGGCGGCATAATATGGAGAAGTCTGGCGGTCGTAACGACCTTTTATCTCCTCGAGCAGCTTCTTCTCATCTGCGGGATCGATGTTCTGACCTTTCGCCTTCAGGGCGCCTACCTGGATCTGCAGCAGGGTCTTTGCCGCCTGGTCGCCGCCCATAACGGCGATGCGTGCCGTAGGCCAGGCATAGATGAACCGTGGATCATAGGCTTGGCCGCACCTTGCGTAGTTGTCCGCGACATAGGAGTTGCCGATGATGATCGTGATCTTCGGGACGACGGAGTTTGCAACGGCGTTGACCATTTTTGCCCCATCCTTGATGATGCCGGCCTGCTCGCTGCGGGAGCCGACCATGAATCCGGTGACGTCCTGCAGGAATACCAATGGTATCTTCTTCTGATTACAATTCATGATGAAGCGTGCGGCCTTGTCGGCGCTGTCATTGTAGATCACGCCACCCATCTGCATCTCTCCCTTTTTGGTCTTGACCATTTTCCGTTGATTGGCGACGATGCCGACGGCCCAACCTTCGATCCGCGCATAGCCGCAGAGAATGGTCTTGCCATAGTCCTCTTTAAAGGGCTCGAAGCTGCCCCCGTCGACGATCCGTTTGATGATATCGACCATATCATAAGATCTGGTGGCGTCCGTGGGGAGGATACCATAGAGCTCTTCGGCGGGATGTTGGGGCGGGATGGGTTGGATACGATCGTAGACAGGGGTTCCGGCGGGATGTCCCAGCCGGGACAGGATATGCTTCACCTGGTCGAGACATTCTTTTTCGGTGTTGAACTTGTAGTCCGCGATGCCGGATATTTCTGTATGAGTAACGGCGCCCCCCAGGGTCTCGGCGTCGACGTCTTCGCCGATGGCGGCTTTTACGAGGTAGGGGCCTGCCAGGAAGATCGAGCCGTTACCTTCGACCATCAGGGTCTCGTCGCTCATGATCGGCAGGTAGGCGCCGCCGGCCACGCAGGGCCCGAAGACGGCGGCGATCTGGGTGATGCCCATTGCGCTCATCCGCGCGTTGTTCCGGAAGATGCGGCCAAAATGCTCTTTATCGGGAAAGATCTCGTCCTGCATGGGCAGGAAGACGCCGGCGCTGTCCACGAGGTAGATCACCGGCAGATGATTTTCCATGGCGATCTCCTGCAGCCGCAGATTTTTTTTGCCGGTGATGGGAAACCAGGCGCCGGCCTTTACCGTCTGGTCGTTGGCAAGGATGATGCATTGCCGGCCGCTGACATAGCCGAGACCTGCCACGGTCCCGCCCGCGGGACAGCCGCCCTGGTCTTCATACATCTCGTAGCCGGCGAAAGCGCCCAATTCGATGAACGACGAGCCTTCATCCAGCAGATAGCGGATACGCTCATGCGGGGTAAGCTTGTTCTTTTCCCTTTGCTTTTCTATGGCTTTTTTGCCTCCGCCAAGCGCTATTTTTTCGAGTCTTTGTCTCAGCTGGCCGAGGGCATGGCGCATCGCATCTTCGTTCTTGTTAAAATCCAGGGTTTCCGCGTTCATAGCCAAATTTAGAATATTTTAGCGGTATGTCCGTCCGACGCAAAATAACATGGATATGCCTGGTCGTGCTTGCCGCCGGCATCAAATTGTTGTCTTTCTTTCCGGCGGCCGTGGAACGATATTATTCCATGGGCGCCTATCTTTTTATATCGCGGTTGCAGCGGATACTTTTTGGCTGGCTGCCGGTCAGCATTGGCGACCTGTTGTACTTGGCCGCGGGTATCTGGCTGCTGATGGCGCTGGTGAGGATGATCCGGATCTTTATCCGGCGGGAGGCCGGCCGCGTCTGGTTCTTTTCCTTTGTCCGGCGCACCGTTTTTGTCTGTCTGTGGGTCTATGTCCTGTTCAATGGATTGTGGGGCCTTAACTATGACCGGAAGGGGATCGCCTACCAATTGCGGCTGAAAGTGCATTCTTATACCACGGACGAGCTGAAAATGCTGACGATCGCCCTGATCAAAAGGTTGAACGAAACGGACAGCCTGGCGCGGCTCAGCCGGCCGGAACTGGATCATCAGCGGGCCCTTTTCGCCGGTGCGATCGCGGCCTACCACGATCTCGGCCGGGGCGACGACCGGTTCCGCTATCCATTCCCTTCCGTGAAATCCTCGCTCTTCAGCTATATCGGGCTTTATATCGGGTACAGCGGTTATTATAATCCCTTCACCGGCGAAGCGCAGGTAAACATCCGTCAGTTGCCGTTCACCCAGCCGTTCACCACCTGTCATGAGATGGGTCACCAGTTGGGCTATGCGCGGGAGAACGAGGCGAATTTCGCGGGTTATCTGGCGGCAAGAATATCGCCCGATGCTGCCTTCCGGTATTCCGCTTACTTCGATCTGTGGATGTATGCGACGGCCGAGATGTTCTCCCGGGACTCCTCATTCGTAAAGGAACGGGTGAAGGAGTTGCACCCGGCGATCCGCCAGGACTATCGCGACCTCAAGGCTTTTTCCCGGAAATATGCCAATCCGCTGGAGATCCGGGTCTGGCAGCTCTATGGGGGTTATCTGCGCGCAAACCGTCAGCCCAAAGGTATCGTCACCTATACGGAGGTAACGGCCTGGCTTATCGCCTATGCGGAGAAAGTGGGCTGGGAGAGTATCTAGCCGGAGACCGCAGGGCCGGGCGCTAGAAGGCGTTCTTCCACATCATGCTTTCGATGGGCTTGTCGGGTTGGCTATTATACTTGGCGTTCTTCTTCTGGTTGTATTTTACCATGATCTCGCCGTCCACCGGAAAATAGATCAGCTGTCCTACGGGCATTCCCTTATACACTTTAACGGGCTGCTTGACGGAGATCTCGAGGGTCCAGTTGCCGCAAAAGCCGACGTCGCCCTTGCCGGCTGTGGCGTGGATGTCGATCCCCAGGCGCCCCGTGGAGGACTTGCCTTCCAGGAAGGGGACGTGGGCGTGCGTCTCGGTATACTCCAGCGTGACGCCGAGGTAAAAGATGTGTGGATATAACACAAAACCTTCCTCCGGGATCTCGAAATATTCGATCTCATTGTGTTTTTTTGCATCCAGGATATGTTCCCGGTAGGTGGCCAGCCACTTGCCGAGATGCACGTCATATGAATTGCTGCCCAGACAACCCCTGTCATAAGGGTTGATCTTTATTGTCCCTTTTTCTATCTCTTCGAGTATGCGAGTATCGGATAGGATCATGTCGAAATTGGTTATGTTTGCTCAGCGAATATGTGAATATAATTTTATAGATGGCCCTGTTTTATCAACATAATATCAACCAGGATACAAAGCTAGGGATTTGGCGTATAGAAGAACCGGAATCCTTTTTCCTGGAGAAAGTGCCCTTAAAACGCGATGTTTCGCATCCTTTCAAGCGTCTGCAGCACCTGGCGGGGCGATACTTGCTAACCTATCTTTTTCCTGATTTTCCCCTGGAGGAGATCCGGATCGCCGACACCCGCCAGCCGTACCTTGCCGGGGACCGGTATCATTTCTCCATTTCGCATTGCGGGAGCTATGCCGCGGCGATCGTCAGCACCAACAGCCGTGTGGGGGTCGACATCGAGTTGATCACGCCCCGTATCGAGCGGGTGGCTCATAAGTTCCTGGATGATGAAGAGATCCATTTCTTCAATGACGACTATGCCCAGTTCCTTGAACAATGGGGGTTGCGGGGCCGTGTCTTCCAGGAGTTCCTGACGCTGATCTGGAATGCGAAGGAAGCCATCTTCAAGTGGTATGGCCGCGGCGAGCTGGATTTCCGCAGGCATATGAAGCTGGAAGGAAGCCTCAATCTCGAAGGAGACTGGATCAAGCTGCCCTTTGTCTTCGAGAAGAGCAGGAAGATACACCTGATGGTAGAAGGGCGCATCTTCGAGGATCAGTCGTTGACGCTGGCGTGGATCCTGACCTAGTTGGCGCGGATCCCGACCTATTCATCGGGTAGCTCGTCGCCCGCGTCATCCAGGAGCTGGACGTCGATCGCGTCCTTTCCCGCAATGCCTTCGATGGAGCCGCGGACGTGCGCGGCATTGAGAAGTACTTTTTCCAGCTGTTTCTCCCGTGCTTTCCAGAGGCGTTCCATCATATCCCGTTCTTTCTGGATGGATTGTTTCATGGACAGGAACCCTTCGCGGATCGCTTTCCATTGTTCGCTGAACTCGGTGCTGGTGAGATAGTCATAGAGCATATGCATCTTATCCCCCTTGTTCTCCTGGGACCTGGCGGCGTTGAACACGCGGATGATCCCGTCCCGCAGGACATGGGACAGGGCTTTCACTTCGGCGAAGGTGCAGACCCAAACCCCGTTGATCTCGCCGAACCGGTCGAGGTCTTTCGGCATGGCCTGCGTGACGATGACGGCCACCAGTGCACCCTGGCTGCGCATATCCGCCTTGAGTTTTTCCACCCATTCCTGCGAGAAGGATTGGGTCCGTTTGCTCTCATAGATGATCTTGCCGCATTCCTGGCCGAAGTTGTTCCGTACGGTCTGGATGCAGTCGGCGCCTCTCACTCCTTTTGCTACCGGGCCGATCTCGTCGAAGGGGAACCGGGCGCGAAGCAGTTCTTCGAGGGCCAGCTCCTGCACCTCGCCCTGTAATTGCATGGAGCCTTGTTCGGCCTTGCGTCGCATTTCTTCTATCAGGCCCTTCTGATCTTCCAGCTGCTTATCTTTTTCTTTGAGCCGGAGCTGGAATTCGGATTCTTTTGCGGCGATGCGCTGCTCCTCGATATCCCGGATCTCTTTTGACAGCTTGTTCCTTTCGTCCTGCAGGCGGCGCTGGATGGATAGCTCCAGTTCGGCTTCTTTTGTCACCAGTTCCTGTTGTTTTTTCAGGAATTGAAGCTCTTTTTCCCGTGCTGCTTTCAGTTTTTCTTCATTATCCTTATTGGCGTTTTCCAGCAGCCTGAACTTGTTCTCATAGTCTGTGCCGATGGATTTGCGGAGGTTTGTTTCCAGCGAGCTGCGGAGCTCCTGCTCGCGGCGGACGAATTCTTCCTGTTTCTTTTGGTATTCTCTCTCCTTTTCATCCTGCTTCCTTTGGAATTCCTTCTCCTTGTCCTGCATGAACTTCTGCATCTGACCCCGCAATTCCTTTTTATATTCTTCCGAGACCGCTTCTTCCATCGGAAATTGGTGGCCGCAATTGGGGCATTTTATTTCGGTGGGCATGGTATTCGCTGATAAATTTTAACAAAGATAGGGGTACCTTTGTATTGCTAACAAAGCTAATCATTATGAACAAACACCTTCTCGCTGCCGCGGTGGCAGGCGTCCTGCTATTTGCCGGATTTTCCTGTGCCCGGAATCCCATCACCGGTCGTAAACAGCTTGCCCTCGTCTCGGAGAGCCAGGTACAAGGTATGGCGCTTACAGAGTACAAAAATTTCCTCAACACGAATCCCGTCGCTCCCGCAACCGATGCCAACGCGGTAATGGTCAAAAGGGTAGGGCGGCGGATTGCGGATGCCATCACGAAGTACTATGGCGAACACGGAGCTGCCGATGTCCTGAGCGGGTATAACTGGGAGTTCAACCTGGTGGAAAGCAAGGAGGTGAATGCCTGGTGCATGCCGGGTGGCAAGGTCGTGGTCTATACCGGGTTGTTGCCGGTGACGCAGAATGAGACGGCCCTTGCCATCGTCTTGGGGCACGAGATCACCCATGCGGTCGCCGGTCATGGCCGGGAAAAGATGAGCAGCCAGCTGCTGGCCCAGGGGATCCAGGTTGCGGGAGATGTCGCACTCGGGAACAATCCCCAAACGGTAAATATATTCAACCAGGTGTATGCGCCGACTGCGCAGATCGGTGTGTTGCTGCCCTATTCCCGTAAATACGAGTACGAGGCCGATCATTACGGCCTGATCTTCGCCGCGATGGCGGGATATGATCCGCGGGAGGCGGTTCCCTTCTGGAAGCGGATGGCGGCGTTGGGTGGTTCAAAGCCTCCCGTGTTGCTGAGCGATCACCCGGCGGATGAGGACCGGATCGCGAAGCTGGAGGCATTGATGCCCGAGGCGCTGACGTATTATAAGGCTAAGTGATGCCGTGTTCCTTCTGATAGGATTGTGGCGTCTTGCCGGTGATGAGCCGGAAATTCTTGTGGAAGCAGGTGAAATTGTTGAACCCGCTCTCATAGCAGAGCTGTTTGATACTGATCCGGTTGTCAAGAAGCAATTTGCAGGCATGACCCACACGGATCTCCGTGAGGAACTGGGTATAGGTTTTACCCGTGCGGGACTTGAAATAGCGGCAGAAGGAATTGGGCACGAGGCCGGCGACGGCGGCTACCTCACCGAGGTAGATCTTGGCGGTAAAATGGCGGAAGGTGTAATCGTAGATCGCGTTGATGCGGTCGTTCTCCGATTCGGAATAGTCGGGACGGAACCCGATGGAGGAGAGCGTTTGTAAACTGTCGGAGGCCGCAAAGGCGGAGAGGCATTCCATGAGTGCGATGATGCGGCCTACGCCCTCCGCCGAAAGGATCTTCCGGATAAGGGAGGGAATGCCTTCTTCGTCCCGGGCGCTGACGAGAATGCCGCGTCGGGCCTTTTCCAGCAGGCTGCGGATGGGTTTTGTTTCCGGCAGGGAAAGAAAGGTGTCACCCCAGAAATTCTCGGAGAAATGGATGACGGTGGAGTGGACTGTGCCTTCCTGCTCGAAATGGATGTCGTCATATCGCCAGTAATGCGGCAGGTTGGAGCCCACCAGGATGATGTCTCCGGGCTGAAAGCGTTTGATATGATCGCCTACGAATTGCGTACCGCTGCCGTGGTGAAATACGATCAACTCCACTTCGGCATGATAATGCCAGCGGTTGTTGATAAACGGGTCGCGGTCTTCCCGGACGCTGAAGGAATGGGCGGGCGTCCGGGGTACCTTCAATAATTTCGGCTTCATGGCTCAAATGCAAAAATAACCATTGGGCTCCGGCTAAAAAAGCTGGGTTAAGGCTCCCATTGCAGGGCAAAATATTCGCACCGGCCCGTGTCGCCGTTCTCCAGATCATGCGGAACGCCGGAGGGCAGGAAAACGAGGTCTCCGCCGGCTGCTTTCCGATAGCCGCCGGCGATGTGCATCCGGACATGGCCGCTGCGCAGCAGGATGATCTCTTCGTTCCGGTGCATGTGCTGGGGATGACTGATCTGGCCGGTCTCGAGGGTCGTTGCGTGCATATCGATCTTGTGCAGCCAGGCAACGGGCCGGTTGAAGATGGGGCGGCTCTCGCCCTTGTCGGTCTTTTTCATGACCATCTCGGGCCAGTCCAATAATACCGGTCCGCCTCCCTGTTTTGCCCGGTTGTGATCGACCTTGCCTTTTGCCCGGAAGGACAGGAGGTAACAGGAGGCATTCGCCGTCGTGGTATTGACGAAGATGGGTCTTTCGCCGGCGGCAAAAAGCCCGATGCCGCCCGGCCCCAAGACCTTCTGCGTGGCGCCGATGGTCACGGTGATGCTGCCATCACGGACGATGAGCAGGTTGTCCGCCGCTTCGTTGGGCGCAGTAGAAAAGGCTTTTCCGGCGAAGATTGTATGTGCATGGATATCCAGCCAGGAGAGGTCCCGGGTGGCGCCTGTGAGCAGATCGCGGGCCTCGCCATATTTTGTCTCGTGGGGTTTGGCCTTATCCCATTCGATCACGGCCGCCGTGATAGTGTCGGGAGCGCCGGTTTGTGTGGTGAGCGTATCGCCGACGGTGATCTGGCCGATGGTCCGGGTGGGAGAAAGCAGGACGGAGGCGATCAGGATAAGGGGCAACAATATTGGTTTCATTGTGTTAATTTACAAATTTATCGACAGCCGCACATGAACAAAGCAAGAACCCCGCTTTCCGAGACCCCGCTTACCTGGAAGCAACGGATACAGGCGCTTCGCAACCTGCCCCGGTTTTTCTCTCTTGTCTGGGAGACGAGCCCGGGGATCATGCTTACCAATGCAGTGTTGCGTATTGCCCGGTCGGCCATTCCTGTTTCCACGCTGTACATCGGGAAGCTGATCATCGATGAGGTGGTCCGGCTGCTGCGTGAAGGCGGGATCCAGGCGGCGGCCCATGCACCCGCGGGTCTTTCCCATCTCTGGATATTGGTGGGGATGGAGTTTGGGCTTGCCCTGTTCTCGGACATTCTCATGCGGGTGATCACCCTGTTGGATAGCCTGTTGGGCGAGCGCTTCGCCAATTTTACCTCGGTACGGATCATGGAACATGCTGCGAGCCTCGACCTGGACCAGTTCGAAGACACGACCTTCTACGATAAGCTGGAGCGGGCCAGGCAGCAGACCAATGGCCGGACCGTCCTGCTTTCCCAGGTGCTGGGCCAGGTGCAGGACCTGATCAGCATGGGTTTCCTGGCCGTGGGGCTGATGGCCTTCAATCCCTGGCTGATCGTATTGCTGCTGATCGCCGTGGTGCCGGCGTTTTTGGGGGAATCCTATTTCAACGACCGCAGCTACGCCCTGATGCGCGCCCAGACGGCCGAACGCAGGGAGCTCGATTATCTCCGCTACTTAGGCGCCAGCGATGAAACGGCAAAGGAGGTCAAGCTGTTCAGTCTTTCCCGTTTTCTCATCGACCGGTTCAAGGGACTCTCGGATAAATTCTACTACGATGCCCGCAACCTGGCCGTGAAACGATCGGCGTGGGGAACCTTCTTTTCTTTGCTGGGAAGCCTGGGATACTACAGCGCCTATGTCTATATCATCCTCAAGGCCGTCAATGGAAGACTGTCGATCGGCGATCTGACCTTCCTGGCCGGTTCTTTCCGGCAGCTGCGAACGTTGTTGGAAGGCATCCTTTCGCGATTTACCAGTGTATCGCAGGGGGCGATCTACCTGCAGGACCTTTTCGAGTTCTTCGAGATAAAACCCCGGATCGTCCGGGTGGCGCATCCCCAACCTTTTCCCCATCCCATCCGCGAAGGGTTCCGTTTCGAAGATGTCGGCTTCAAATATCTCTATTCCGAGCGGTGGGCCAACCGGCATCTGAATTTCACGCTCCAGCCCGGCGAACGGCTTGCCCTCGTGGGGGAGAACGGTGCCGGCAAGACGACGCTGATCAAATTGCTTACCCGGCTGTATGATCCCACGGAGGGACGGATCCTGCTGGACGGGGTGGACCTTCGCGAGTATGATCCCGATGAACTGAGAAAAAATATTGGGGTCATCTTCCAGGACTATCTGCGTTACCAGATGACGGTGGCGCAAAACATCGCCGTCGGGAATATCACCCATAAGGAGGACAGGACATTGATCGAGGCGGCGGCGGAACAGAGCCTTGCCAACCTGCTTGCGGACCGGTTGCCGAACCGATATGACCAGGAGCTTGGCCGGAGATTCCGCCAGGGCGTCGAGCTGTCCGGCGGAGAATGGCAGAAGATAGCGCTGGCAAGGGCTTATATGCGGGATGCGCAGCTGCTGATACTCGACGAGCCGACGGCGGCGCTGGACGCAAGGGCCGAGTTCGAGGTCTTTCAGCGGTTCTCGGAACTCACGAAGGGCCGGACGGCCGTGCTGATCTCCCATCGGTTCAGCACCGTGCGGATGGCGGATCGTATCTTGGTACTGGATAAGGGGGAGATGATCGAGGTGGGGAGTCATGAGGAGCTGCTTCGGAACGGAGGGCGTTATGCGGAACTGTTCCAGCTGCAGGCGCAGGGATACAAATAGGGTGAGGTTCTGCATGCTTCAAGGTTGCTTCAAAATTTTGACCGAGATTTGGAGGAATGAAAGTGCTCATAATCGAGGACAACCAGGAACTGGCCCGGAATATTCGCGAATTCCTTGGCCGGGAGGGGTATATCTGTGAGTCCTCCGAGACACTCGAGGAGGCCCGGGAGAAACTGGCGCTGTTCCAATATGACTGTATCCTGCTGGACATTGGCTTGCCGGACGGCAGCGGCATCGGGCTGCTGAACTTTATCCGCACCGAACACAAGGACAGCAATGTCCTGATCATCTCCGCCAAGAATGCGCTGGACGATAAGATCATCGGGTTGGAAAAGGGGGCGGACGACTATATCACGAAGCCTTTTCACCTGGCCGAGCTGCATGCCCGGATCCGGGCCGTCTACCGGCGCAAGAACCTGGGCGGGGCGAGCATCGTGGAGTTCAACGAGATCAGCCTCAATACGGATACCTTCGAGGCACGCATCAACGATTCGTTGCTGGATACGACGCCAAAGGAATTCGATTTGCTCCTTTACTTCATCGTCAATAAGAACCGTGTCCTTTCCCGGCAGGCCATCGCCGCGCACCTATGGGGCGACTATACGGATAATTTGGCCAATTTCGATTTTGTTTACCAGCACGTAAAGAACCTGCGGCGGAAGATCAGCAATGCGGGCGGGATGGATTATATTAGCACGGTGTACGGGCTAGGCTATAAATTCAATAGTCATAAACAAGAGTGAGGCTAACGACAAAATTCACGCTATGGTATTTCGGCATTATGCTGGTGGTGCTGCTGATCGGCGGCGCTATCGTATATCATGAGATACAGGCCAAGATCAGCGGTGTGGAGGTGGTACGGCACCAGGGGCTGAACGACCTGATCGCCGACCAGATCCGCCAGGGTGGGGACTATCGGGATCATCCCACGAGGAAGCGGGCTACTATAACGGTGATCCCCGCGGATTCCGTGCCCAGGGGAGTGTCTTCCTATTTTACCCGCGGCATCGACTGGAATCCCGAGTTCCAGCGAGACGAGTTCAAGCTGATGGTCACTTCGTTCTATGTAATTGGCGGCCGGCACTACCGGATCACGACCTATTCCTTTATTCCTTCTTTTTACCAGCTACTGCCCGGCGTGGTGGACAGCTTCAAATGGATCCTGCTTGTGCTGCTGGTGGTGGTCGTCATTTCGAGCGGGCTGATCTCGAAATATATCCTGGCGCCTTTCAAGCGGACGATGCGCGTGATCCAGTCCTTCGACCTTAAGCAGCGGGAGCCTATCCGCCTGCCTTCGACCCGGACTTCGGAGTTCATGGAGCTGAATCAATTTTTGAAGAAGATGACCGAGAAGGCGCAGGAAGACTACCAGTCGCTGAAAGAGTTTACGGAGAATGCCTCGCATGAGCTGCAGACGCCCACGGCGATCATCCGTGGCAAGCTGGACCTGCTGATGGAGTCCGATATCCGGGACGAGCAGGCCATTCTTATCGCCGAGATGCAGAACGCGCTGGAGCGGCTCTCGCGCATCCACAGTTCGCTGACGCTGCTGACCAAACTGGAGAATAACGAATATGTGGCCAAAGAGCCTGTCAATATCAGCAACGTGGTGCGGGAGACGCTGAATGCGTTTGATGAACTTATTCAGATGAAGGCGTTGGTGTTGGATATGCATATTGAAAAGGGCATATATGTGCCATTGCATGTGGCGCTGGCCGATCTCCTGGTCACCAACCTGGTCAGCAATGCGATACGGCATAATGTGACGGGAAATGGATTTATCCGGGTGAACCTAAGCCGGGAGGGGCTTGTCGTCGTCAATACCGGGCGGGAACCGCAGGTGGCGACGGCGGAACTTTTCGAACGGTTCAAAAAGGGGAATGCCGCCGGCGATTCCATCGGGATCGGCCTTGCCATTGTCCGGCAGATCTGCGAGCTGAGCGGATTCGACATCGTATATGAATATAAAGGGGGATTGCATGGGCTGGCTGTCAGCTTTTTGCCCCGGGTTCCTGCTTCAAAATTGCTTCAAAATCTTTTGGTCCCTTTACATTCTTAAGAAGAATTGTAAATGTCAAAAAAGCCACTTTTCTGTCTTGCCTGGGTCCTTGCTGCGACCCTGGGGGCAGGACGGACCCAAGCCCAGGTATTGACGATGAGACAGGCGGTACAAAATGCCCTCAACAATTATGGTACCATCCGCGCCAAGGCCAACTATGTCAAGGCCTCGCAGGCCAATGTAAAGGAGGCCAAACGGGAATATCTTCCGGATATCAATTTCGGCATTCAGCAGGACTATGGTACCGTTGCCTCGATCTATGGTCCGTCGGCGCCCTCGAAGGTTGCGGCGGTGTCTTCCTCCGGACCCACTTTTCCCACCCAGAACTGGAACGCGGCCTTTGGCGCACTCTATCTGACCAATGTCAACTGGGATTTCTTTCAGTTTGGAAAGGCCAGGGAGCGGACGATGGTGGCGCAACGCGTCCTGAACCGCGATCTGAGTGATCTCGACCAGGAGCGTTTCCAGCAAAGCATCCGCGTGTCGGCGGCCTATCTGCAGCTGGTGGCCACCCAGAAGCTGGTCATCTCGCAACAGAAGAACCTGGCCAGGGCGGACACCTTTTTGACCGTGGTTACGGCCCGGGTCAAGAGCGGGCTTAACCCGGGCGTCGATTCCTCGCTCGCGAAAGCCGAGGTTTCCAGCGCCCGGATCGCGCTGACCAATGCGATCGAGGCCGAACAGGAGCAGGCTAACGCCCTGGCGCAGCTGATGCAGGTGACCGCACCCGACTCGAACAATTTTGCGCTGGATTCCATTTTTGTCAGCCGTATCCCTACTTCCCTTAACAAGGCCCCGGCGCAACCGCTTACCGAACATCCATTGCTGAAATTCTTCCAGGACCGGGTGAATGTAAGCGACGAGCAGGCGAAATATTTGAAGACCTTTCAATACCCCACCTTCTCGCTTTTCGGCATCGGCCAGGATCGGGGTTCGGGGTTCTCTTACAACTATGGCCCAGCCAATCCGAATGCGTTTACACAAAATTATCTGAAGGGGGTCAGCTTCGGCACCGCCAATTACCTGGTAGGCGTCGGGGTGACCTGGAACCTGACCACCCCGATCCGGGTGCATCAGCAGATCGTCGCACAGAAATATACCTCCGAAGGATTGAAGGAAGAATACGGCCTGATCAGCCAGGAGCTGCAGGCCCAGGCCATTTTGGCCGAGACCCGGATAAAGAACGCGCTGGCGAACTACCGCGAGGCGCCGATCCAGGTCAAGGCTGCATCGGACGCCTATCTGCAAAAGGAAACGTTGTACAGGAACGGGCTGGCAACCATCGTAGACGTAACGACGGCGGCCTTTGTGCTCAATCAGGCGGAGACCCAGCTGGATGTCATCGACACGAATGTCTGGCAGGCGCTGTTGTTCAAGGCGGCGGGCACGGGAGATTTCGGACTATTCATCAACGAATTTTAACAGGCTATCATGGGATTGATCAGAACTGCACTTCGAAAACCGATCACCATCCTCGTGCTGGTGGCCGGCCTTCTTTTCTTTGGCATCGGCGCCGTTCGGACCATCAAGATCGATATCTTCCCCAATCTCGATCTGCCGGTGATCTATATCTCTCATCCGTATGGCGGCTTTACGCCCGACCAGATGGAGACCTATTTCGGGAAGCAATATGTCAACCTGCTTTTGTATGTGGGTGGCGTAAAAAGCATCGAGTCCCGGAACATCCAGGGGTTGACGCTGATCAAGCTCACTTTTTATGAAGGCACGAATATGGCGCAGGCCGCTTCGGAGGTCACCGGGTATATCACCCGGGCGCAGGCGAGCTTCCCACCGGGCTCGCAGCCGCCCTTTATCCTTCGGTTCGACGCCAGCACCCTGCCGGTTGGTCAGTTGGTGTTGAGCAGTCCCATCCGGAGCAACAGCGAGCTGCAGGACCTTGCCAACGTTTATGTCCGTGCTGCATTCAGCAGCGTGCCGGGGCTTGTGTCGCCGGCGCCGTTTGGCGGTACGCCCCGCACCATCGTCATCCGGGTCGATCCGGACCTGATGCGATCGCATCATCTTACTCCGGATCAGCTGGTGGCGGCGCTGCGGCAGAACAACCAGCCCACACCCGCGGGGAATGTACGGATCGGCGACCTGAACTATTTCACGCCGTCCAATACGACGATCGTCAACGTCAAGGATTTCGAGAACATCCCGCTTTTTACCAACAGCGTCCAGAACCTTTATCTGCGGGACGTTGCCAAGGTCGAAGACGGTGCGGATATCACCACCGGCTATGCGCTGGTGAATGGAAGACGCAGCGTATACCTGCCGATCACCAAGGCGGCCGCGGCGTCCACCTGGGAGGTCGTCCAAAACCTCAAAAAGGCCATCCCCCGGTTCCAGGCCCAATTGCCGGAGGACGTCAAGCTCTCTTACGAATTCGACCAGTCGACCTATGTGATCAATTCGGTGAAGAATCTCCTGAGCGAAGGCGCGATCGGCGCCATTCTGACCGGTCTGATGGTGTTGCTGTTCCTCGGCGATGCCCGGGGCGCGGCGATCGTGATCCTGACCATCCCGATCTGCGTGGTGTCCGGCGTGCTTTTCCTGAACCTATTCCACCAGACCATCAATATCATGACCCTTAGCGGGCTTTCGCTGGCCATTGGGATCCTCGTGGACGAATCGACCGTGACGATCGAGAATATCCACCAGCACCTGGCGATGGGCAAGCCGAAGTCGCTGGCCATCTGGGATGCCTGCCGGGAGATCGCCTTTTCGAAATTGCTGATCCTGTTCTGTATCCTGGCGGTGTTTGCCCCTGCGTTCACCATGGGCGGCATCCCCGGTTCCCTGTTCCTGCCGCTTTCGCTGGCCATCGCCTTCTCGATGATCACCTCTTACCTGATGGCGCAAACCTTTGTGCCGGTAATGGCGAACTGGCTGATGAAGGGGCATCGTAAGAAAGGAGGGGCGGCATTTGCCTCCGATGAAGAAGAATTCCGGGCTTCCGGGCTCAGTGCCGCCGATGAAAAGCATGTTGCCGAAGAAAAGCAAAAGCTTATGTCGCATGGTACGGGTAAAGACGGAACGCTGACCCGATTTGACAAATTCCGGTTGCGGTATCTGCGCTTCATGGACAGGATGATGCCTGCCCGGACGCCGATCGCGCTGTTGTATATCGTCCTGGGGATGGGCGGCGCCTTTCTGATGCTGAACCGGATCGGCCGGGATGTGTTGCCAAAGTCGAACGCAGGGCAGTTCCAGGTTCGGCTACGGGCGCCCGATGGGACCCGGATGGAGCGGTCGGAGCAATATATGCTAAGCACTCTGAAGATCCTCGATACGCTGGTAGGGCATGAGAATATCGCGGTTACCTCGGCGGTGGTGGGGATGCACAGCTCCCAGTATTCCACGGACCCCATTTACCTGTTCATGGCGGGGCCGCAGGAAGGGGTACTGCAGGTGAGCCTTAAGGAGGACTATAAGGTGAATATGGATGATCTGAAGGAGCGTTTCCGGCGATCGCTTGCACAGGATCTGCCGTGGATGAAGGTCTCCTTCGAGCCGATCGAGCTGACCGACAAGATCCTGAGCCAGGGCTCGCCGACGCCGATCGAAATAAAGCTGATCGGCAAGAACAAGAAGCAGAACGAAGCCTTTGCGCAGAAGGTCATCGGCCAGCTGAAGCAGATACCCTATCTGCGGGACGTGCAGCTGGACCAGGCCATCCATTATCCTTCATTGAATATCGATATCGATCGCGTCCGGGCCGCGCAGATGGGGACGACGGCCGATCAGATCAGCCGGAGCCTTGTGGCCGCGACTTCCTCTTCGCGGTTCACGGAGAAGAACCTTTGGATCGACCACAAGAACAACCTTTCCTATAACGTGCAGGTGCAGATCCCCGAGAACCTGATGACCGACGTCCATGATGTCGACGAGATCCCGCTTTCGCCGAATTCCGGCCGCCCTTTGTTGAGCGATGTGGCGACCATCACCCGGGACTCCGTCTATGGAGAGGCCGATGATATCGGTGCGACGCCGGTTCTTTCCGTCACCGCGAACCTTTATAAAAAGGACCTGGGTCATGCGGCCGTCGATGTCGAAAAGGCGCTGGCCGCCCTTGGGAAACCGCCCCGTGGTCTGACCGTCGAAACCCGGGGGCTTACCCAGGTGCTGACCGAGACGCTTGACAGCCTGCAGATAGGACTGGTCACGGCGGTGGTGGTTATCTTCCTCATGCTGGCGGCCAATTTCCAGTCGTTCAGGGTCTCTCTTGTCACCCTGTGTACCGTACCGGCGGTGTTGCTGGGGTCCCTGGCTTTGCTGATGCTTACGGGGTCGACCCTGAACCTGCAGTCCTATATGGGGATGATCATGTCGGTGGGCGTCTCGATCTCCAACTCCGTATTGCTGGTCACCAATGCCGAGGAGTTGCGGGTAGACACCGGGGATGCGCTGAAATCCGCGCGGGAGGCCGCCGCGACCCGGCTTCGGCCGATACTCATGACCTCGGTCGCGATGGTGGTCGGGATGATCCCGATGGCCTCGGGGCTCGGCGAAGGAGGAGATCAGGCTGCTCCGCTGGGCAGGGCCGTTATCGGGGGGCTGATCGCCTCGACCTTTGCGGCATTGTTCTTCCTTCCGCTGATCTTTGCGTGGGTGCAACGCAAGACGTCCACGCAATCCGTATCGCTGGATCCTTCAGATAAAGCAAGTAAACATTATATACCGTCATTGTATGAACAAAATGAGAAATAAATCAAACTCCGCGCTTGTGCCGGCACTCTTTCTGTTGGCGCTTACCGGTATGTTCAGCAGCTGTAGTTCTTCGGATGGAGAGGAAAAGGCAAAGAGCGTGAGTGATGCTCCAAAAAAGGATAGTGCGGCTGCGCCGACGGCGACCTTCGCGCTCGCGAAGGGACAGCTGTCCGCCGATCTGTTCGTTCCAGGTGAACTGGTCGCTTTCCAGCAGGTAGATCTTTATGCAAAGGTCAACAGCTTTGTAAAGAAATTATATGCGGATGTCGGCTCCGAAGTACGGGAAGGGCAGTTGTTGGCGACGTTGGAAGCGCCTGAGCTGCAGAGTCAGCTCGCCAGCGCGGAATCGCGGGTGAAATCCCAGGAGGCCCTCTACATTGCCAGCAAGTCCAACTATGACCGGATCGTGGAGACCAGCAAGACGCCGGGCACTATCTCCCAGAACGATATCGACCAGGCCGATGCGCGTCAGAAATCAGATCTGGCCCAGTGGGATGCGGCGAAGGCGGCCTACAAGGAGATCGCCGAGACCCTCAAATACCTGGAGATCCGCGCGCCGTTCGGCGGAGTGATCAGCATCCGCAATGTCAACCCGGGCGCGATCGTGGGTCCTTCGGGTAAAGGGTCCGAACTGCCAATCTTCACATTGCAGCAACAGGATCATCTTCGTCTCGTGATCTCCGTGCCGGAGGCTTTGACGGGTTATCTGCGGGATAAGCAGAAGGTGAATTTCACGGTAAAGTCGCAGCCTGGCCGCCAATTCACCGCCACGGTAAAGCGGCTGGCCGGTGCGTTGGATAACCGGCTTCGTGCGGAGCGCACGGAAATGGATGTATTTCCAAAGAACAAGGAGCTGCTTCCCGGGATGGTTGCCGAAGTGGACCTGGCGATGCCTGCAAAAGACAGCACGTTCCTTGTGCCGGCCTCTGCCGTCGTCAACTCGACGGAGCGGGTGTTTGTCATCCGGGTAAACGGCGATCATACCGCCGAATGGGTGGATGTTCAGCCGGGAAGGACACAGGGGGGCAAGATGGAGGTTTATGCCAGTAAGCTGAAGGAAGGGGATGTGATCGTGACGCGTGGAAGCGAAGAGCTTCGTGCCGGGTCTCCTGTTCATTGATCGGTCCTGGCTATTGCCGGGCTAGCGAGCAGCTGTCGCGGCGGGACCGGTGGCGCCGAGCGGCGCCCAGTAGTTGCCGGAGAGAATGATCAGGTTGATCATCTTGATGCTGTTATCGTAGTAGTCGAAGTCCTTCAATTTAAACCGGGTGATGTAGTCCCAGAGTTTATTGAGCCATTCCTGGTTTTCGGGGCCGCCGGCCATTGCCGAGACCGCGAAGGGGCAAATAAAACAGAGCGCTTCGAAATAGCGGTGCGGGAGATCGGTACCAGAAAGATCATACCCGGCGGAGATATTGTCCGGGTTGCCTTTTGTCGTGGTGCGGATCCAGGCGTTGATCGGCGCGAGGAAATCGGCGGCCCGGCGGTCGCCTGAGACCAGCAGGTCAGAAGAGATGCGCCAGGGTACGCGGCAGGCGTTGAAATTATAAAGCCCATCATATTTAGATTCCAGGTAGTTGGGCTGCGCGGGCACGGCGGAGATCGTCTCCATGGT
>Ga0157372_10002118_pt1 | contig 21583 bp, 17 predicted proteins | sample C55metaG_FD_115307 | JGI IMG/M metagenome (GOLD analysis project Ga0157372, IMG submission 115307) | Corn rhizosphere microbial communities from Kellogg Biological Station, Michigan, USA - C5-5 metaG | ecosystem: Host-associated > Plants > Roots > Rhizosphere > Soil | place: USA: Michigan... | reverse complement strand
CCGCCCGCCAGCCCGGCGAAGAGGCCGGAGACACTGCATGCGACGAGGCGGACGACGCGCGGATCGTAACCGACGAACGCCGCGCGCTGCGGATTGTCGCGCACGGCGTTGCACATCCGGCCGACCGGTGTCGCGGAAAACGCATGCATCGAGAGCGCCGCGACGAATGCCCACGCCGCGACCACGTAATAGACGGCGATCTGGGATGCGAGATCGATGCCCGGCAGCGCGGGGCCGCGCGTGCGGCTCGCGGTGATGCCCTCCTCGCCGCCGAACAGCGCCGGCAGCATGAACGCCGCCGCATAGGCCAGCTCGCCGATGCCGAGCGTGATCAGAGCGAAGATGGTGCCGGCGCGCCGGGTCGTCAACGCGCCGAACAGTGCGCCAAACGCGACACCCGCGATCGCGCCCGCAAGCGGCACGAGCGGCATCGGAAGCGCGAATCCATGATTGATCGCGCGCATCAGGTGAATCGCCGCGTAGCCGCCGAGCCCGAAGTAGACGGCATGACCGAACGACAGCAGCCCCGTCTGTCCGAAGAGCACGTTGTACGAAAGCGCGAAGACGGCAGCGATCGCCATCTGCGTCAGCAGCGATCGGCCGAAATCAGAATCGAGACCGGGAACGAGCGGCAGCAGCACGAGTGCCGCGAACGTGGCGACCCAGTAGCGATGCCGGACCGGCCACCCGAACGCGGAGCGCGGGCCGCGTGCGGCGACGGGAATGAGCGTCCTGCCACCGGAGCCCCGCGCGTTCACTGGAGTACCCTTCGCGCTTCGCGCTGCGGAGCTGATGCGCGCGCACGAAGTCCCGCAGCGCTCATACGTCACGCTTGCCGAAAAGGCCGCGGGGCCGCACGGCGAGCATAAACACCAGCAGCAGGTAGGGCACGATCGGCGCAACGGTCGAGACCTTGACCGACGCGACGTCGTAGAGCGGCGAGCCGCGGGCGATGGCGACGCCACCCGCGCGCAACGCGTCTGCAACCGAGTAGTCGATGGCCACCGCGAACGTCTGCAGCACGCCGATCAGCATCGATGCGACGAACGCGCCGCCGAGCGAGCCGAGCCCGCCCACGACGACGACGACGAATACGATCGGGCCGATCGCATTGGCAAGCGTCGGTTGCGTGAGCAGCATGAAGCCACCAATGACGCCGGCGAGCCCGGCCAACCCGCTGCCGATCGCGAACACGAGCACGAAAAGGCCCGGAACGTCGTGGCCGAGCGCGCTCGTCATCTCGGGATGCGTGAGCGCCGCCTGAATCACGAGCCCGATTCGCGTGCGCTTCAGTGCGCCGTAGAGGAACGCGAACATGGCGACCGAAATCGCCATCATCAGTCCCTTGTAGGCCGGGAAGGTGCTGCCGAACAGCGAGAACAGCGAAAAGTCGATCGCCGGCGGCACGCTGTTCGCCACGGCGTTGCGGCCCCACGCCATCGTCACGAGCTCCTCGATCACGTAGGCGAGGCCGAACGTGAACAGGATCTCGGCGACGTGGCCGCTCTTGTGCACATGCTGCAGCCCATAGCGCTCGATCGCCGCGCCGATCGCCGCGCAGAAAAGCGGTGCGATGACGAGCCCCGGCCAGAATCCGATCCACTTGCCGAGCTGGAACGAGAAATACGCGCCAAGCATGAACACGCTGGCGTGCGCGAAGTTGAGCACACCCATCATGCTGAATATCAGCGTGAGGCCGGCCGTCAGCATGAACAGCAGCAGACCGTAGACGATGCCGTTCAGCAGCGAAACGGCGACGATCTCGCCCATGCCGCTACGGTGGGCTGACGTCGAAAGCGATCCCGCCTCGTGCGTGATCGCCAGGTACGCGCCGCGGTGCCGGTGCCGACATCCGTCGGGCCCGCGCCAGGCCTCGAGCCTGTATGGCCTAGCCCGGCCGATCCATCTTGCACGTCGTCGGCAGCGCGGTCGCCTCGCCTTCGACCTTGGCGTCGGTGCGCCAGCCGAGCCCGCTGCCCTCGACGTCGTACTTCTGGTTGCGCTCGAGCGTGGACACGTACAGCGGCTGCAGCAACTGGTGGTTGTCGGCGCGCATTTCGACCTCGCCGAGCGGCGTCTGCATCTTAAGCCCCTCGAGCGCATGCGCGATCTTCACCGGGTCGTTGGATCCGGCCTTTTTCGCCGCGGCCGCGAACATCCCCCACATGGTTTTCGCGCGCCAATACGCGTACTCGTTCTCCTTGCCCGGATAGCGGGCGACGAACGCAGCGACGGTCGGATCGAGCTCGGGCGTCGCGTTCTTGTGCCACTCCGTCACCTGCTTCAGCGTGTCCACGCCCGCATCGCCGATCGCGGTGACCGTCCCCGGGCTGCCGCCGTAGAACGTCTGCCACCTGACCTTCAAGCCGGCATCCTTGCCCGCCTTCACCAGCAGCACCATGTCGTTGCTCCAGTTGCCGGTGATGACGGTGTCCGCACCGCTCGCCTTGATCTTCGCGACGTAGGGAGAAAAGTCCTGGACCTTCTGCAGCGGATGCAGCTCGTCGCCGACGATCTTGATGTCCGGCCGCTTCTGCGCAAGCATCTTCGTCGCCGCCGCCGCGACCGCCTTGCCGAACGAATAATCCTGGTTGATCAGGTAGACGCGCTTGACGGTCGGGTCCTTCGCGATGACGTCGGTCATCGCCGCCATCTTCATGTCGGCGTCGGCGTCGAAGCGGAAATGCCAGAAGTTGCACTTGTCGTTCGTGAGCGCCGGATCGACGGCCGCATAGTTCAGGTAAACCACCTCCTTGCCGCGATTGCGCTCGTTGTGCTTCTGCACGGCGTCGGTGATGGCGAGCGCGACGCCACTGCCGTTGCCCTGCACGACGAAGCGCGCGCCTTCGTCGATGGCCTTCCTGAGCTGGATCAGCGACTCCTGCGGATTGACCTTGTTGTCGAACGACAGCAGCTCGATCTTCTCGCCGTTCAGGCCCCCCGCCGCGTTGATCGCGTCGATGTAGAACTGGTGGGTCTTCTGCGCGAGGATTCCGGTCGCGGCTCCGCCGCCGGAAAGCGGGTCGATGAACGCGATCTTGACGTCGGCTGCGGCCGTCGAGGTGACGAACGCGGCTGCGATCGCCAGGACGGTTTTCGCACAGGCGGATGCACGCATGCTTTCCTCCGATGCTCGCGGGCGGTTGTTGCAGCGCACAGTGACGCGCACGCCCTGCGTCCCGCCGGCGCAGGCCGACGATCCTACAAGCCTCGTTGCGCCATTTCAAGCGCGCTACAATCGCGGCGCCCGGGCGGCCGAAGATGAAGCGAGGATATGCGATGCAGGGGCTGATGATGGACGTGCCGCTGATGATCTCGTCGCTGATCCGCCACGCGGACCGTTATCACGGCGACACTCAGATCGTGTCGCGCACGGTCGAAGGCCCGATCCACCGCTACACCTACCGCGACGCGCATCGCCGCGCGCGACAACTTGCGCTCGCGCTTCGGCAGCTCGGCGTCGAGCACGGCGACCGCGTCGGCACGCTCGCCTGGAGCACGAACCGCCACTTCGAGCTTTATTACGCCGTATCCGGAATCGGCGCCGTCATCCACACGATCAATCCGCGACTCTTCCTCGAGCAGATTGCGTACATCGTCGGGCACGCCGAGGATTCGCTGCTCTTCTTCGATACGACGTTCACGTCGATCGTCGACGAGCTTGCGGCGAAGTCGCATTCCGTGAAGGCGTGGATCGCGATGACCGATCGCGCGCACATGCCGCACACCGCGGCGCGACCGCTGCTCTGCTACGAGGACGTCGTCAGCGCCGCGAGCGACGAATTCGAGTGGCCGGTGTTCGACGAGAACACCGCGTCGGGCCTCTGCTACACGTCCGGTACGACCGGCCATCCCAAAGGCGTCTTGTTCAGCCACCGCTCGACCGTGCTGCATGCTTATGCGAATGCGCTGCCGGACACGAAGAATACGTCGGCGCGCAGCGTCACGTTGCCCGTCGTTCCGATGTTCCACGTCAACGCCTGGGGATTGCCGTACACCGGGCCGCTCGTCGGCGCGAAGCTGGTATTTCCCGGCCCGCGCCTCGACGCGGCAAGCCTCCACGGGCTGATCGAAGGCGAGCAGGTCGACAGCATGTCGGGCGTGCCGACGGTGTGGCTCGGCCTGATCGACTACATGCGGCAGGGCAAGCGGCGCTTCACGACGCTCAGGCACGCGACGGTGGGAGGCGCGGCATGCCCGCAGGCGATGCTTCGGACGCTTACCGAGGAATTCGGCTTGCAAGTGATCCACGGTTGGGGCATGACCGAAATGAGTCCGGTCGGCACGATCAACACGCCGAAGGCGAAGCACGCGTCGCTGACCGCGGACGAGAAACTGCAGCTCGGCATCAAGCAGGGACGACCGCCGTACGGCGTCGATATCCGCATCGTCGGCGCCGACGGTGCCGAGCTGCCGCGCGATGGCAGGAGCGCCGGCGACGTCCACGTGCGCGGCCCGTGGATCATGCGTCGCTACTTCAGGGACGAAGGCGGCGATCCCCTGACGCCGGACGGTTGGCTGCCGACCGGGGACGTCGGTACGCTCGACGCCGACGGTTATCTGCAGATCACCGATCGCTCGAAGGACGTCATCAAGTCCGGCGGGGAATGGGTGAGCTCCATCGAGCTCGAGAACATTGCCGTCGGACATCCGGCCGTCGCCGAGGCGGCGGTGATCGGCGTCGCGCATCCGAAATGGGGCGAGCGGCCACTGCTCGTCGTCGTGAAGAAGCCCGCTGCCGAGCTCACGCGCGATGGGCTGCTTGCGTTCTATGACGGCAAAGCCGCGAAGTGGTCGACGCCGGCGGACGTCGTGTTCGTCGACGAACTGCCGCACACGGCGACCGGAAAGCTCTCCAAGGTGACGCTGCGCGAGCGCTTCCGCGATTATCGGCTGCCCGAGCGCTGATGCCGCGACACCGCTAGCGCGCGGTCGCGCCGCCGTCGACGGCGATGATCTGCCCGGTAATGAACGCGCTCGCATCCGACGCGAGCAGCGCGGCGACGCCTTTCAGGTCCTCCGGGCCGCCGAGGCGCCGAAGCGGCGCCTTTTTCGCTGCTTCGGCGCCGAGCGTCTCGATCAGGCCACGCGTCATCTTCGTCGGGAACAATCCCGGTGCAATCGCGTTCACGTTGATGCCGTGGCGCGCCCATTCCACCGCGAGCGCGCGCGTAAAGTTCACGACGCCGCCCTTCGTCGTGTTGTAAGCCAACGTCGCCGGCCGGCCAATGTCGTTTCCGCCGGTGAGACCGAGGATCGATGCCACGTTGATGATCCTGCCCCGGCCGCGCGGGATCATCGAACGGCGTCCGACCTCCTGCGTGACGACGAACATCGCGGTGAGATTGAGGTCGACGACCTTGCGCCAGGCATCGAGCGGATGATCGACCGTCGCGGCGCCCCACGTGGCGCCGGCGTTGTTGACGAGGATGTCGATCGCGCCGAGTTGCCCGAGAATACGTTCGACCATCGGGGGAATCGCGCCCACGTCGGCGAGATCGCACGCGATCGCGATCGCCTGCGTCCCGAACTGCGCTCGCAGGTGCGCGGTTGCCTGCTCGAGCTCGTCGGGCTTGCGTGCGACGAGCGCGACGCGCGCGCCCATCTCGACGAGCGCCTCGGCGATCTGCAACCCGAGGCCGCGCGAGCCGCCGGTCACCAGCGCGGTCCTGCCCGCGAGATCGAAAAGCTGTCGAACGCTCATGGAGGCGCTCCGGGCAACGCGGCGACGCCGCGAGCGTTCCACGCTAACATTGGAATTCGGGCGTCGACAAGCGCGTGAAGCCAACCTTGACGCGAGGCTGCGATGGACATCCACTATTCGAGCGAGGAGCGCGCCTTTCGGGACGACGTGCGCGCCTGGCTCGCTGCCAGCCTCCCGGCGGACTTGCGCGCGAAGACGATCGGCTATCAGCCCTTCACGAAGGACGAGCTTCGCCGCTGGCATCATATTCTTGCGCAACAGGGCTGGGTCGCGCCGGCGTGGCCGCGCGAATGGGGCGGCACCGGCTGGAACGTCGTCCGGCGTTACATCTTCGAGGAGGAGTGCGGCTACGCCGGAGCGCCGCCGCTGCCGCCGTTTGGTGTCGTCATGTGCGCGCCGGTGCTGCTCGAGTTCGGGACCGATGCGCAGAAGCAACGCTTCCTTCCGCGCATTTATCGCGGCGACGACTTCTGGTGTCAGGGCTATTCCGAACCGGGGTCCGGCTCGGATCTCGCCTCGCTTTCCACGCGCGCTAAGCGCGACGGCGATCATTACGTCGTCGACGGCCAGAAGACGTGGACGACGCAGGCCCACATGGCGGACTGGATGTTCTGCCTGGTGCGCACCGATACCGGCGCGCCGTCCCGACAGGAAGGTATTTCCTTCCTGCTGATCGAGATGGCGTCGCCCGGCATCAGCGTGCGTCCCCTGCGTCTGATGGACGGCGGACGCGAGGTGAACGAAGTGTTCTTCGACGGCGTGCGCGTGCCGGTCGGCAATCGCGTCCACGACGAGGGCAAGGGCTGGACGGTCGCGAAGTTCCTGCTTGGCTACGAGCGAATGAATACGGCGCGCATCGGCACGTCGAAGCGCGAGCTCATGCAGCTCAAGAAGCTTGCGCTGCGCGAGACGAAGGCTGGCAAACCGCTGCTGCAGGAGACGCGGTTTCGCGATCGAGTGACGCGCGTCGAAGCCGAGCTGATGGCGCTCGAGATCACGAACCTGCGTTTCGTCGACCAGCTTCGTGGCGGGCGCGCGCCCGGTGCGGAAGTGTCGATGCTGAAGATCGTGGGCACCGAGATCCAGCAGACGCTGACGGAGCTCATGATGCAGGCCGCCGGCCCGCGCGCGCAGCTGGTCGCGCCGATCGACGACGACCCGGCGCTCGATCGCTACGTCGCGGCGCTCGCGCCACGCTACTGCAACTATCGCAAGACGACGATCTACGCCGGGTCGAACGAGATCCAGCGCAACATCATCGCGAAGCACGTGCTGCAACTCTAGCGAGCGCCGGAGGTCGCCGAATGGATTTCGGTTACAGCGACGAGCAGCGCCAGCTTGCCGATTCGATCCGGCGCTTCGTCGAGCGCCATTACGATTTCGAGGCGCGTCGGCGCATCGTCGAATCGCCGGAGGGCTGGAGCTCCGACGTCTGGCGGAGGGTTGCAGAGCTGGGCGTTCTGGCGCTGCCGCTGCCGGTCGAGTGCGGCGGTTTTGGTGGCGGTGCCGTCGATCTCATGCCGTTCATGAACGCCGTCGGCGAAGCGCTGATGGTCGAGCCGTTCGTTGCAACGCTGGTCGCCGCCCGCGTCGTCGCCCGCTCGGCGTCGGGAGCCCTGCACCGCGATTTGCTGCGTGCCGTCTCCGAGGGCCGGTCGACGATGGCGTTTGCGCACGCGGAGCGGGCTGGACGCCACGACGACCACAGAGTCGAGACGCGCGCGCGCGAGACCGCAGGCGGCTATGTCGTCGATGGCGAAAAAAGCGCGGTCGCCGGTGCGCCGTGCGCGAATCGCCTTCTGCTCTCGGCGCGGCTGCGCGGCGATGTCAGCGACCCGGATGGACTCGCGCTGTTCGTCGTCGACGCGTCGGCGCCCGGCGTGTCGATGCGCGCGTATCGCACGCTGGACGGCACTCGAGTGGCCGATGTGCGCTTCGACAACCTGCAAGTGACCGAAGCCGCGCGGCTCGATTCGGGCGGCGATGCGCTCGCCATGATCGAGGCTGCATTCGATTATGGGACGGCGCTCGTCTGCGCCGAGGCCGTGGGCGCCCTCCGCTACGCGAACGACGCGACGCTCGAGTACACGAAGACGCGCCGGCAGTTCGGCGTGCCGATTGCGTCGTTCCAGGCGCTGCAGCATCGCCTCGTCGACATGTTCATCGCCTGCGAGCAGGCGACGTCCATCGCGCTGCTCGCGTGCGCCACGGTCGATGCGGAGGACGATGCGCTCCAGCGCAAGCGCAGCGTGTCGGCGGCCAAGCTGCGCGTCTCCGAGGCATGCCGCCATGTGAGCCAGGAAGCGGTGCAGCTTCACGGCGGCATGGGAATGAGCGACGAGCTCAAGGTAAGCCACACGTTCCGCCGGCTCACGGCAATCGCCCAACAGTTCGGCGACGTCGATCATCACCTGGAACGCTTCGCGGCGTGCGACGATGCGCTGCTCGCCGCGAATCGGGCTGCCGCGCCGGAGACCCAATCATGACGACGATGAACCGTCAGGTGCTGCTCGCGAGCCGGCCGACAGGCGCCGTCACCGAGTCGAATTTCCGGATCGTCGACGTCCCGCTCGGTGCGCCGCGCGACGGCGAGGTGCTGGTGCGCAACCACTGGCTGTCGCTCGACCCGTACATGCGGGGCCGCATGAGCGACGCGAAGTCATACGCGGCATCGGTGCAACTCGGCGACGTGATGGTCGGACAAACCGTCGGCGAAGTGCTCGAGTCGCGCGATGCGCGCTACCGGCCCGGCGAGATCGTGCTGACGCCGCTCGGCTGGCAAATTTATGGCGTGGCGAAGGCGGACGCCCTCACGGCGGTCGATGCGCGGCGCGTGCCGGCCTCATATTATCTGGGCATTCTCGGCATGCCGGGCATTACCGCCTGGATCGGCTTGAACGAGATCGCGAAAGCGCGCGCCGGCGAGACGCTTGTCGTATCGGCCGCGTCGGGCGCGGTTGGCAGCGTTGCCGGTCAGCTTGCAAAGACAGCGGGCTGCCACGTGATCGGTATCGCCGGCGGTCGCGCGAAATGCGATTACGTCGTCGACTCGCTCGGCTTCGACGCCTGCGTCGATCGCAAGCTCGACGGCTGGGAGGATGCGCTACGGGCGGCGTGCCCCGACGGCGTCGACGTCGACTTCGAGAACGTCGGCGGTGCCGTGCTCGAAGCGGTGTTGCGCTTGATGAACAACGCTGCACGGGTCGTGCTGTGCGGCCTCATCGCCGAGTACGACGCGCGCGCGCCGTACGGTTACAACCTGCGTCCGCTGCTCGTCAAACGCATCCGGATGCAAGGCATGATCGTGTTCGACTGGAAGCACCGCTACGCCGAGGCGGTCGACGTGCTGCGCGCGCACCTTGACGCCGGAAGGCTTCACTACCGCGAGTCGGTCGTCGACGGACTCGACAACGCGCCGCGCGCGTTGATCGCGCTGCTCAACGGCGAGAACTTCGGCAAGCAGCTCGTGAAGCTCGTCTAGCCGCTCCGACAACGACACGCGTGCCGGTCCGCTCTCGCGTGGACTGAACGCTTCCGAGTCAGCCACGGAGACTCATCTACACGGTAGGTGTTTCCGAGACGCGCTGCGCCACAGCCATGCGCCTGTGGCGAACAGCGCTACGGCGCCCAACGTGAGCGTGAACGCCAGACCCTGCGGGCTCACCCGCAGCAGGAGCGCCGAGACGACGGGGCCGCCGATCTGTCCGAGCGCAAAGGCGGTGGTGATGTGGCCAACGAGACGTGTCGGATTCGCAGGTGCGCGGCTGCGCATTGCTTGCACGCCGGCTAGCGTGATCACCATGAAGGTTCCGCCCACCAGCAGGGCGGACGCGGTGATGCTCGAGAGGTTCGCCAAGATGGCCGGCAACAGCACGCCCACGCCCATCAGAAGCTGGCAGGCCGCCCAGGTCTTCAGTTGCGTGGCGCCTTGCAATAGCCGCGTGGCGAGCAGCGTGGAAAGCGCTGCCGTCGCGCCGAAGACCGGCCAAGCAAGGCCGAACGCACGAGGATCATCCACGACGTTGCGGGCAAGCACGGGAAGGAACGTTGCGGGCAGGATGTAGCCGAAGCCCATGACGCCGTAGCAGACGACGAGGCCGCGCGTGCCGCGGCCGTCGGCGTGCGAATTGCCGCCCGCGGCACCCGATGCCGCCGTGGCCGTATCTGGCGGTAGGCGTGCGATGACCCCGAAGACAGGCATGGCGAGCAGCAAAGCCAAGCCACCGAGCTGCATCCACAGGAATGCGGATCGCACGCCCGCCGCAGCAGCGAGCAGGCAATGAACGCCGACCACCGCGATACCGGTGCCCACGCCCGCGTAGACCCAGCCAGTCGCACGCCTCGTGCCGTGGTCTGCGAGTGCACCCAGGCACCAGACGCTGGTCGCGACGAAGACCCAGGCGGACGCGACACCCGCCAGGAAACGCAGCGGCAGCCAGATCGCGACCAGCGGCGAGGCCATTGCGGCGGTCAGCGCCGCCGTCGCGAGCAGCGCCAGCATGGCCAATGCACCAACGGGCAGCGGCATGCGCGCTGCGGTGAGGGCGCCCACCAGATATCCCGCGTAGTTGGCGGCGGCCGCCCAGCCGCCTTGCGCGGCGTTCAGCAGGCCCTCATGCAGCATCAAGGGCAACATCGGCGTGAAGGCGAACCGACCGATGCCCATTGCCGCGGCGAGAGAGAGCGCTCCGGCCAAGGCGATCAGCGCGGGCGCAATGGGCCGCTCCGTGGTTGTCATGGCGACCCATTACAACCAGCATTCCAGGATCGCACAAATGAATAAATATGGAGCATCATTCTCGCCATGAGAAGTATCGACCTGGATAGCCTCCACATCTTTCGCACGGTGGCGATGGAAGGCGGCGTGATCCGAGCGGCGCAAAAACTGAACCGCGTGCAATCGAACGTCACCACGCGTGTCAAGCAGCTGGAGCAGCGCCTCGGCCGATCGCTCTTCCGAAAGCAGGGACGCGGCCTGGTACTGTCGCCTGAAGGTGAACTGCTGCTGTCCTATGCGCAGCGTCTTTTTCGCCTCGCTGACGAGGCGGAGAGTGAGCTGCGCACGGGTCGTGCTATCGGCGTGCTGCGCATCGGTTCGCTTGAAAGCACGGCCGGCAGTCGCCTCGCGCCGATTCTCTCTCGCTACCACCGCCGGCATCCGGGCGTCGTGATCGAGCTGGTCACCGGCACGACCGGCGCGCTGCTGCAACGCGTGGCTCAATTCGAGCTCGAAGCGGCGTTCGTCTCCGAGCCGTTCACGCCCAGCGGCCTGTCGAGCATGAAGGTGTTCGAAGAGGAGCTAGTGCTGATCACCGGGCGCGGCATTGCTCGGGTCCGGCGCGCGACGGATCTCGCGGGCATGAGCATGGTGGCGTTTGCCGCCGGTTGCTCCTATCGTAGGCGGCTGGAAGACTGGCTCGGTGCCTCGGAGCTGCTGCCCGCGCGAGTACTGGAACTTGCGTCGTATCAGGCCATGATCGCGTGCGTGGCGGCCGGAACGGGCTTCGCAGCGGTGCCGCGGTCGCTGCTGTTGTCACTCAAGGCCGCGCACGAGGTTTGCCAGCATCGGTTGCCGGCTCGGGTACGTCGCAATCACACGCATCTGGTGTGGAACGGCACGCCTTCGATCGCACTCATGCGCCTGCAGGAGCTCCTCGGGCGAGCAAGAAGCAGCTCGTACTCGGCACCGGCCGAGTACGACCGTGTGTAGGTCAGCCGATGCCAGGCCGCGCGGCGCGCCGGATCTGCGCACCTTCGAGGCGGCAGCGCCTCAGGGACGCGCAACGATCATCACAACAAGCGAGTTACCGAAGTATGAAAGCGAGCGGTTCGTGAAGAAGCCGGCGCCGGGTTGTGTTGGCCAGAAGCCCTATGCCGTGGCCGACGCCCACTATCGCGAGGAACGTGACGATGCTGATCCCCACGGCCGTGGCGGAGGGCCCGAAGCGCAGCGCGTCCCAGAGCAGGAAGAGTTTGGGAGGCACGCGAGCCAAGGAGCGCTCGGCAGGAAGTCCTGCGTGTTAAAAACAAGCAAGGTTGACAGCAGGACCGGGGGAAACTGCCAACGCTCGAACCATCGCAATGCCAACCTAAGCTTCGGTGTCGAGGCGCCGCCATTGACCAACGTAGCGATCAGCGGAACGATGATTAGCGCCGCGCTCGTGTTTGAAATCGATCGCGCTTTCCACAAATTCCAGTCGCGCGGGCATCGAGAACTTCCGTTTTGGCACGACCTGCGGCATGTATGGGCGACGTGGCACGTGATGGCCGGCACGGCGATCGCAGAATTACAGGAGTTGGGCGCGTGGAAATCCGATTTGATGGTGAAACGCTACGTTCACTTCGCGCCCGAGCAATTGCGGGCCGCAGCTAATAGACTTGCTACGTTTTCGTCTACAGTGGGCGAAAGTGCGACGCAGGAATCAACGTAACGCATTGAGCTGACGCGGGATTCGCACCAATGCGTTTGGTCTATTCTGCCTAAACTTTGACCAGCGTTTCCCTCTATGGGACCGCGCATTGCTGCGTAATAGACCAAGGCTTTAGATCATCGCCGCAGGGCACTCTCCCCTACAACTTGCGACGCAACACCGCCTCCTTCAGAGTCGACAAATTCTCGGTTGGTGACGACCAGTCAATTCGCTGATTTGCAGAACCCAACTTCTCCGCAAAGCGTCGTGCCGCCTTCTTCAATGCGGGTGGGGCGGCCGGAGGATTGGCAAGGGGCCGGAAGAAGACCTCGGCATCACGCCGGGAAAGGACGAAGAGGTTCTCCTCCTCTATCACGGCCTCGCTCTTGTTCAGTTGGACCGGGGAACGGGTCGTTTGTCACCGCCGTAGTGTACCGCGCCCGGCCAGGCTCTTTACGGCTCCTGCTGTACGCAAGTTGCGTATATACGCAGGTTGCGTATAATAGTGGCCTGTGAAGGCCGTCTTCGTCGAGCTGCCAGCCTTTGAACGCCACCGCGGCGAGTATCTAGGCGACGAGGCGTTCAGAATGCTCCAGGCGACATTGATGAAGAGCCCTGAGGCCGGCGATCTGATCGAGGGCACCGGCGGTCTGCGCAAACTTCGGTTCGCTGACGTTCGACGGGGCAAGGGTAAACGCGGCGGCCTGCGGTTGATCTACTACTGGTGGTACGCTGGATCGCAGTTCTGGCTCTATACCCTGTACGACAAAGATGAACAGGACGACCTGTCGCCGCAGCAGCGCAAGACCTTAAGGGCGATGCTCAAGCCAGAGCTGGAAGCAAGGAGAAAGGCATGAGAAAGATTGTGAAGCGTCAGAACAAGCGTAAGGCGAAGCGCGATTTGTTCGCCGAGCTGACCGAAGGCATGGCGGCGCTGGCCGAAAGCCGTGAAGGAAAGCGGACTCTTAGAACCCATGCAGTCGAGTTCAAGCCAGCCCCAACGGTTACCCCGAAGGAACTGATTCACGTACGCGAAAGCCTGAACATGTCGCGAGCCCTGTTTGCCGTTTACCTGCGGACCAATGTTCGCACCTTGGAAAACTGGGAACAGGGACGCGCCAAACCGAATGCTCAGGCGGCGCTTCTGATCAATCTGGTGAAGACTTTTCCCGACACAGTCGAGCTACTGGCGGCGGTTTAGGAAGCCATCACCGCCCTTACGCTGGAGCCCGGTGGGCTCATCGTTGTCTTCCCGGTTGTCATGACAGAGAAGGACCGCATCGCATTCCTCGAAACCGAGTGCGCGAAGCTTCGCTCCGAGAACGACAGGCTGGGTGCGCTCCTGGGACGACGCGAGGTTCGCGACGCTGCGCCGGCGCGGGGCTATGGCATAGCATCGAGCGTGGCCGGAGCATCGGTCCGCTACGACTCTCCGACAGCCGATAAGGTCGCGCTCTTCCGCTCGTTGTTCCGTGGCCGCGAGGATCTCTATCCAATCCGCTGGGAATCGAGGGCCGGGCGCTCTGGCTACAGTCCTGCATGCAACAACGAATGGGCGCCGGGGATCTGCGAGAAACCGCGCGTCAAGTGCACCGACTGCCCCCACCAGGCATTCCCGCCGATCTCCGACAACGCGGTATTCGAGCACCTATCTGGTCGCAGGACTCTCGGGGTGTACCCTCTCCTGCCCGATGACACGACTTGGCTCGTCGCCGCGGATTTCGACGGCTCCACTTGGCGCGACGACGCGATGGCGTATGCCGAAAGCTGTCGTGAGCTCGGGATCCCTGCCCACTTGGAGATTTCCCGCTCTGGCGATGGCGCCCACGTCTGGATCTTCTTCGATGCGCCAATTGCGGCAAGCCAGGCGCGGCACCTTGCCTGCGCCGCGATTACCCGTGCCTGCGCACGCCACCGGAAGCTTGCCTTCTCTTCCTATGACCGACTTTTCCCCAGCCAGGACACTCTACCCAAAGGCGGTTTCGGCAATTTGATCGCGCTGCCGCTCCAGCGCAAGGCCCGAGGTCGCGGAACGAGCGTCTTCGTCGACGACACGTGGTGTCCGTTTCCAGATCAGTGGGCATTTCTCGCCAGCATTGAGCGCATGTCCCCCTTGGCCGTTGATTGTGTCCTGGCGCGTGCAGCCCGCGAGGACGGTGTCCTCGGTGTCCGCTCGGTGAGCTTTGGCGAGGACGCAATCGACGATCCGTGGACGCTGCCTCCTTCCAGGCAGCAGCGTGAGCCACGAATTCGGGCCCCGATGCCGGCGAGGATCAAAGCCGTATCAGCCAACATGCTGTTCATCGCTAAGCAGGGCCTGCCAGACGCCTTGATCAACCGGCTAGCCAGGCGCGCCGCGTTCCAAAATCCGGAGTTTTACCAAGCGCAAGCGTTGCGCCTGTCGACCTTCGGAAAACCACGGATCATCGGCTGCGCAGAGGATTTCGCCAACCATCTCGCGCTACCGCGCGGATGTGCCGACGAAGCGCTCGACCTCATACGGGACAACGGTATCAAGGTCGATATAGAAGACCGGCGGCAAGTCGGACACGCCATAGCCGCTTCCTTCCGTGGGATCCTGCGCGCCGAACAAGCGAAGGCTCTCGACGCGATCCTGGACAAGCAGATCGGAATCCTTTGCGCTCCCACGGCATTCGGCAAGACCGTCGTTGCGGCTGCGCTCATTGCAACTCGGAAGACCAATACGCTGATCATCGTTCACCGCACCCAGCTGCTCGAGCAATGGCGCGATCGCTTGGCGACCTTCCTAAACCTCGCTGAAAGGTCGATCGGCGTGATCGGCGCAGGCAGACGATCTCCTACCGACGCGATTGATGTTGCGGTCATGCAAAGTCTCGTGCGGAAGGGTGTCGTGCGGGACATCGTCGCGAATTACGGTCAGGTGATCGTCGATGAATGCCACCACATCTCCGCGTTCTCGTTCGAGCGTGTCATGAAGGAGGTGAAGGCCCGATTTGTCCTTGGCCTCACCGCGACACCGCTCCGCCGAGATGGACACCATCCGATCATCTTCATGCAATGTGGGCCGATCTGTTTCCGGGGCTCAAACACGGCCGCAATGGCTCGCGTACGTCACCTCGCGATCCCGCGCAAGACTGGATTCTCAACGCGAGACAAAGTGAATGGCATTCAATTGCTTTTCCGCGTGTTGGGGCAATCGGAAGACCGTAATGCGCTGATCGTGCGAGACATCCGGTCGGCGCTCGCCGAGGGAAGAAACCCGCTGGTCCTTACCGAACGCAAGGATCACCTCGACGAGCTTGCCACTGTTCTTCGGCACACGGCATCCGCGGAAGTGGTCGTCCTTTCGGGCGGCATGGGGCGCCGCAGGCAGACCGCAGCGCTCGGGCGACTCCAGGAAGCGTCTCCGATGCATCGCCGCATCGTGCTCGCCACCGGACGCTTCATTGGGGAGGGATTCGACGACCCTTGGCTCGACACCCTCTTTCTCGCGATGCCGATTTCGTGGCGCGGCACGCTTCAGCAGTATGCGGGGCGATTGCATCGCGAGCACGCGGACAAGCACGAAGTCAGGATCTACGATTATGTCGATGGCGAGGTGCCGGCTTTGCAGCGGATGTTTAACAAGCGCCTGCGTGGGTACCGGGCCATGGGTTACGCGATCGCTGATGCCGACGACGCGACGACCGCGGACCTGCCAATCGCGCATCACGCCAGACGGACCTCGTCGTTAGTCTGTTTTTTTGAATGCTACGGCGACCACCGAGAGAATTGCTGCCAAGCCTTGAGCCAGCGGGCTTCGATCGGCGTGATGCCCGGAAATTCGACGGAATCCAGCGCGGCGCGTGCGCGCCGCTTTCCTTTTTTGCAGACGGCCACGACACTCAACCCGTGGTCTAGGTCAAACCCTTCCAGGGCGACGTCCTTGCCAAGGACCTACTCGCTCGAACCGTTCGAAGAGCGTTTCAATGCACGCTAGCCACGCCGAGGCCTCCTCGTATTCGCCATATGCATCGACCAAGGCGAACTCGATGCAGGCCTTTACCGACTTGCACTTCCGCATTTCCTCGAGCAGGTCTATCGAATAGACCAAGCTGCCCAAAAACTAGGCAATGGCGGCAGCTAAGCGTTGATTGGGTGGCTCCCCGACCAGGGCTCGAACCTGGGACCTGCGGATTAACAGTCCGTCGCTCTACCGACTGAGCTATCGGGGAACTGGGAGACGCGGCGCGGTTGTTGTCTCTCTTTGCGACGCGGCCCGAATTTTAACACGGCGAAGCCGGCGATAGCGGCGACGGCAGCGCCTTCAATGCACCGGCGGTCGCGCCGGCCGCACGCCGGCCTTCGGTTCGCGCGGCCGCTCCGTTTCCCGAGCAACGGGCTCGGCGCGAAAGTGCGGTGCCGCGCGGCGCAGGTAGTGGAACATCGACCACAGCGTCAGGATCGCGGCGATCCACAGCGCGGCCGTTCCCAGGATTTGCGTCGAGATGCCCGGGACCACGTTCTCCCACAGCAACAGCGCGATGATCGCCGTCATCTGCGCGACCGTCTTCACCTTGCCGATGAATGCGACTGCGGTCTTGCGCGACCGTCCAAGCTGCGCCATCCATTCGCGCAGCGCCGAGATCGCGATCTCGCGGCCGATGATGATGATCGCAAGATACGCCTCCGCGCGTCCGAGCTCCACGAGGAGAATCAACGCGGCCGCCACCATCAGCTTGTCGGCTACGGGATCGAGAAACGCGCCGAACGCGCTCGTCGCGCCGAGGCGCCGCGCGAGATAGCCGTCGAGCCAGTCGGTGATGGCGGCGAGCGCGAACACGCCCATGCCGACCCAGTTCGCCATCGCCTGCGACAGCCACTCCTGAGGCACGTAATAAATGCCGACGAAGACCGGAATCAGGATGATTCGCAGCCACGTCAACGCGGTGGGGATGTTCGGAAGCATTTCCGATCGGAGGACAACTCCAATTCTACGCCCGCGGTGGCGCGCGAGCCGGCCGCCAAGCGCCCAAGAGTCAGTGCAACTGCGCGTAGATCCGCTGCGCCAGCGCACTGGAGATTCCGGGCACTCGCGCAAGGTCTTCGACGCTCGCCGATTGCATCCCCTTGAGTCCGCCGAAGTGCGCGAGCAGCGCCTGCCGCCGCTTCGCGCCGATGCCGCTGATCTCCTGCAGCGTCGACGTGTTGCGCGCCTTGGCGCGCCGCGCGCGATGCCCCTGGATCGCGAAGCGATGCGCCTCGTCGCGGATCTGCTGCAGAAGATGCAACCCCGGATGGTCCGGCGCGAGATGCAGAACCGCCTCGCGTCCGGGAAACACGATGTCCTCGAGTCCGGGTTTGCGCTCCGGGCCCTTGGCAATGCCGATCAGCGCCGTCTGATGCAATCCCTGCTCGGCGAGCACGTCGGCGGCGATGCTCACCTGCCCCTTCCCGCCGTCGATCACGAGCAGGTCCGGCGCCGGGTATTCCCCGGCGACGATCCGCGCGCAGCGCCTCGTCAGCGCCTCGCGCATCGCGGCGTAATCGTCACCCGCCTGCGCAGGCGTCACGTTGAAGCGGCGGTACTCCGACGTCTGCATCGCGAGCTTGTCGAAGATCACGCACGACGCCACGGCCGCCTCGCCCATCGTGTGCGACACGTCGAAGCATTCGATGCGCTGCACCGTCGGCGGCAGGTTGAGCGCTTCCTGCAGCGCCGCGAGGCGATCCTCCTGCGTCGCTTTCTGCGCGAGTCGTTGCCGGATGGCCAGCGTCGCGTTCTGCGTTGCCATCGTCACCCAGACGCGCCGCTCGCCGCCCGGATGCGTGATGATCTCGACCTTGTGCCCCGACTGCTCGGTCAGCACTTCGGCCAGCGCGTCGACCTCCTCCGCTTGCGGGGCGACGATCGTCCGCGGCACCGGCCGCTCGACGTAGTGTTGCGCCAGGAACGCTGCGACGACATCCTTCGCCTCGCCGGATTCCGCGTGACGCGGAAACAACGTCCGATCGCCGACATGGCGGCCGCCGCGCACCATCACGACGTTCACGGCGAAGACGTTCTGCTCGTAGACGGCGACCACGACGTCGATGTCCGTCGCTGTCGCGCTCGCGACGAACTGCTTCGACTGCAAGACCTGGAGCCGCGCGATCTTGTCGCGCACGCGCGCCGCGCGCTCGAATTCCAGCTTGGCCGACGCCTCGTCCATCTGCCGCTTGAGCTGCGCGAGCACTTCGTCCGTCTTGCCCTGCAGGAACAGCAGCGCGGCGTCGACGTCCTGCGCGTAATCGGCCTCGCCGATCATGCCGACGCACGGCGCCGTGCAGCGCTCGATCTGATGCAGCATGCACGGACGCGAGCGGTTGGCGAACACCGTGTTCTCGCAGGTGCGAAGCTGGAACACCTTCTGCAAAAGCGCGATGCCTTCGCGCACGGCGCCCGCGCTCGGAAACGGCCCGAAGTAGCGATGCTTGCGGTCGAGCGTGCCGCGGTGGAAGCGCAGTTGCGGATACGGATCGCCCGACAGGCAGATGTACGGATAGCTCTTGTCGTCGCGATAGAGGATGTTGTAACGCGGCTCGAGCGCCTTGATGAGGTTGTTCTCGAGGAGCAGCGCTTCGCCCTCCGAGCGCACCGCCGTCGTTTCGACGCGCGCCACCTGCCCGATCATTGCCGCGATCCGCGGTTCGTGGCCACTCTTCTGGAAGTAGCTCGCGACGCGCTTCTTCAGATCACGCGCCTTGCCGACATAGAGCGCGCCGCCCGCCGCGTCGAACATCCGGTACACGCCGGGCAGATGCGGCAGCGATGCGATCAGTTCGCGCGCTTCGAACTCGGTCGCGTTCGCTTCGGCGTCGACGACGCGGCGGTTCAACCGGGAAACCTTCGTCACGGCCGCGCGCGCCCCAGGTGATCCGCGATCGCGTCGAAGACGCCGCGGAACATCGCCGCGGTCAGCCGTCCGGTGTTCGTGTTGTAACGGCTGCAGTGATAGCTGTCGAAGAGCGCGCGTCCGTGCGGCAACGCGTGACGCGCGCCGTGCGCGAACGCGAAATGGTTGCGGCGAAGACCGAGCGCGAGCAGCGCGGCTTCATGCGCGATGCGCCCGAGCGCGAGCACGGCGCCGCCTTCGGGCACGAGCGCGAGATCGGCGGTCAGGTAGTCGTTGCAGTTGCGGATTTCGCCGGGCAACGGCTTGTTCGCGGGTGGCAGGCATTTCACGGCGTTCGTGATCCGGCAGTCGTCGAGCGTCAACGGATCGTCGGCGGTTCGCGACAGCGGCGACGACGCGTAGCCGTACGCGTGCAGCGTCTCGTAGAGAAGGATGCCCGCGTAATCGCCGGTGAACGGCCTGCCTGTTGCATTGGCGCCATGCAGACCCGGCGCAAGGCCGACGATCGCGAGCCGCGCCTTGCGGTCACCATAGGGTGGAACCGGCAGGCAGCGGTAGGCGGGATGCTCCGCCTTCACTTCGTCGAGGAAGGTCGCCAGGCGAACGCAACGCCGGCACCCGGCGTCGTACGTCGGGGATGCGGGAAGTCCGTCTGGCACAATTTCGGCTTTTTTCGATTCGTGGAACATCACCGGTTGCCGCCGCGCAATGCTACCGCCTGAGGGGCTTCTCGAAGTCCGCAAGCGGTTGCCGGCGACGCCATCGCGCAAGCCACCGCTCCTGTTCATCCACGGCGGTTATTGCGACGCGTGGTTCTGGGAGCCGTATTTTCTCCCGTGGTTTGCGCAGCAGGGATATCCCGCTTACGCATTGAGCCTGCGCGGCCACGGCGCGAGCGGCGGCCGCGATTCGCTGTTCCTCGCCGGGCTCGACGATTACGAGGCGGACGTCGAGCACGTCGCGGGGATGCTCACGCAACCGCCGATCCTGATCGGCCACTCGATGGGCGCGGCGATCGTCGAGCGCATCGTAGCGAAGCGGCCGGTGCGCGGCGCCGCGCTGCTCGCTCCACTGCCGCCGGCAGGGCTGCTCGCGATCGCGACGCGGCTTGCGGCGTCGCACCCCGATTATCTCGTGCACATCGGCAGCGTGGATCAGTCGCGCCTTTCCGAGGACGTCCTGAAGGCGCTGCGACCGTTCTACTTCAGCCCCGACGTGGCGCCGGCGCTGCTCGCGCAGGCGGTGCAGCACTTCCATTCGGAGTCGCCGCGCGCGCTCTTCGATCTCTCGCTGCGGCTGCATTGGGTGCTGCCCACGCGTGACCATCGGCCGCTCTTCGTGCTCGGCGCCGAAGGCGATCGGATCTGCACGCCTGAAGACGTGAGGGCGACCGCGCGCCATCACAACGTCGGGGCGACGATTTTGCCCGGTCTTGCGCACATGCTGATGCTCGAGCCGGGGTGGCGCGGCGTCGCCGAGGCGCTGGAGAGATGGATCCGCACTCTGAACGGCGCGGCCCCAGGCAGAAGCTAACTGGGGTCAGAGACGACGTTCGCAGATCAACGAACGTCGTCTCTGACCCCAGGTTAGCTTGGCCGCTTCTTCACGAACTCGACGAACTCCGCGGCCGGCAGCGGCTTGCTGACCCAGTAGCCCTGGAAGCAGTGGCATCCGCGCACGTCGAGGAAGTCGAGTTGCGCGCGAGTGCCGACACCTTCTGCGACGACCTTCAGGCCGAGGCCGCGCGCGAGGCCGATGATCGCCTCGGTGATCGCCGCGTCGCCCTGGTCGGTCTCGAGGTCGGCGATGAACGAGATGTCGATCTTCAGCGTGTCGATCGGGAAGTGCTTCAGGTGCGTGAGCGACGAATAGCCGGTGCCGAAGTCGTCGATCGCGACGGTGAAGCCTTCGCCGCGGAGCTGGTGCAGCACCTTGCGGATCGCGTCGAGATCGTGCATCAGGCTCGTCTCGGTCACTTCGAGCTCGAGCCACGCCGGCTCGCACCCCTCGGCGCGCACCATCTCCGTGATCCGCTGCGCGAGATCGTCGCGATAAAACTGCTTCGCGGAAAGGTTGACCGAGATCTTCATCGGCATGCCGGCGCGACGCCATTCGACGCACTGCGCAGCGGCCGTCTTCAGCACCCAGTCGCCGAGCGCGTGGATCAGGCCTGACTCCTCGGCCAGCGGGATGAACACCTGCGGCGGCACGACGCCATGGTCAACATCGGTCCAGCGCAGCAGCGCCTCCGCGCCGACGATCGCGCGGTCGGTGATCCGCACGACCGGCTGGTAATGGAGCTTGAGCGCGTTGTCCTTGAGCGCGCCGCGAAGCGCCGTCTCGAGCGTGTGCTGGCGCAGCCGCCGCGCGGCGAGGTCGGCGTCGAGGAACTGATACGTGTTGCGGCCGAGCTCCTTCGAGCGATACATCGCGACGTCAGCGTGCTTCATGAGCTCCTCGGGATCGTCGGAATCGTCGGGGAACACCGAGATGCCGATCGACGACGTCACGTAGATGTCGTGCTCCTCGATCCGGAACGGCTGCGAGATCGCCTCGAGGAGCTTCTGTGCAATGCGCCCGAGAACCTGCGGCTCGTCGAAATCCTCGACGAT
>Ga0157372_10002117_pt1 | contig 21588 bp, 17 predicted proteins | sample C55metaG_FD_115307 | JGI IMG/M metagenome (GOLD analysis project Ga0157372, IMG submission 115307) | Corn rhizosphere microbial communities from Kellogg Biological Station, Michigan, USA - C5-5 metaG | ecosystem: Host-associated > Plants > Roots > Rhizosphere > Soil | place: USA: Michigan... | reverse complement strand
TATGCGCGCCTCCGGTGCCCGTCGCGGCACCCTTCAGCCTTTTGGGGCGGAGTAGCTCAGCTGGTTAGAGCAGCGGAATCATAATCCGCGTGTCGGGGGTTCAAGTCCCTCCTCCGCTACCATTTTGAACCCCCGATCTGGAGAAACTCTCACGTTTTCAGTGATTTAAGTGAGGTGTGCCTGTCCAAATTCTCATTGCAGAAAATGGCGCAAAACTGGCATTTCTGAGGGTCGAGGATCTCGCGCGGCCGACTTGAACCCCCGACTGGATTATCCTTCGGCGCTGAGGAGTTCCGCATAGTCGGTCATGGAGCCGATATTCAGGTGAACCGGTTCTAACTGCGTGCTGATGCGATGGGTCGCGCGAAACACGATCCGATGCTCGCGCTGGTATGAGTAGCCAAAATGCTTGGCGAGTTCAGGAACCTTGAACTTCGTGTAGTCGCGATACGGATCATAATAGGTGACGGGCCCGGAGAGAGGCTCCCAACCAGTAGCTTGCGCGAGAAATGCAGAAATCACTCGCTGGGCGAACAATGCTGGATCGCGGATGATCAACGCCGCGTTGGCGCCGAAATCGGTCGGCATCCGGTAATAGATGTGGTCGCAGACGCTGAAGAGATAGTAGTCCGGGACCACCACGGGCAGAACGATATCGTCGTCGCCGAACTCGATCCTGTGCCCCTGGATGTCGAGATGACGCTTGCCCTTGAGCCGCTCGCGATACGTTGGAATGAAGAAATTCCGGGTGACCTCGTCGTCGCGGACCGCTTCGAGAAGATTTCCACTGTTGTAGAAGCTGGCGGGGCAGACGCGGATTTGGCCATCGCGGAGCATCGGCTCCAGGAATTCGCGCCGACCGTATTTTACGAAAAATTGGCCGCCGGGCGGGGTGTATCCGGAAAATATGTTGACCGCGATCGGGGTGCCGTTTTCGAAATACCTCAGTATCGGGGCGCGAGCGTCGGCGATCACATTGATGGGAGTGCCGCCACGAACGCCATACTCTTCGAGAAGGTGAGTGAACGTCTGTATAAAGCGATCGTCTACGTCCACCGGCAGCATGCCGATCTTCCCCTCCGACGTGAGTTCAGTCTGATTTACGAAGACGTGGCGAAAGCGTTCGGCAACGCGGTCATCGTGAGAGCCAACGAGGTAAGGGTCCGAAAGATAATCATGCCGCCACACTTCGTGCCGGCGAACCCCACCGTTCGCGCTCTGCTCTTCGTATCCGCGGCGTCTCCGTTCCATGTAGGTCAGGCGCATGCGGATCTGTTCGACGCTGACACAGCTCACAACACTAAGATGAAGTTGCGGCCGCGCCGATCAAGTGGCGAAATATCAAGCTGGAAAACAGCAGTTCCGACCCCATCTCCTGCACGATGGCCGCGCAGCATCAACACTACGTTCCGCAGCTCCTGCTGCGTGGGTTCCTAAGCCGCGACCCGGCCAAGGCCGCCAAGGACCAGGTTCATGTCTTCGATTTAGAGGCGGGGACCCAGTTCACGCCCTCCATCACCAACATCATGGGCGAGCGGCGCTATAATGATTTTTGGGTCGACGAGGAAACGCTGGCAACCGTCGAACCAGCTGCAGGCCGCATCGAGAGCCATGTAGCGCCGTTGGTGGACCGCATCCGCGCCGAAAAGCACTTAGAACGGTCTCCTGAGGAAACTCGCGACCTCGCGTTACTGATGGCCTTCCAGTTCATCCGAACGAAGAAGATGCGCCTGTTGCCGGAGCGTATGAGCCAACAGCTCAGGGAACAGGTGGAACGGATGGGGTTCGACCCGGCTAAGGTCGAGGGGCTCGAACCTTTGGATGAGGAGACGCTCAAGCGCCTTCATGTCCGTAATCAAATCGACGGCCTTGAAAAATACGCGAAAATCATCGCCGAGAAAGAGTTCTTTCTCATGTTGGCGCCACAGGGGTCGACGTTCTATCTGGGCGACCACCCCGTCGTCCTGCACAACGATGAAGAACGCCGTTGGATCTTCGGGGGCCTGGGTTTGGCGGTGCCGTATATCCAGATCTACCTGCCGCTATCCGCTGACCTCCTTCTTTGTGCCTACGACAAGGCCGTGCTCGGTCAGCTGATGAAGATCCGCGATGAGGGAATGCGCGAAAATCAGATTTACGCGCTTGGCAAGCTTATGCGCGGTGAAATCACTGCAGCGCACATGAAGCGGTGTCTCGACGCGATGAAGGCTTTTGACGTCACAACGCCGTTGATCGATGCCATTCGCGCAGGGAAACCCATCGCTGTGGGGCCGGAGCAGGTTCAGTGCTACAACTCCTTGCAAGCCTTCCAAGCGCATCGATTTGTGGTGGATCCCGACGGGAAATTCGTTGTGGCGTCGGAGATGATGAAAGACCGAAAGGAGGCGGCGGAACAACACGTCGCTGGTCGGCGCGAACTCACTTTCGAAGGCGCAGAAACGGATAAATCGCCCAAGGCGGCACACCCGGAGCGCGCCAAGAAGGTGGCAAAATCCAGCCCAAGAGCGTCTCTCTAATTCCGCGATAAATCCAGCAAATCAGCCATTCTTGCCGGTGTGCCTTACGATTGTATCGGTCCTCCGCTACCATCCCTCGATTCCTGGAAACCGTTCGTCGATTTAACGCAGTTCGGGCTCGCAACGGGGTTAATTTCCTGTTAAATTGTGTCCAGCGCCAGCCTTTGGGGAGGGCAGGTCCATGAACCAGGGCGTTGAGGCGGAAGCACCTTTTTCCGTCGAGTGGTGGCACAGTTGCTCGAACGAACAGCTGCAGGAGCTGATGCGCGGTGGATTCGCGGACAGCGATGCGGCAATTGGTGCGCATCGTGAGCTCGAGCGCCGCGCCCGCGAACATGCGAAGGCCGAAGAGGTCGACGCTCGAATCATCGCCTCGCAGAAAGAAACGCAGCGGCTGAAGATTCTCTCGGGTGTGTTGATCGCCTTCCTGGCGGTGCTCGCACTGGCTGCGCTGTTGCGATAGCGGCGACTAGGACCCGACGCGCTCCAGGCTCGCGGAGAGATCCACGATCAAGTCGTCGGTATCTTCAAGGCCGACGTGGAGGCGAACGAGATTATTCGCCGGAGCCCGCGTGACCGTGCGGTGCGGATCGACCGGCATCGCCAGGCTCTCATAGCCGCCCCAGCTGTAACCAATCCCGAACAGCTCGAGACGATCCACGAACGCGTTGCGTTCCTCGCGCGAAGCATCCTTGAGCTCGAATGAGAAAAGACCGGACGATCCCTTGAAGTCGCGCTTCCAGATTTCGTGACCCGGGCAGTCCGTCAGGGCCGGATGCAGCACCTGGCCGACCCGCGGCTGCGCTTTCAGCCATTCGGCGATCTTCAGTGCGCTCTCTTCATGCTGTTGTAGGCGGACGGCCATCGTTCGTAGCCCTCGAGAGGCGAGCCACGCGTCGTCCGGAGAAACGCTGTGTCCGAGGTCCCACGTCGTGACCTGGATGCGTTCGAAATATTCCGGCGTGGCAGTCGCCGTTCCGAGGAGGAGGTCGGCGTGCCCGCCCACATATTTGGTTGCCGCAAGGATGGTGACATCCACGCCTGCTTCGATCGCGGGAAAGAGCAGCGGAGTCGCCCAGGTGTTGTCCAGCAACGTGATTACGCCACGGCTGCGCGCGACGCTGCAGATTGCCGGCACGTCCTGCACTTCCATTGTTAGTGAGCCCGGGCTCTCGAGCAGGATCGCGCGGCTTTTGTTGCCGAGCAGTCCCGCGATACTTGGGCCCACGAGCGGATCGTAATATCGAGTCGTGACGCCGAAGCGCTTCAGGATAGTGTCGCAGAAGCGGCGCGTGGGCCCATAGACATTATCTGGTGCAAGCAATTCATCGCCCGGTGAAAGCAGCGCCAGCAGCGGCGTCGTAATCGCGGCGAGGCCGGAGGGGTAGAGCGCCGTCCCCGCAGCGCCTGGTTCGAGTTCGGTAAGGGCTTCAGCGAGCGCCCAATGGGTCGCGGTGCCCTGCAAGCCGTAGCGATAAACCCCGATCGCGGGACGGCTCGCGTCGAGATCGGCCGCCTCGTCGAACAGGATGGTGGAAGCGCGTTCGATCGGCGGATTGACGAGCCTGCCGCGCCACTTGCGGCGGCGACCGCCTTCGATCAAGGTCGTTCGCGGATGATGTTTTCGATCGGTCATTCACTCATCTCCGGGATGGCGCGCGTGCGGCGCACGCCATCGCCGGAGAATGTAAGTCAAACTAGCCGCGGTTCCTGCGCGGAACGAGGCCAAGGAGACCGACGAGGCCGAGCACGCCCCACGGGAAGCCACTGCTGCTCTTCTCGGTCGTCTGCGACGTCTGGGTGTCTGCGTCCGTGGCCGTCGTGTCCGGCGCCGGAGCGACTTCGTTTCCGGCGACTGGCGCAGTCGCATTCAGATCGGTCACGTTGGCCGCGGCATTCGCGTCGGTCGTCGCCGCGGGGGCGGCGGCAGCCGTATTGTTGGTCTCTTGCGCCACCGCTGGGCCGGCGGTCACAAGAGCGGCAGCCGCCATCACCCGAAATATTGCGCGCATTGGTTCTTCTCCCTGATTTTTGACCGTGCGTAGAATTCGGAAGATCCGATCAGACCGGATCGTCGGTGTATCCGTCGTTGTCGCTGTCGCGCCACAGGCCGCGCAGGCCGAGCAGGCCCACCAGTCCGACAATGTTCCACAGAACATTATTGTCGTTGTGCGACGCCTCGCGCTCCTGCGTCTCGGTGGGAACGCCACCGCCTTGTTGTGCGACCGCGGGTCCGGCGACCGCGCACGAAATGACACAGGCTGCGATTTTCCACCGACTGCGCATTCTTGCCTCCCTATTCGAAGCCGAGACTCGGCTACTTGCAATCAGCGCCTGATGCCCTGTTGCGTCCGCGAGCACCAGCCACGGATTAACGTGAGAGTAAACTGTAAAAAGCAAACGCCCGGATCGACAAGCGATCCGGGCGCCCTGCGTGACGATTGCTCGTCAGCCCCCTTGGATGCGTCGCGGTCGAGAGTCCCCAGGCTACAAAGCGGTTCGTTCCCCAGTACGATCACCGCTCGCAACGTCTCGCCGCACCCGAACCCGACCCAAGGGTCAGCTTGTTCGGACGGCACGGCGTAGGCTTGTGCCGAACGCCTGTCACGTTGCGAATCTCACCCAGGTTGCTTTTCCACGCCTGCTGTGTCGGCTTGGCCACAACCGGCTTGCGCGGCGGTCCGGTTGCGCCCCGTAAAGAGCAACCCTACAGCGCTGCGCCATGCGTTGGTCCCGTGCCTTTCTCCCGGTTCTCAAGGAAAGTCCCGCAGACGCCCAGATCGTCAGCCACAAGCTGATGCTTCGGGCGGGGCTCGTTCGCCAGACCGCCGCGGGCATCTATGCCTGGCTGCCGCTCGGCTTTCGGGTGCTCAAGAAGATCGAGCAGATCGTCCGCGAAGAGCAGGACCGGGCGGGCGCGCAGGAAATGCTGATGCCGACGCTGCAGTCGGCGGACCTGTGGCGCGAGAGCGGGCGGTACGACGCCTACGGGCCGGAGATGCTGCGCCTGCGCGACCGGCACGATCGCGAGATGCTTTACGGTCCGACCAACGAAGAGATGATCACCATGCTCTTCCGGGACGACGTGAAGAGCTACCGCGATCTTCCGCGCACCCTCTATCACATCCAGTGGAAGTTCCGGGACGAGGTGCGTCCTCGCTTCGGAGTCATGCGGGGGCGCGAATTCCTGATGAAGGACGCCTACAGTTTCGATCTCGATGAGGCCGGTGCGCGGCAGAGCTACTACACGCAGATGCTGGCGTATCTCCGGACCTTCCAGCGAATGGGTATCCAGGCTGTGCCGATGAAGGCGGCGTCGGGCCCGATCGGCGGCGACCTCAGCCATGAGTTCATCGTGCTCGCGCCGACCGGTGAAAGCGAAGTCTTCTACGATTCCGCGTACGAAACGTTCGACTGGCATCAAGCGGACCTGAAATATGGGGATGAGGCCGGCCTGCAGGGCCTCTTCGACAGGGTGAACTCGACCTACGCGGCCACCGACGAGACCCACGACGTGGCGAAATGGGAGGTCGTGCCCAAAGACAAGCAACGGACCGGGCGCGGAATCGAGGTCGGCCACATCTTCTATTTCGGCGACAAATATTCGGCGGCGATGGGGCTCAAGGTCTCGGGCCGCGATGGAACTCCCGTCACCCCGATGATGGGAAGTTATGGAGTCGGCGTGTCGCGGCTCGTCGGGGCGATCATCGAGGCGAGCCATGACGAAGCCGGAATCGTCTGGCCCGAGCCGGTCGCCCCGTGGCGAGTCGGTATCGTGACGATGCGAGCCGACGATGAGGCAAGCTTATCCGCTGCCGACGCCCTTTATGAGCAACTGACGAACGCCGGAATCGAGACTCTCTACGACGATCGCGACGAGCGCGGCGGAGTGAAGCTCGGCTCGATGGATTTGATCGGCCTGCCCTGGCAGGTGATTATCGGCCCGCGCGGGATCGCTTCCGGAACGGTGGAATTAAAGCGCCGTTCAACGGGAAAGCGCGAGGAGCTCAGCATCGAATCGGCAGTCGCGAGGCTCACCGCATGATCCTCAATCGCGCGGAGCGGATGCTCGCCCGCCGCTACCTTCTCCCCGGCAAGGGCGAAGGATTCATCTTCCTCGTCGCAAGCATCAGTCTTTTGGCCGTGGCGCTGGGGGTCGCCGCGCTGATCATCGTGATGAGCGTGATGAACGGTTTTCGAGCGGAGCTGTTCGACAAGATCGTCGGGCTGAATGGTCACGCGGTTGTCCAGGGCTATGGTGGGACTCTGCCGGACTGGCAGAAGATCGCGGTCGCCGCGAAGAAAACGCCCGGCGTGACTTCCGCCCTTCCACTGATCGAGACTCCGCTGATGGCGACTGCCAACGGACGCTTCGAGGGGGTCATCGTTCGCGGGATGCGGGTCGATGACATTCGCGCCAACAAGACCATCACCTCGCATGTGCTCGCCGGCGACATCCGGTCCATCACGCCGGGGGGCAACCAGATCGCGCTCGGGTCGAGGCTGGCCGATACGCTCGGCGTATTCCCGGGTAGCCAGGTCACCCTCTGGAACCCCGAAGGTCGCTCGACCGTGATCGGGACCGTGCCCCGCGAGGTGACCTATACCGTCGGCGCCGTGTTCGAGATCGGGGTCTACGATTACGACAAGGCGTTCGTGATCATGCCGATGCAGGACGCCCAGGAATTGCTCCTGATGGGCGACCAGGTCGGGATGATCGAAATCCAGACCAGCAATCCCGACAAGGTCGGGGAAATTGTCGCACCCCTTCAAAAGCTGGTTCAGGGCAGGGGAGTCATCACCGACTGGCGGCAGATGAACTCCGCTTTGTTCCAGGCGCTCGAGGTCGAACGCGTCGCAATGTTCGTGGTGCTATCGCTGATCGTGCTCGTCGCCGTGTTTAACATTCTCTCGTCGCTGATCATGCTGGTGCGAGCGAAAACGCGCGACATCGCCATTCTGAGGACAATGGGCGCGAGCCGCCGCGGGATGATGAAGGTGTTCATGACCGTCGGCGTGACGATCGGCTCGCTGGGCATCGTGCTCGGAATCATCCTGGGGGCAATCTTCCTCTTCTTCAGGCAGGACGTGGTCGACGCGATCCAGGCGATCACTGGCGACAATCTGTGGGATCCGTCGGTACGCGTCCTCACCGACCTGCCGTCGAAGACCGACCCCTTTGAGGTCGGAGCGATCATCCTGATCGCGCTGATCCTGTCGTTCCTCTCGACGCTCTACCCGGCTTACAAGGCTGCGAGCACCGATCCGGTTCAGGTGCTCCGCTATGAGTGAGCCGGTTCTGGTCACTCGCGACCTAAAGCGCAGCTTTACTCAGGGTGAGGTGACGATCGAGGTCCTGCGCGGCGTAGACTTGGCGATTCAGCCGGGCGAGATCGTCGCGCTGCTCGGCCCTTCCGGGTCGGGCAAGTCGACACTGCTCCAGGCGGTCGGACTCCTCGAAGGCGGATTTGACGGATCGATCCGCCTTCAAGGCGAGGAGGCGGCCGAACTCGACGATGAGGGGCGCACGCGATTGCGCCGCGACCTCCTCGGATTCGTCTACCAGTTCCATCACTTGCTGCCGGAATTCAACGCGGTCGAGAACGTCGTTCTCCCGCAGCTCGTTCACGGCGCCGAACCGCTGACCGCTCACGAGCGCGCCCGGCAGTTACTCGGCGCCTTGGGACTAGGCGAGCGGCTCGATCATCGCCCGTCAAAGCTCTCCGGGGGCGAGCAGCAGCGCGTGGCCGTCGCCCGGGCCCTCGCCAACAAACCGCCGCTGGTGCTCGCCGACGAGCCGACCGGCAACCTTGATGAACATACGGCCGATGCGGTTCTCGCCGAATTCCTTGGTCTCGTCCGGGGCGAGGGCAGCGCCGCGCTGGTCGCGACGCACAACGAGCGACTGGCGAGCAAGATGGATCGAGTGGTCCGACTGCACGAAGGGCGCCTCGGATAGTGGAGCCGGAACGGCACAGCGACGTTCGACCCGACGTGCGTACTCCGAACTGGACGGTCCTAGGCCTTATCGGCGGCCTCCTAATCCTGCTGCTGGTCATCGCTTACTTCGCGACCGGCAGGAATTCGGACCAGGACAAGCTGACCCACAACGAGCTCACGCAGAACCAGGAGCAATCGAAGGCTCCAGCGCCGGAGAAACTCTGCGCCAGCAGCCGGACCTATGATCTCATCAAGCGCGAGCTTTTCCGTCGCGCGGCGCAAACGAGGGGAAGCGACCAGGCGGCGTTCGACCAGCTCTCCGGCTACGCCGTGGTCCGGATGGAAAACCCCGTGATGGAGAGCCAGGACAGCGCGACTGGCGCGGTTAATTGCTCGGGGTCGCTTTCGCTGGATCTGCCCCCGGGCGTTGGAATCGTCGGTGGCCGGCGGTCGCTCACTGCGGACGTCGACTACACGATACAGCCGGCCGCGGACGGCAGCGGCAATGTGGTGATTCTTCGGAACGCCGACGCAATCATAAGCTCGCTTGCAACCCTCGCGCGCGTCAACGAGCCAGCGACGACCGCGCCGCCGTTAGGGCAAGGTGCCGAAGCGAATAGCGTCGCTCCTGAATTGCCGCCGGCCACCAACCCGCAAGCGGAACCGCCCAAAACTTCCACTCCCTCCGCATCAGGTACGCATCCAAGCTTCGACTGCGCGCGCGCCCGAACGAAGGGGGAGATCGCGGTATGCTCCGACGGTGGCCTTGCCGCGCTCGATCGAAACATGGCGGCGCAATACGGACGCGCGGTTGCCCAGGCCTCTCCGGAGCAGCTCGAGCTGCTCCGGCGGACTCGTGATCATTTTATCGCTTACCGCGACCGCTGCCCGAACCGTTCGTGCATCGGCGACGCTTACGTGGGTCGAATGCGGGAAATCCGCGACATCATGGAAGGGCGTTGGCAGCCGCGCCGATAATCGTGGATAAATCCCGGCGGCTTGCTTGTCGCGGCGCTTCGAACAACCCCATAATCCAGCAGTGACTCAGCCCTACGTCCCGCTTCGCGTTTTCTCCTCCTTCACGATGCTCGAAGGGGCGATGGAGCCGAAGACCATTGCGAGCCGAGCGGCGACTCTCGGATTCCCGGCGGTCGCGGTCACGGACCGAAACGGTCTCTACGGCGTCATGCCGTTCAGCGATGCCTGCATCGGAAAGGGCATTCAGCCGATCATCGGCGCAATGCTAGCGGTCGCACGCCCGGCCGAGCTTGGCGGAGAGCAGGCCATCGATTGGCTTGTCCTGCTCGCGAAGGACGACCTTGGGTACGGAAACCTCTGCAAGCTGGTCTCGTCCGCTCACCTGGACCGCCCGGTCGAAGAGAGCCCGCACGTCTCTTTCGCGACCCTGGAAGGATTGAGCGCGGGCCTCATCGCCCTGACGGCGGGAGGCGAGGGCGGGCTCGCGCGCCTGATTGCAGACGGACAACAGGCCAAGGCCGAAGCTTATCTCGATCGGGTCGAAGCGCTTTTCGCGGGACGGCTTTACATCGAAATCGCCCGCCGCGGGGACCCAATCGAGGATGCGGCAGAAGCAGGGCTGATCGACCTGGCCTATGCGCGCGATCTTCCGCTCGTCGCCACGAACCCCGCCACCTATCTCGATCCGTCCTTTCATGCCGCGCACGACGCGATGCTGTGCATCGCCAATTCGGCCTATGTGGAAAGCGCCGACCGGATTAGCTCGTCGGCCGCCGCATGGCTCAAGGATGGCGCGGCAATGGCGGAATTGTTCGCCGATTTGCCGGAAGCGCTCGCGAACACGGCGGTCATTGCTCAGCGCTGCGCCGTGGCGGCGCCAAAGCGCAGGCCAATTCTTCCGCGGCTCGGCGAGAATGAGGACGAGCAGCTACGGTCAGATGCCCACGCTGGCCTCCAGCAGCGGCTTGCCGGGCGGTCGGAAGAAGAGAAGGCGCCTTACCGCGAACGCCTCGATTACGAGCTCGAGATCATCACCGGCATGGGTTTCGCCGGCTACTTCCTGATCGTCGCCGACTTCATCAAATGGGCGAAGTCGAATGACATACCGGTCGGACCGGGTCGTGGCTCAGGCGCGGGTTCGGTGGTCGCCTGGTCGCTGACCATCACCGATCTCGACCCACTCGCCCTCGGCCTTCTGTTCGAGCGCTTCCTCAATCCCGAGCGCGTGTCGATGCCGGACTTCGACGTCGACTTCTGCGAAACGCATCGCGACAAGGTGATAGCCTACGTCCAGGGCAAGTACGGCCGCGACAAGGTCGCGCAGATCATCACCTTCGGGCGCCTCAAAGCTCGCGCGGTTCTGAAGGACACCGGGCGCGTGCTCCAGATGCCGTACGGGCAGGTGGATCGGCTCGCCAAGCTGATCCCGAACCATCCGACCGATCCGTGGACCCTCGAACGCTCGCTCAATGGCGTTCCAGAGGTCGCCGCCGAGTACAAGGACCCTGACGTCAAACGCCTGTTCGACCTGGCGATGAAGCTCGAAGGGCTGCCGCGTCATGCGTCGACGCACGCGGCGGGCGTCGTGATCGGCGACCGACCACTCGACGAACTGATCCCGCTTTACCGAGACCCACGGTCCGACACGCCGGTGACGCAGTTCGACATGAAATATGTCGAGGCGGCGGGGCTCGTGAAGTTCGACTTCCTCGGCCTGAAAACGCTCTCTGTCCTTAAGGAAGGACAGCGCCTGCTCGCCGAACAGGGCGTGGAGGTCGATTTCGGAGCCCTGGCTTGGGATGACCCCGCGGTGTTCGAGCTGCTCCAGCGCGGCGATACGGTCGGCGTGTTCCAGGTCGAATCCGAAGGCATGCGCCGGACGCTCTCGGCGGTGAAGCCGACGGTGTTCGAGGACATCATCGCCCTCAACGCGCTCTATCGCCCGGGCCCGATGGACAACATTCCGATGTTCGGCCGCCGCAAGAATGGCGAGGAGCAGATCGAATATCCGCACCCGCTGCTAGAGGGCATCCTCAAGGAGACCTACGGGATCTTCGTCTACCAGGAGCAGGTAATGCAGGCGGCGCAGATCCTCGCCGGCTACTCCCTCGGCGGCGCCGACCTTCTCCGGCGCGCCATGGGCAAGAAGATCAAGTCCGAGATGGACGCTCAGCGCGCGACCTTCGTGAAGGGCTGCGCCGAGCATCACCAAATTCCTGAAGCGAAGGCCAACGAGCTGTTCGACTTGATCGACAAGTTCGCGGGCTACGGCTTCAACAAGAGTCACGCGGCGGCTTACGCCCTGCTGACCTATCAGACGGCCTGGCTGAAGGCGCATCATCGGGCAGAATTCTACGCCGCCTCGATGAGCTTCGATCTTGCGCTTACCGACAAGCTCGCGATGTTCGTCGAGGACATGCGCCGCGGCGAGGTCGAGTGCCTTCCACCCGACATCAACGCCAGCGATGCTCATTTCACGGTTGAGAATGGCGCGGTTCGCTATGCACTCGGCGCGCTGAAGGGGGTCGGCGAGAAGGCGATGGACGAGCTCGTCGCGGAACGGTCGAGCGGCGGCCCGTTCAAGAGCCTCGAAGACTTCGCCGCCCGGATCGATCCACGGCTGCTGAACCGAAGGCAGCTGGAGAGCCTCGCTGGAGCGGGCGCCTTCGATGCCCTCAAGAATGAGCGGGCGGCTGTGTTCGAAGCCGCCGAGACGATCCTCGCGCATGCGGCAAGCGCGCAGGAACAACGAGAGACAGGACAAGCCGGACTGTTCGGTGTGAATTCCGCCGAGGCGGCGCCCATCAGGCTCCCGCGCGAAGCATCATGGTCTCTTGCGCAGCGAATGGCCGCCGAGCGCGACGCGTTCGGCTTCTATTTCTCCGCTCATCCGGTGGATGCGGCGAAACACCTGCTCGCCGCCCACAAGGTCAAGACGTTCGCCGAAGTCGCGGAATTCAGAATCAACGAGGGCGAGCGTGTCGGCGCGACGATGGCCGGGCTCGTCGAAGACACGCGGTGGCGCACGTCAGCCCGAGGGCGGCGCTATATGATGGCCACGCTCAGCGACAGCTCGGGCCAGTTCCTGGCAACGGCCTTCGATGATGAGGCGACATCGGCGCTTGAGGCCGCTGCGAAGGCGGGTCAATGCGGCCTCCTGACTGTGGAGCTCGACCGCCGAGCCGGTGATGAAACGCCCCGCGTCACGATCAAGCGCATTCAGTTGCTCAGCGAACTCTCCAAGAGGACGCGTCTCGAGATGACGGTCCGGGTCACTAACGGACAGGCCGCTGCTCTCGTCTCGAAGGAACTCAGGGAAGCGCTCGGCGGCAATGGCCGGGTACGCTTCATCCTGCCGCTGACATCGGGCGGCGAAGCAGTGGTCATCGCTGGTCGCGACTTCGCGCTCGACGCGGAGCTTGCCGCCCGAATCGAGCGCATCGCCGGAGAAGGAAGTGTCGACCTGTCCGCGCAAGAGCCGCCGAGGCTCGCGCTGGTAAGTTAGGACATCCAGAAGCCGTCGCGATTCACGAGGCTCGTGATGTGCGCGCTCTGCTCTTCCGACATGTCCTGCTTGAACCTGGGGAAGACCTGCTCTTCTTCCATATGAGCATGCTCCGACACGAGCTTGCGGAACTCGCGAACCTTTTCGAGCCAGTTGGACGCGTCCGGCCCCATCTCGTTCAGCTCGTAAATGAACGTCTTGATGTAGCCGTGCTCGCCCTCAAGGTGATCCGCATCGGCGGTTTCGTTCGCCTCGCGGAGCGCCGGATAGACAATCATCTCCTCCGCGTGCGCATGTTTGTCGAGCGCGTGACAGAGCTTCGTGAAGAGCATCTTGCGCTTGAACGTCTGAGTCTCGTCCGTCGCGAGCATCTTGTCGAACAACGCCAGCGCCGCGTCATGCTCCGCAGAGAGGATTTCGTCCCAATCGCCCAACGAGGCTTCCATACCCTGCATCAAGGCCTTGCGCCCGTAATTCGCGGCGAAGCCCAGCGCGGCTCCGCCGATCGCGGCGGCGATGATTGGAGTCGCTCCGTCGGCCCACGAAAATGCGCTTCGACTGCTCTGCCCCGACCGGTTCGAGCTGCGGTTCGACGAGCGGCTTTGGGTACGCGTGGCCATGGACTTCCTCCTCGGTTGGATTTGGCTGATTCAACGGATGAGGAAGGTGCGCCGTTCCGGTCGCGAGCCGCTTTCGACGAACCGTTCGGCGCGTCTGTTAGAGCTGGTTGGCGGGCGCTTGCGGCTGTTCAGGCGGAGGCGCCGCCTGATTGGCTTCCACGGGCGCTGGCCGCGGTTCGATGGGCAACGCCGGCTCAGCCGAAGCAGGCGCATTCTCGGTGACTGAATTCTCGACCGGCGGAAGCGGCTTGGGGCTTTCATATTCCGCGCCCGGTTCAGGCCGGGCAACCTTCGAAACTGCCGGAGGAGCCTTGTTCACCGGAACTGCGCCACCCTTGTAGACGCAGGCGTCGAGGCCGCCGCTGGCGACCACGCCGATCCGCGCTGCAATCGTGTTGCCGTAACGGCGGGTAAATCCCTTGGGCGCGATCGCTCCACGCTTCTTGGGCAGCGGCAGGATAGCGGCGATGCGGGCCGCCTCGGTCGCGCTCATCGCGCTCGCGTCATGACCGAAGTAACGCTGCGATCCGGCGTTGACGCCATAGGTTCCGATGCCGGTCTCGGCGAGATTCAGATAGACCTCCATGATCCGCCGCTTGCCCCACAGGTGCTCGATCAGGAAGGTGAACCAGGCCTCGACTCCTTTTCGCGCATAGCCGCCGCCGTTCCACAGAAAGACGTTCTTCGCGGTCTGTTGGCTGATCGTCGAGCCGCCGCGGATGCGTCCGCCCGACGCGTTGCGTTTCATCGCATCTTCAATGGCTTCGAAGTCGAAGCCGTGATGCGAGCAGAACTTGCTGTCCTCGGCTGCGATGGCTGCGCGGACCATGTCGCGGTCGGTATCGCCGATCGGCATCCACTCCTTGTGGGCGCCGCGCCCGTGGACGAGGTCGCCGATCATGTTGAGCGTAATCGGCGGGTTCACGAACCGATAGGCGAGCACCCACAGGATCGAGATGATGAAGAAAGCGACGATCAGCTTGACGATCCAGCCGGCGATTCGGCCGACGAGCGAGCGCTTCCGGCGGCGTTTGTACTGGGGAATGGTCGACTTGCGCCTCGCCATTGCCGTTGCCTAGCGGAATTGGAGCGTCTGCCAAGACCCTCTCCTTGCCGCACTGCAGTGCAGCATTTACATCGCTGGCATGACTTCGACGAACGACATCCGCCGCGGCTTCCTCGATTATTTCGAGAAGAACGGCCACGCGCGGGTGCAGTCGGCGCCGCTGGTGCCACACAACGACCCGACCCTGATGTTCGTCAACGCCGGCATGGTGCCGTTCAAGAACGTCTTCACCGGCCTCGAGACGCGGCCGTTCAGCCAGGCGACGAGCTCGCAGAAATGCGTCCGCGCCGGCGGCAAGCATAACGACCTCGACAATGTCGGCTATACCGCGCGGCACCACACCTTCTTCGAAATGCTCGGGAATTTCTCGTTCGGCGATTATTTCAAGGATCGAGCGATCGAGCTCGCATGGAACCTGCTGACGAAGGAATGGGGCCTGAGCCCCGAGCGGCTAACGGCGACAGTCTATCACACCGACGACGAGGCGTTCGACCTGTGGAGGAAGATATCCGGACTGCCTGAAAGCCGGATTATCCGGATTCCGACCAAGGACAATTTCTGGGCGATGGGCGACGACGGCCCGTGCGGCCCGTGCTCCGAAATTTTCTACGATCACGGCGACCACATTCCGGGCGGACCTCCTGGAAGCCCCGATGAGGATGGCGACCGGTTCGTCGAGATCTGGAACCTCGTCTTCATGCAGTACGAGCAGACGGCGAACGAGATCGTGTCCGAGCTGCCGAAGAAGAGCATCGACACCGGCATGGGCCTCGAGCGCATCGCCGCGGTGCTCCAGGGCACGCCCGACAATTATGAGACGGATACTTTCCGCGCGCTGATCGCCGCGAGCGAAGCGCTGACCCACACGAAAGCGGAAGGCGAGAACAAGGCGAGCCACCGCGTGATCGCCGACCATTTGCGCGCGAGCGGCTTCCTCGTCGCGGACGGCGTGCTCCCTGCAAACGACGGCAGGGGCTATGTCCTGCGCCGAATCATGCGCCGCGCGATGCGCCACGCGCATCTGCTCGGCGCCAAGGAGCCGTTGATGTGGCGGCTCGTGCCGGCGCTCGTCGCCGAAATGGGCGCAGCCTATCCGGAGCTGGTTCGTGCTCAGCCGCTGATCGAAGCCACGCTCCAGCAGGAAGAAACGCGGTTCCGCCAGACGCTGGCGACTGGGATCAAGCTGCTCGATGAAGCGACTGCCGGTCTTGCCGAGGGTGGCACGCTCTCCGGCGAGATGGCGTTCAAGCTCTACGACACCTACGGCTTCCCCTACGACCTGACCGAGGACGCGCTGCGTTCGCGCGGGCTCCAGGTCGATCGCGAAGGCTTCGACACGGCGATGGCTGAGCAGAAGGCGAAAGCGCGCGCCGCTTGGAAGGGCTCAGGCTCCAAGGCGAACGAGGAAGTCTGGTTCGACCTCGCCGAACAACATGGAGCGACGGAGTTCATCGGCTACTCCGGCGACGAGGGCGAAGGCGTGGTCCTTGCGATCGTCAGCGATGGTGCGCGCGTAGAGAAAGCCGAGATCGGCCAGACGGTAGAAGTCCTGCTCAACCAGACACCCTTCTACGGCGAGAGTGGCGGGCAAATTGGCGACACAGGAAAGCTATCCAACCTCAAAGGCTTTGAAGGCGAGGTTGAGGACACGTCGAAACCGCTGGGCAAGCTTCACGTGCTTCGAACGAAGGTTGTCGCCGGCGAACTCTCGGTTGGCGACACCGTCCTCCAGAAGGTCGACGCCGAGCGGCGCAATCGAGTCCGCGCGAACCACAGCGCCACGCACCTGCTGCACGCAGCGCTTCGACGGCACCTGGGGACGCACGTCACCCAGAAGGGCAGCCTGGTCGCGCCCGACTATTTCCGCTTCGATTTCTCACACCCAAGGGCCTTGAGCCGGGAGGAGATCGCGGCGGTCGAAGCTGAGGTGAACGCCCAGATCCGCTCGAACGAGACGGTCACGACGCGGCTGATGACTCCCGACGAGGCGATTTCCGCCGGCGCGATGGCGCTTTTCGGCGAGAAATATGGTGACGAAGTGCGCGTGCTCTCGATGGGCCGATTGAGCGAGAACGATTATTCGGTCGAGCTGTGCGGCGGAACGCACGTGCGCGCACTCGGCGACATCCAGTTGTTCAAGATCATCAGCGAGAGCGCTGTTTCCGCCGGAGTCCGTCGTATCGAGGCGTTGACCGGCGAAGCGGCACGTCGGTGGTTGACCGACCGCGACGCTAGGCTCCGCGAGGCTGCGGCAACGCTCAAGTCCTCTCCTGACGAAGTGCCGGCCCGTGTTGCGTCGCTCGTGGAGGAACGGAAGCGGCTCGAGCGCGAACTCGCTGATGCCAGGAAGCAGCTCGCGATGGGTGGGGGCGCGATAAGGTCGGAAGGCCCGGCACCCGAAGAGGTCAACGGCCACAAGTTCATCGGTCAGGTCGTGGAAGGCTTCGATCCCAAGGGCTTGCGCGCCGCTGTTGATGACATGAAGAAGCGCCTCGGCTCCGGAATCGGCGCGCTCGTCGCCGTCAACGAAGGCCGCGCCAGTGTTGCCGTGGGAGTCACGGATGACCTCACTGGGCAAGTGAACGCGGTCGACCTCGTCAAGGCCGCCGTCGCGGCCCTGGGCGGGCAGGGCGGCGGCGGCCGTCCAGACATGGCCCAGGGTGGCGGCCCCGATGGTTCAAAGGCCGAGGGCGCGCTTAAGGCGGTCAAAGACGCCTTGGAGAAGGTGGCAGCTTAGTCGTCATCCCGGCCTTGAGCCGGGACCTGCCTTTCTTCAGTGTGCCAGAGAGGAAAGGCGGGTGCCGGATCAAGTCCGGCATGACGTAAGTGGAGCATGATCGTCGATACGAACGCTAGCGAGCCAATTACCCTCATCGGTGCCTGCCACTGCGGCGCTGTCCGCTTCACCGTCACGCTGACCGAGGGCTTCGCCTCGGCACGCCGCTGCACGTGTTCGATATGCCGTATGCGCGGGGCCGTCGCGGTGACCTCGACACCGGACGTCTTCCACATCACCCAGGGCGCGGACAAGCTCGCGACCTATCGCTTCAACACGAAGACCGCCGAGCATCATTTCTGCTCCGTCTGCGGCATCTATACGCATCACAAACGCCGCTCCGCGCCCAATCAGCTCGGGGTCAACGTCGCGTGCCTGGAAGGCGTTTCACCGTTCGATTTTCGCGAGCTGGTCGTCTTCGACGGAAGCCGCCACCCGGCGGACAATGCGGAGCACAGGACCTATGTCGCGGGAGTGCTTCGGTTCGAGCCTTCTTCTGGGAGCTGAGCGTCCCGTAGCCGCCGCGAGCCGAAGCGCGGGGCTTCGTCCAGGTCGGCCTCCGCCCTGATCTTCGCACGAAGCTCGTCTCGCTTCTCGTGGATCGAGGCAATCACGGGCCCCATCGCAACGCCGAGATCTATCAGGGCCGCTTCGGCTATCTGCAACGAGGCTTCCACCGCCTCGGGCACCGCCTGACTCGCCCCGGCCTTATACAAAGCGGCCGCCTGGGCCGTATCGCGCGCCCGGGCGATGATGGGAATCTCCGGGAATGCCGAGCGCAGGCGCTTGGTGAGCCGGCTGACGAGTACCGGGTCGTCCATGGTCAGGATCACGGCGCTTGGCATTCCGACCTTCAGCCGACCGACCAACGTCCCGCGCGATACATCGCCGAACAAGACGGGATAGCCGGCGCTTCGGCCATGCCGGACCGCGTCCGTGTCCGAATCGACGGCGACGTAGCTGCGATCGTGGGCAGCAAGCATGTCCGCGACGATCCGGCCGATCCGGCCGAAGCCGACGATGACCACCTTGCCGGGACCACCCTTTTGCAGCGCTTCCCCAAGCTCGGCCTCGCCGGTCCTGTCGATGCGGCGGGCCGCGAAACGCCCGAACATGCCAAGCAGCGGAGTAATGGTCAGCCCAAGCGCAGTCACGATCTGCCAGAAGGCCGCCGTTTCGGGCCTGATCAGCTGCGCGGCCGTCGCCGAGCCGAGCACGATGAGCGTCGTCTCGGAAGGCGAGGCCATCAACATGCCCGTTTCGGCCGCGACCCCGATACGGCTACCCGAGATCCTCAGCAGACCGGCAGTGACGATCGCCTTGACGAGAAGGACGGCCGCAAGGGCGAGAAGGATGCTCTGCCAGTTGGCGAGCACCAGCCCCAGGTTCACGCGCATTCCAACCGTAATCAGGAAAATCGCGAGGCCGAGGCCGCGAAGCGGGGCGGTGATGACCTCGACCTCGCCGCGATATTCGGTCTCGGCGATGACGATCCCGGCAATCAGCGCGCCCAGGACCGCGGAAAATCCGATCGCGGACGTCACCAGGCTCGATACGATGACGACGAGCAGGCAGGCAGCGAGGAAGACCTCGGGATTCTTGGTTCGTGCTGCCTGAGCGAAGAGCCCGGGAAGCAGGAGCCGCCCTCCGAACAGCAAACCCAGCGCGACTGCGCCGCCGAGCAACAAAGTGCCAACCAGGGGCCCGACCTCCGCGCTGGCAGTCGGCGCCATCGCCCCGAGCGCGAACACGATCGGGACCAGCGCCACGTCTTCGAACAGCAGCATTCCGAACGCGGCGCGGCCTACTGCGGACTGGGTGCCGACCATCGGCAGGACGATCGCCGTCGACGATAGCGCGAGCGCGAGGCCGAGCCCGATCGCTCCGGGAATGCCCTGGCCGATGAAATGCAGGGCCGCCCCGATGATCGCCGCGCAGACGGCGAGCTCCGCCGCGCCCACTCCGAAAACGATTCTGCGCATCGACCACAGCCGCCGAAGCGAGAGTTCGAGCCCGATGGAGAACAGCAGCATGATGATGCCGAGCTCGGCGAAGGGCTCGACGCGGTGCGCGTTCGAGATCGTCAGATAGTTGAGCCACGGGCGCGTGCCGGTGAGCGCGCCAAGACCCGCCGGCCCGACCAGGACTCCGATCAGGATAAATCCGATGATCGGGCTGATACGGAATCGCGCGAACGCGGGATGACGATTCCCGCGGCTCCGAGGATCACCAGGGCGTCGCTAAAGCCGGAAGTTGCGAAGTCGGGTTCCACGCACTGTCTTTGCCCTTTTAGGGGCAACGGCGGTAGAGGCTGACGTCATGGCGTCAAAAGGAAGCGATGATCTGGATCTGGTGATCGCGGGCGGGGGACCGGCGGGAGTCATGGCCGGACTGCTGTTCGCGCGAGCCGGCTGCAAGGTGGAGGTGCTGGAAAAGCACGCCGACTTTTTCCGCGATTTCCGGGGCGACACGGTGCATCCGTCGACCCTCGAGCTACTTCGCGAGCTGGGCCTCATCGACGATTTCCTGAAGCGGCCGCATGACGAAGTTCGGACTTTGACGATCCGTGTCGCCGATCGGCAGATCGGCTTTGCCGACATGGGCCATCTGCCGGTGAAGAGCCGGTTCGTGGCGTTGATGCCGCAATGGGATTTCCTCGACTTCCTCGCGCAGGAAGCTCGCCATTATCCGACCTTCTCGCTGCGCATGGAGGCCGAAGCGGTCGATCTCCTGTTCGAGAACGAACGGGTTTCGGGGGTGCGGCTCGGCGACGGCGGGGAGGTGAGGGCGCGCCTGACGATCGCGGCGGACGGCCGTAGCTCGATCCTTCGCGAGAAGGGAGGACTCCCCAAGCAAGACCTTGGCGCGCCAATCGACGTGCTGTGGTTTCGCCTGCCGAAGGAAAAGACTCCGACCAACGAGACCGGCGGGACCTTCGGTTCCGGCACCTTGGTCGTGGAAATCGATCGCGGCGATTACTGGCAGTGCGCTTACGTGGTCGCGAAGGGCGCAGCCGATGAAATCCGAGAGAAGGGGATTGCGGCTTTCCGGGACGATGTCGCCCGCGCGGCGCCCGATCTCGCCCCGGTTGCCGACACGCTCAAGGATTGGGACCAGGTTAAGCTGCTTTCCGTGTCACTGGATCGCCTGACGCGCTGGTGGCGGCCCGGCCTGCTCGCGATCGGCGATGCGGCCCACGCCATGTCGCCGGTCGGCGGAGTCGGGATCAACCTGGCCGTGCAGGATGCAGTGGCGGCCGCGAATATTCTCGCTGCGCCGCTCGCAAGGGGCGAGAACGTCGATCCGCTGCTCGAAAATGTCCAGGCGCGGCGGATGCTACCGACCCGCGTGATCCAGGGCGTGCAGAAGGCGATCCACGATCGCATCCTGACGCCGCTGGTCACCCGCAAGGCCGTGCTCGACAAGGTGCCGTTCGTATTGCGCCTCTTCGGCCGCTTTCCCGTTCTCAGACGCATTCCGGCGCGTCTGGTTGGGCTCGGTGTCCGTCGCGAGCACATCCGCTCACCGGACGCGGGGCTCAGGCGCTGACGGGTTCCTCGGCCATCGCCGCCTCGAGGTTCTTCACGATTGCCTCGAAGAATTGCTCGGTCGTAAGCCACGGCTGCTCCGGGCCGACAAGAATCGCGAGGTCCTTGGTCATCTGACCGCCTTCGACGGTCTCGACGCACACGCGCTCGAGCGTCTCGGCGAACTTCACGACCTCGGGCGTATCGTCGAACTTGCCGCGATACTTGAGACCGCCGGTCCAGGCGAAGATCGAGGCAATCGGATTGGTCGAGGTCGCCTTGCCCTGCTGATGCATCCGGTAATGGCGCGTCACGGTGCCGTGCGCGGCCTCGGCTTCGACCGTCTTGCCGTCGGGGGTCATCAGCACCGAGGTCATCAGCCCGAGTGAGCCGAAGCCCTGCGCCACCTGGTCCGACTGGACGTCGCCGTCGTAATTCTTGCAGGCCCAGACGAACTTGCCGCTCCATTTGAGCGCCGAAGCGACCATGTCGTCGATCAGGCGATGCTGATATTCGATACCAGCTTTCTCAAATTTCGCTTTGTATTCGCTGTCATAAATCTCCTGGAAGATGTCCTTGAAGCGGCCGTCATAGGCCTTCAGGATCGTGTTCTTCGTGGAGAGATAGAGCGGCCATTTGCGCCCCAGGCTGTAGTTGAAG
>Ga0157372_10002114_pt1 | contig 21600 bp, 15 predicted proteins | sample C55metaG_FD_115307 | JGI IMG/M metagenome (GOLD analysis project Ga0157372, IMG submission 115307) | Corn rhizosphere microbial communities from Kellogg Biological Station, Michigan, USA - C5-5 metaG | ecosystem: Host-associated > Plants > Roots > Rhizosphere > Soil | place: USA: Michigan... | reverse complement strand
CCGGACCACGTGGTGCGCGAGGTGATGGACATCTACGCGCGCATGATGCTCGTCCACGGGCTGTTCCACGCCGACCCGCATCCGGGCAACGTGCACGTTTCCGCCGACGGGCGGATCATTCTCCTCGATTTCGGGATGGTGGTGCGCGTGCCGATCGAGCTGCGACGCGAGCTGGTCGCCGCCATCTTCGCCGCGATTCGAAAGGATCCGAAGGCGCTCGCCGACAGCTTCTACCGGTTGGGGCTCGTCACCACCGGCGCCGACCCAGCGGTCATCGAGCGGCTCGCAGCCGTGCTCCTCAACGTGGCGCACGAGCGCAACACGACGCGCGAGCGCATGGATCTCCTCGCCGACGAAGTGCTCGCCGAGCTGTTCGACTGGCCGATCGTCCTGCCGAGCCATCTCGTGTACTTCGCGCGAACGGCGGCGCTGATCGAGGGGCTCGGCACGCATTACGATCCCCACTTCAACGCACTCGCGTTCGCTACGCCGATCGCCATCTCGCTCCGGGGGCGGATTATCTCGTCGCTGTACCCGGAGGGCGGACAGCCGACCGTGGATCCGGCGCGGGTGATCGGAGCCGCCATCGGCGCCGTGGCGCGCGTGCTGCGCGAGACGGGAGAGAATCTCGTCAGCGCGGTACGCGGTGCCGTGGCCGAGGCATCGCTGCCGTCGGCAACCGCGCTCGGCGTGACTGGACGCGCGCCCATCTCCAACGGTTCGACACCGCCGACACGTACTAGCAGCGAATGACAGGTGCGGACGCGATGGGCGTCCGGTCACGGTTTCCCGGTCACGCATGCGCTGCGCTTCACTCCGCTACATCACCGTCGTCGTCGCCCTGCTGTGCTTCGGGGGCGTCGCGAGCGCCCAGGTCGGGTCCACGACGGACATCATCATGGGCAAGGTGCTTGCGCCCGATTCCACGCCGGTGGTGGGAGCGCGCATCGAGGTCACGTCGAACGAAACCGGAATCACGCGCCGCAAGGAGACGAACGAGCGCGGAGAGTATTCCATCCTTTTTCCCGACGGTGGCGGCGCGTATCGACTGCGCGCCAGCTACATCGGCTACGCGCCGTACGAAGTGGCCGTTCAGCGCCAGGCGGACGAGGATCGCCTCATCGTCAACATTCGGCTCTCACGCAATCCGCAGGTGCTTCAGGCGGTCACCGTGCGCGGGAGGAACGACGCCGGCACGCAGGACCGGCCGACCGCGGGAAGTGTCGAGCGCAATCTGAGCGCCGCCCAGCTCGACCGGCTGCCGATCGACAAGGGCGACCTGGCCACGGTTGCCACGCTGGTGCCTGGCGTGATCGGCACGGCGGCCACCGATTCCACGGCCGCCAGCTTTTCCATCGCGGGCCAGCCGACCAACCAGAATCAGATCACGCTCGACGGATTGAGCTTCGGTTCGGGTAGCGTGCCGGCCGAGGCCGTGCGATCGACACGGGTCATCACCAGTACCTACGACGTCGGTCGCGGACAATTCACCGGCGGACAGGTCGCCTCCACCACGCGAGGCGGCACGAACAACGTGCAGGGTGTCGTCTCGTATGCGCTGCGCGATCCCGATCTCGAGTTCGTGGATTCCTCGTCGGCCACGTTCGGGCAGAAGTACAACCAGAACTCCATCAACTTCGGCGCGGGCGGCCCCATCGTGCGCGACGAGGCGTTCATCTTCGGCGCGTTGTCGGTATCGCGTCGCACCAATCCGCTGTCGTCGCTGCTGGCGGCCGACCCGCAGACGCTCGCGCGGCTTGGCGCGAGTCAGGACTCGGTGGGTCGCTTCTTGACGCGACTGGGGACCATCGGCGTCGCGCCCACGCTGCCGGGCATTCCGGATGATCGCCTCGCCGATCAGGCGTCGGCGCTCGTCCGCTTCGACTACTCGCTCGGTGAGGCACACACACTCACCCTGCGCGGTGACTGGCGTGGCCAGGCGCAGGACGCCACGCGCATCTCGGCGTTCAGCGTTCCGAGCACGGGGGGAAACCTGCGCACGACGGGCGGCGGCATCATGGCGTCGCTCACGTCGCATCTCGGTCGGTTCATCAACGAGGGGCGCATCTACCAGTCCTCGGATCGGCAGAACACCGAACCCTATCTCGCCATTCCGGGCGGCCGTGTCACGGTGGCCTCTGCCCTCGACAACGGCACGCAGAGCCTGACCACGCTGCAGTTCGGCGGCAATCCGTCACTGCCGCAGCTCACGCATTCGCGACTGCTCGAAGCGACGGACGAGATATCGTGGGTGAGCGAAGGGGGAGCGCATCGCTACAAGCTCGGTGGGTTGATCAACGAGGATCGCTCGTCCATCGGCACCATCCCGAACCGCTACGGCACCTTCTACTTCAACTCGCTCTCCGACTTCGAGTCGAACCAGCCGTCGCAGTTCACGCGCACCATCTCCGGGAGCGATCGCCTAGCGGGGAGCAACAACGCCGCGCTCTACCTGGGCGACGCATGGCGCCGATCGGCGGCGTTCCAGGCCACATACGGGTTGCGGCTGGAAGGAACGCGATTCCCGCGCACGCCGGCGTACAACCCCGACATCGAGACGCTGTTCGGCCGACGTACCGACGACGCGCCCACCGAAGTGCATCTCAGCCCGCGCGTCGGCTTCACGTACATGCCGGGCGCGCGCGGACGCGGCGCAGCGGGAGGGTTCAACGCGGCGAGCTGGATCTTTCGCGGAGGCCTGGGCGAGTTCCGCGGAAAGATTTCGTCCAACCTCGTCGCCACCGCTGTCGAGGGCACCGGCCTCGCCGGGGGCCAGTCACAGCTCACGTGCATCGGCGCCGGCGTGCCCACGCCGGACTGGACATCCTATCTCGCTGATCCTTCGTCGGTGCCGGATGAATGTCTCGCCGGCGGTCCGACGCCGCCCATCGGTGGACCGACGGGGCAGCGGCGCAATGTCACGCTGTTCCAGAGCGACTTCGGTGCGCCCAAGGTGTGGCGCTCGTCGCTCGGCGCGAGCCGGCGATTCTTCGAACGATACAGCTTCAACATCGACGCGTCGTTCGCCTACGGCCTGGCCCAGACCGGGTCGCGCGATCTCAACCTCGATGCGACACCGAAGTTCACACTCTCCACCGAGGACGGTCGGCCGGTGTACGTGCCGGCCACGGCCATCATCCCCGGTACCGGCGCTACCACCGTCAACGCGTCGCGCGTGCATCCCGAGTACGGCAGTGTGACGGAGTTCACCTCGCAGCTGCGGTCGGCCTCGGCGCAGATCACGACGACGGTGGGCGGCCTCACGCTGCAGGGCATCACCTGGAGCGCGTCCTATACCTTCTTGCGCTCGCGAGACCAGCAGAATGGCTTCGGTGTGGTGGGCGGCGGATTCGGCGGCGGCAGCACGGCCGGCGATCCCAATGATGTGGCGTGGGGGACATCGGACCGCGAGCGCCGGCACCAGCTGCTCGGTACCCTCACCTTCCCGGCGCGGCCCTGGCTCGACATCACGGCCATCGGCCGACTCACCGCTGGTCAGCGGTACACGCCCGTCGTCAGCGGCGACATCAACGGCGACGGCTCGCGCAACGACCGCGCCTACATCTACGACCCGACGAACCCCGCGATCGCGAACGATACTGCGCTCGTGAACGGGATGACGCGACTGCTCGACAATGCGTCGGGTCGCTCACTCGACTGTCTTCGCTCGCAGATCGGAAAGATCGCCGCGCGGAACAGCTGCTCCACACCGTGGACGCCGGCGCTCGACGTCCAACTCAACTTCAAGCCGAGCGCGTTCGGATTGCAGCGCCGGCTCACGATGTCGGTACAGCTGCAGAACGCACTCGTCGGACTGGATCAGCTGCTGCACGGCGACAACCTGCACGGTTGGGGACAGCCGATTCTCCCCGATCGGACGTTGCTCTACGTCCGCGGCTTCGATCCGGCCACGCAGCGATACATCTATCAGGTCAACGAGCACTTCGGCGTCGCCAGCGGACGCACCAGCGCCTATCGCGTTCCGTTCCAGATCGGGCTCCAGGGCCGCCTCACGCTCGGCCAGGATCCAGCGCGGCAGCAGGTGCGACAGATCTTCGGCGGCGGGAATGGCCGCCCGCTCACGCGCGACGACTACAAGGCACGACTGCAGCGACTGGTGCCGAACCCGTTCCTCACCACGATCACGCTCAACGATTCGCTCAAGCTCGCGCTCACGCCCGAGCAGACGGTACGGCTGCACGCGCTCTCCGACACGCTGACGCCCAAGGTGGACGCGCTCATCGACCAGATCGCCGACATGCTGGCGGGCGCCGGCGCGAATCCCGACCCGCAGGTGATCTTCGCGCGCATGCAAGGCAAGACGAACGAAGGTCGCAAGCTCGGCGAGGACGCCATCAACGAGCTGCAACGCGTGCTCACGCCGGAACAGTGGGCCAAGCTGCCGGCGTCGGTGAAGACCGTGCCGGCAGGTCGGGGCGCCGGCGGCGGGCGCGGTGGCCGACGCGGTGGCCCCGGCGGCCCCGGCGGTCCCGGCAACTGACGAGCCGCTTCAGCTCTGAGCGAAGTTGGCCACTCGTGCCGGCTCGTTCAGCGTCCGCAGCGGGAGAGCACGCGCCGCGGCGCGGGCGCACTCGGGAACAGGTCGTGTGCCTCGGCGGCGTGCGAGCGGGCGCGCGAGCAGCTTCCACGACGGAGGTAGCTCTCGGCGAGACGCAGGTGGATCCGGTAGTTGCCCGGATCGAGCGTCGAGGCGTGCTCGAGGCGATTCGTGCGCGTGCTGGTGCTGAAGATGGACATCGCCATCAGCTGTGATGCGCTTCGCCAGACCGCCAGCGCCCCGACGGCGGCGACGAGAAACACGAACAGCGCTCGTCGCCCGAGTCCGAGGTCGATCACGGCCCGCTCGCGTGGAACAGGAGCGAGCGCACCGAGTGCCGCCCACGTGATCAATGCCGGCGGCGGAAGCAGCAGCACCGCATCGAACATCCCGACGACGAGCACGGCGGCGATCGTCCCCACGAGCGCACAGGCGGCGAGGCGATCCTCCGGCGAGCTCGCCGAGCGGAGCGCACGCCACCCATCGGCGATCAGCGCAACCAGTGCGAGGCCCAGCAGCAGGGCAGCCGCCGCGCCACGCTCGGAGACGAACGTCATCCAGTCGCTGCTCGGCCATGGGTTCGAGGTCGTGCCGTCGTCGGAGAGCGACGGGTCGTTGTCGGAGGCGAACTTCGGATAGACGACGGCCCAGTTGCCCGGCCCGACTCCCAGCAGCGGATGGCGGATGGACATCCGCAGGGAGTTGCCGTACTGAACCAGTCGCCCGTGGCCACTCCCCTCTTTGTAGTTCACCACGCTCTTCGCCGTATCCAGGTACGGGGAGTCGCTGTTCCAGTCGAGCGTGTTCGGGAGCACGAGGGCGAGCGCGGCGCCGATCGCTGCCGCGACTGGCAGCACGAGCAATCGCCCGAATCGGAGGCCGCTGCGGCCGCGAAGCAACGCGAGCACCACCAGCGGCACGAGCACGACGGCGGCAACGATGAGCGCCAGCCAGGCGGCACGGCTGCGGGAGAGGATGAGCGAGCCGGCCACCAGCGCGAACGCCGCGGCCCACCAGCCGAATGCCTTCCGTGTGCCAGCCGTCGTCGCCACGAGCATCAAGGTGGGAAACGCGATGACACACACGTGCGCCATGAAGTTGCGATTGCCGAACGTGCCGCCCGGCGCGCGATTGAGACTCACGTATTCCGTACGTACGCCGTACGCCTGCAACAGCGCGGTGACCGCACCCACCACCGCCGCTATCGCCAGCGCGGCCAGCAATGGCCGAGCGAGCCCGGCGCGCGCGACCGCCCGCGCGCTCCAGAACACCGCCGCGCTCGACAGGGAGATCGCCACGGCACGGCCCGCCACCCACCAGTTCGTCGCGAACAGTGCGGACACGATGCTCACGGCGAGGAAGAGGCCGATGAGCTGATCCGCCCGTCCGAGCGCCAGGCGTCGGGCCTGCACGAGGCAGAGCAGGGTGGCCGCCAGCGCGACGACATGCAGGACGAGCTCCTTCGGCACGAAGAAGCGGTCGAGGTCGAACGTCTTGTAGGGCGCGGCAGCGAGCACCACGGCCACCGCTCCGAACTGGAGTATCCTGAGCGCGGCGCGGTCGGCCAGCGAGGCTCGGCTCGTCACGAGGCGGAGTGGATGGGGCGCACCCGCGCAATGTAGGGAAAGTCACGCCGAAGTGGGGCCGGCGTGCTGTTCACGCCGTCGCCGGCATGTTCGGTGTATATTCGGGTGACCAGATCATCGCCCGGAGCCCTTCCATGGCCCAGTTCGCACTCTTCGAGCAGCAGGACCCTCGTCGGCTTCCCCTGCTCGACGTGCAGAAGGACATCCGATACTACTCCGCCGCGTCGCGCTCTGTGCTCAATGCGCCGGCCGCGACGGGCATGGATTTCTGGTCCATCAATCCCTACGTCGGTTGTGCCTTTGGCTGCGCGTACTGCTACGCGCGCTATGCGCACCGCTACACGCTCGAGCGACTGGGTGAGGTGCCCGCGGCGGACGGAGACGCCGCTGCGGGCGCGGAGGCCTTGCCCCCTTGGCTCGCCTTCGAGCGACGGATCCTCGTCAAGCGCGAGGCTCCCAACGTGCTGCGTCGCCAGCTCGCCGCGTCCACGCGGCTCGACGACCTGCGCCAGCAGGGCGTCGTGATCGGCACGGCGACCGATCCGTATCAGCCGGCCGAGCGTCGCTTCGGGCTGACACGGGGGGTACTCGACGTGCTGGCGGCGCAGGCGAAGCTCCGCGTCACCATCATCACCAAGAGTCCGCTCGTCACCCGCGACGTCGATCTTCTTTCGCGCATCGCCGAGCGCTCGTCGGTCTCCGTGCACGTTTCGCTGATCACCGTGGACCGCGAGCTTGCGCGTCGCCTCGAGCCCCGCGCGCCGACGCCGGAGGCGCGGCTGCGCGCGATTTCGCGGCTCCGCTCGCACGGCATCGAGGTGGCCGTCAACGTGATGCCCGTGCTGCCTGGCATCACCGACGCGCCCGACATGATCGACGCGCTCGTGCGCGCCATCGCAGACGCCGGCGCGTCGTATCTGGGCGCATGTGCGTTGCGACTCCGCCGCACGGCGCGCGATCGCTATCTCCCGTTCATCGACGCCGAATTCCCCGAGCTCGCGGCGCGCTACCGGAAGGCGTACGGTCGCAGTCATCAGGTGAGCGAGCACTATCGCGACGGCCTGCGTGAGCGCTTCGCCGCCGTCTGTGCGAAGCATGGCGTTCCCTTCAGCCGTTACTACCGAACGGAGGACGACGAGGAGGAGGCGGAGGCGCCGGCGGATCAGCCAGCGCAGCTCGCACTCTGGAACAGCTGACGCCTGGCGCTGCCAACCCTTCCCGCCTCACCCGTGTCGAACGACACCGGAAGGATCACCGGCAGCGCCTACCACGCTGGAGCCTGTATGAGCAGAGCTGTTCTCGTCGCCTGCGTCGCGGCGGTCGTCGCGTTTCCCCTTGCCGCGCAAACCGTCCCGGAGGTCATTCGCGGCCGCGTCACCGACGACTCCTCGCGCGCTCTCGTCGCCAGCGTCATCGTGACGCGCGGCCCGGACCGCCTCGTCGAGAAAACGCAGAGCGACAGCGCCGGCAACTACAGCGTGCGGTTCGAGCAGGGCACGGGTGACTACCTGGTTTACGTCTCGGCGCCGGGCTTCAAGGCAGCGCGCCGACGAGTGCAGCGGCAGGCCGACGAGCACGAGTTCATCGCCAACTTCACGCTGCCGCGTGATCTCGCCCTGCTCGACGCGGTGAAGGTCACCGCCGCCAAGCCGGTGCGCGCCAGCAACGTGGTGCGTCCCCAGACGCCGGAAGTGGGTGCCTCGGAGAAGTGGAACGACGGCGTCAACGGCTCCATTCCGCCTACCGTGGCGGGCGATCTCGGCGCCATCGCCAACACGATGTCCAACGTCACGATGGGCGCGAATGGACCGTCCATCCTCGGCTCGGGCGCCGAGTCCAACCTGAACACGCTGAACGGCATGGGACTCCCGACAGGGTCGATCCCGCGTGCCGCCCGCACCGAGACACGTGTCACCGGTGCCACGTTCGATCCCACGCGCGGCGGATTCGCCGGTGCCAACATCGACGTGCGTCTGGGGCCGGGCGACCGGTTCTACCAGCGCCGCAACGGCTTCCTCACGCTGGATCCGCCGGCTCTCCAGTTCACCGATGCCGCAGGGCGATCGCTCGGTGCGCGCAACGGGGGTTTTCGTGCGAGCCTCGGTGCTGATGGAGAGCTCATCCGCAGTGCGCTCACCTACAACGTGGCGCTCGATGTCGCGCGTTCGGCGAGCGATCCGGCCACGCTCCTCGCGATGGATCCATACGCGCTCGCCAGTGCTGGCGTCTCGCGTGATTCGGTCGCTCGACTCATCGCCGTCGCCGGTCCGCTGGGGCTGCCCCTTTCCGGCGCCGGCGTGCCCAACGAGAGCAGCCACGAGGGCGTGAGCTGGCTCGGCCGCCTGGACGACACGCGCGACACGCTGAGCACGCGCGCGCTGACGACTTTCCTCGGTGTGACGCACGACGGTGCGCTCAACTTCGGTCCGCTCACTGCGCCCAGCGCGGCAGGAGAACGCCGGGAGCGTACGATGGGTGCACAGATCACCCTCGGTTCGTACGTCGGACCCGGGCGCCGGACACTCACCGAGACGAGGTTCGCCGCGAGTGGCGTGAGCACCGACGTCACGCCGTATCGCGCCCTTCCGGCGGCGAACGTGCTCGTGCGTTCCGATGCGGGCGACGAGACGCCGGATGTGAGCGGTGTGACCCTCGGCGGCGGCGTGTATCTCCCGGCGCACGATCGCCGGTGGACGCTGGAAGGCGGCAACGAGACGTTCTGGAACGCGATCGGCACGCGCCACCGCTTCAAGGCGTCTCTGTGGGCGCGTGCTGACGGCCTGCGCCAGGAAGGAATTCCGAACGAGCTCGGCACCTTCAGCTTCAACTCGATCGAGGACCTGGAGAGCGGCGACGCATCGAGCTTCTCGCGTACGCTATCGCGGCCGCCGGCGTCGGGCTCCGTGTGGAACGCGGCCGCGGCGCTCGCGCACCTCTACGCGCCGTCGCGCTGGTTCAACATGCTGTACGGCGCGCGCATCGAGGCCGACGGCTTCGGCAGCGCGCCGGCGCGAAATCCCGCGCTCGAGCAGGCGCTCGGCGTGCGTACGGGAGCGGCGCCGTCGCGCGTCCACGTCAGTCCGCGCATCGGCTTCACCTACACGTACAATCGCGACCGGGACAACGGTTCCGGAACCAACCAGTCGCCGGTCGGACGCTTCTATCGCAGCACGACCGGTGTGCTGCGCGGCGGCATCGGTGAGTTTCGCGACCTGCTGCGCCCCGGCATCCTCGCCGACGCGAGCGCGGGCACCGGACTGCCGGGGGGAACGTCGCTTCTGTCGTGCGTCGGCTCGGCAGTGCCGGCCATCGACTGGACGAGCTTCGCGTCCGATCCCTCGACGGTGCCATCGCAGTGCCTCGACGGAACGGGACCGCTCGTCGAGCGCGCGCCCGCCGTCACGCTCATTGACCCCGGATATGACGTTCCGCGAAGCTGGCGCGCGTCGCTCGACTGGAACACGAGCGTGCATTCCTGGCTCCTCCGTGTCGCCGGCCTCGCATCGTATGACCTGTCGCAGCCCGGCGTGGTGGACGCGAATTTTGCCGGCGTCCAGAAGCTCACGCTCGCGAGCGAGGGCGGACGACCGGTGTTCGTGTCAGCAGACGCGATCGATCCGGCGAGTGGTGCCGTCTCGGCCAGCGAGTCGCGACGCTCCAGTGAGTTCGGGCGCGTGACGACGCGAGTGAGCGACCTGCGGGGCTACGGCGGCCAGCTCACCTTCGGGATCTCCCCGGACGTGTTCAAGTTCCGGGGGCGCGGGAGCTTCTACACCTCGCTGAACTACACGCTGCAGTCCACGCGGCATGAGTTCCGCGGCTTCGACGGCGCGGCGTTCGGCGATCCGCGCGTCGTGGAATGGGCGCCCGGCATGAACGACGCGCGCCACGTGCTCGTGCTCACGGGAGGGTTCATGACGCCGCACGTTGGCGTCTTCAGCTTGTTTGCGCGCGCGCAGTCCGGTCTGCCGTTCACGCCCATCGTCCAGGGCGACGTGAATGGAGATGGGCGCGGTGGCGATCGCGCGTTCATTCCGAATCCTGACGCCACGACCGATCCTGTGCTGGCGACTCAGATGCGCTCCGTGCTCGCCAGCGGCTCCGCCACCGCGCGCAACTGTCTCGAGCGGTACCTCGGTCACGTCGCGGCACGAAATGGCTGTCGTGGTCCGTGGACCGAGTCGCTCAACATCCAGTGGCGTCCGCCGATGCCGAGTCGCTGGGGTGGACGCGTGCAGCCCAGCGTGTACCTGCAGAACGTGCTTGGCGGCATCGATCAGCTCGTACATGGCAGCAACTCGATGCGCGGCTGGGGCTCACCGGCGACGCCCGATCCCGTGCTCCTCGTGCCGCGTGGCTTCGATGCCTCCGCCAGCGCGTTCCGCTACGACCTGAACCCGCGCTTCGCCGACACGCGTCCCGGTCGGTCACTGCTTCTCAACCCGTTCAGGATCGTGGTCGATTTCTCGTTCAACCTCTCCACGGACTTCGACCTGCAGCAGCTTCGCCGCGCCGTGGAGCCGGTGCGAGCGACCAACGGCGGGTGGGCGCGCCGTTCGGCCGATTCGCTCGCCGCATTCTACCTGTCGCGGACGTCGGACCTGCACAAGTTCGTGCTGCAGCAGTCCGACTCATTGTTCCTGAGCCGTGCCCAGGTCGAGGCGCTTCGCCACGCCGACTCGGTGTACTCGGCGCAGGTGCGCGCGCTGTACATCCCGCTCGGTGAATTCCTGGCCCGGGGGCAGGGCGGTGCGGGGAAGGCCGAGCTCGACAGTGTGCAGGCCACGCAGAAGGAGTATTGGAAGATCTTCTGGCGTCAGCCAGAAATCGCTGATTCCATCGTCACCCCCTCGCAGAAGGAACTGCTGCCACTGCTCAAGGGCATCGTCGCAGTGCCCCAGCAGGATCGGGAGCACAGCCAGTGGCAGTTCGGCAACCCGGTCACCTACAGTGATCAGCCGGCGCCGCGTCCCGCACCACCAGGCGGTGGAGGGGTTACGCGACTGGTCCCGCGAGACGACTAGGCGTCGTACTGGCGGCGGGCGAATTGCATGGTTTATTCAAGCGTCGACGCGCGGGGGCGCGCCGGCGCCCACGCAATGCGTCAGCACCGGGAGGTGGATGGATGCATCCGAACGCGAAGGTGAAGGTCGCCGCTCTGACGGTCGCGCTGCTGGGCGCGGTCGCGCTTCAGGGTTGCGCGGTGACGACGGGGGTATACGTGCCCGACCGGTCGCCGATCGTGAGCCACAGCATGGTGAGTCGCTTCGACAAGAGCCTGGACATGCGTTACGCCGAGCCCACCGGCGGACTGGCCACCGGCACCGCCCTCCACATGCCGCACCAGCAGCCGACCGGAGTGCTGTTCTTCCACTTCTGATCGGCTGAATCTCACCTGACGGACGGCGCGGCCATCACTCGGCCGCGCCGTCCGCACATCGCGACAGGAACGATGTCGGATGCGTGCGTGCGATGACGACGTGCGCCCCTGATTCGGCAACCTGTCGCCATGCTCGCCGCCATCCGGTCCGCCGCGGTCCTCGGCATCGATGCCTACGACGTGACCGTCGAGGTGGATGTTGCGCTCGGCATGCCGAACTGGTTCATCGTCGGATTGCCGGCGAGCGCGGTCAAGGAAAGTCGCGAGCGAGTCGGCGCAGCGCTGGTGAACTCCGGCTACGCAGTACCGCCGAGGCGAATCACGGTCAACCTCGCCCCCGCAGATCAACGTAAGGAGGGTACGGCGTTCGATCTTCCGGTGGCGCTTGGCCTGCTCGTCGGCACCGGCATCATCGATGCGGCGGCCGTCGAAGGCTGCACGGTGGTGGGCGAGCTCGGACTCGACGGGTCCATCCGTCCCGTGCGAGGGGCGCTCTCCATCGCTCGGAGGTTTCATGCACGCGCGACCGCGAGCGATACGCTCATTGTGCCTCCGGCCAACCTGCGTGAGGCCTCACTCGTCGGCGGCGCCCGCTTGTCGGCGCCGGCTACGCTGTCCGAGCTGGTGAACGATCTGCGCAACGGTGCACCCACGCGCACCGCGGACAGCGTCGTCGCAGCGCCGCCCGTCGATGAGTTCGACCTTGCCGACGTCGCCGGGCAGGAGTCGGCGAAACGCGCCCTGCAGATCGCCGCCGCCGGATCGCACGGCATCCTGTTGGTCGGGCCACCCGGTGCGGGCAAGACCATGCTCGCCCGTCGCCTCCCCAGCATTCTTCCCGCGCTCACCGACGCCGAAGCGATCGAGGTCACCGCTGTCCACTCGGTCGCGGGATTGCTGGATCCCACGTCCGGCATCGTCGCTCGGCGACCGTTTCGCGCCCCACATCATTCCATTTCCACCGCCGGTCTGGTGGGCGGCGGCGGCGCACCGCGGCCCGGCGAGGTCAGTCTGGCACATCACGGCGTCCTTTTTCTCGATGAGCTGCTGGAGTTTCCGCGGCACGTCCTCGAAGCGCTGCGGCAGCCCATGGAGGACGGCCACGTCACCATCGCACGTGCACTCGCGTCCGTGCGTTTTCCGGCGCGCTTTGCGCTCGCCGCGGCAATGAATCCCTGTCCGTGCGGCCACTCGGGCGATCCGGCGCACCCGTGCATCTGTCCCGCCGCCGATGTCCTGCGCTATCGCTCCAGGCTCAGCGGACCACTGGCCGACCGCATCGATCTCCATGTGACCGTGCCTCCGGTCGCACTGGCCGATCTCGCCACGCGCGCGCGCGGCGACAGCTCGACGGCCGTGCGGGAGCGTGTCGAGCGTGCTCGCCTCCGGCAGCGCGCGCGCTACGCTGACGAGCGCGGTTGCAATGCGCGCGCGGCTGGCCGATGGCTGGAGATGCACGGCGCGCTTGCCCCCGCCGCGCGTGCCCTGCTCACGAGCGCCGGAGAAAAGCTCCACCTGTCGGCCCGCGCCTTTCACCGCGTGCTCCGCGTAGCGCGCACGGTGGCCGATCTGGAGAACAGCGCCGCAATCGAATCGGCGCACGTGGCGGAGGCACTGGGATATCGGCCGCGCGCACCGGAGTCGTCGGAGCCACGACTGCCCCAGGTGGCGACCACGGGCTAATTTGCAGGCATGTCCCGCTCCGCCGCCGTCGAGCTCGAAGGGCAAGCCACTGAGAAGGAAGAAGCGCTCTCCAGCTGGCTGCGCGCGCGCGGCCGCGTCGCCATCGGGTTCAGCGGCGGCGTCGATTCCGCCTATCTCGCCGTGGTGGCGCGGCGCACGCTCGGTGCGGACAACGTGCTCGCCATCATCGGGCGCAGCGCGTCATATCCCGCCGAGCAGTGGGCCACGGCTCGTCGAGTGGCGGACGCGTTCGATGTGCGGGTGCTGGAGCTCGATACCGACGAGATGAACGACCCGCGGTATGCCGCGAATCCGGCCAACCGCTGCTACTTCTGCAAGTCGGAGCTGTGGGGCAAGCTCGTGCCAGCCGCTGCCGACCGCGGGTTTTCCACGCTCATCGATGGCACCAACGCGGACGACGTCGGCGGATATCGACCCGGAATGCAGGCGGCGCGAGAAAATGCGGTCGCCAGCCCGCTCGCCGAGGTAGGCTTGACCAAGGCGGAGATTCGCGCCCGCTCGCGGGCGCTCGGGCTACCCACCTGGCAACAGCCCGCGTCGCCCTGCTTGTCGTCGCGCGTGCCCTACGGCACGAGCGTGACGCCGGAGCGCCTCCGTCGCATCGAGCTCGCGGAACGCGCCGTGCGGGACCTCGGCATCACGGGTGACATGCGCGTGCGCTACCACGACGACGTCGCGCGTGTCGAGCTCGCGCCCGGGGAGCTGGCGTCCTGGCTCGATTCGCCCCGAGCCGAGGCACTCCGCGCTGCGGTGGCCGCAGCGGGATTTTCTCGCGTCGCACTCGACCTGCGCGGCTTCCGCTCGGGTTCCCTCAACGTCCTGCACGGAGTGACCCCCGCATGAGCATCTTCACGAGCATGGGGCAGGCGGAGGCGCGCCGTCGCGCCGATCAACTCGCCGCGTCGCTGGCCGGCATGGGCGTTCCCTGCAAGGTCGAGCCGCGGGCCGCGCTTGCCGTCCTGATGGTGGAGAGCGGGGTCGCGCAGCGCCTCGCTGACGGCGAGCTTCGTCGCGCTGCACTCGCACTGGCGCGCGAGCAGGGCTTCACGCACCTCGCGGTGGAGCTCACGCCTCCCGCCGCCGGTGCCGATGCGGCTCTTCCTCGCCCTTGAGCTCGAGCCGGCGACGGCTGATGACATCCACGCCGCCGTCGAGCCACTCCGGCCACTCGGAGCCGATCGGGTCACGGAAGCTGCGGCACCCGCTCGCGCTCTCGACTGGGTTCCCGCGAATAAGCTGCACCTGACACTCAAGTTTCTCGGCGGCGCCGAGGGCGGCCAAGTAGAGCAGCTCGTCCGCGCCGCGGACCACGTCGCCGCGCGCCACCGTCCGTTCGAGTTGACGCTCGGGGGCGTGGGCGCCTTTCCGAACTTTCGCCGGCCCCGCGTCGTATGGCTGGGAGTGGAGAGCGAACCACGACTCGAACTTCTTCATCACGACGTGGAAGTCGCCGCGGCCGATGCGGGCTACGAGCTGGACGGGCGCCCTTTCCGTCCGCACATCACGCTCGCGAGGGTGCGAGAGCACCTGCCGGTGGAACGGGCACGCACCCTCGCGCGCACGGCGCGGGCGATAAGTTACTCCGCCGTCGTGTTCGTGGACCGATTGACCCTGTTCGACAGTGCGACCGGAGAGTCGGGCGCGCACTACCGCCAGTTGCACGTGGCGACACTGGGAGGACGTTGACTTCATGCGCTGTCTCGGTCGCATCATTGTCCTGTTGATCGTCGTCGCCATCGCGGCGATGCTGTGGTTCACGCGCGAACGCTGGCTGCGATACCTCCCCGGCTCGCACGGTACGTCCGTCGTCACCGAGCAGCTGTGGGAGCCGCTCACCCCCGAAGCGGCCGCGCGCGGCAAGCGCGCCATCGACGCGTTGAGCGCGCGCTCCGGACCCGTGTTCGCCAACCTGAAGGGCGCCGACGTGGCGTCGTACATCTTCGAGCGCGCGAGCGCCTCGCTGCCGGCGGCGTCGGACAGCGCGCAGGCCGCAGTGATCGGCGACGTGCTCTATGTGCGCGCGATTGTCCCGATGAAGGATGTTGCCGCGTCCGGCGCGCTCGGTCCGCTGGCCAGTCTCCTCAACGAGCGCGAGCCGCTCACGCTCGGCGGCACCTTCCACGTGATCCGACCCGGCTTGAGCGAGTTCAAGATTCGAGAGGTGAAGCTGCGCGACTTCAAGGTGCCGAGTGGGATCATTCCGCGTCTGGTCAAGCAGCTGGACCGCGGTGCCCGCCCCGACGGCGTCTCGCCCGACGGCATCCCCGTCAAGACGCCCACCTCGCTGGCCGATGTGCGGATCGCCAATCACCGCATCACCCTCTACAAGGCGACGGCCGGCGCAACGGGCGGAGCGACGCCATGAGCCCGCGCCGCATCCTCATCGTCGACGACGAGCAGGGAATCCGAGCTGCCCTCGGCCAACTGCTCGAGTTCGAGGGCTACGAGGTCCGCTCCGCCGCGAACGCCGTCGATGGTCTCGCGGAGTACGCGCGCTTTCACCCGCATCTCGTCTTCATGGACGTGAAGATGGCGGGCATCGACGGCCTGGAAGCGCTACGCAAGCTGCGGGAACAGGATCCCACGGCGGTCGTCGTGATGATCAGCGGGCACGCCACCATCCAGACCGCGGTGGAGGCCACCCAGCAGGGCGCCTACGACATCCTCGAGAAGCCGCTCGACACCGATCGCATTCTCGTCACGCTGCGGAATGCGCTCGGTCATCTGGATCTCCAGGAGGAGAACCTGCGGCTGCGCGACACCGTGCGCTCCCGATTCGAGATCGTGGGGGCATCGTACGCCATCCGTGCCGTGACCGAGAAGATCGAGCTCGTGGCGCGCACTCCGGCGCGCGTGCTCATCACGGGCGAGAACGGTACCGGCAAGGAGCTCGTGGCGCGCGCCATCCACTCCAACTCGCCTCGGGCGCGCGAGCCGCTCATCGAGGTGAACTGCGCCGCCATCCCCGCCGAGCTGATCGAGAGCGAGCTGTTCGGACACATGAAAGGCTCGTTCACCGGCGCCGTGCAGGATCGAGCCGGCAAGTTCGAGCAGGCCGACGGTGGCACGCTGTTCCTCGATGAGGTGGGAGACATGAGTCTCGCCGCGCAGGCCAAGGTGCTGCGCGTGCTGCAGGACGGTGTGGTGACTCGCATCGGCGGGTCGAAGCCGATCCGCGTCGACGTCCGCGTCCTGTCGGCGACGAACAAGAATGTGGAGGCGGAAATCGCTGCGGGCCGATTCCGCGAAGACCTGTTCTATCGGTTGAACGTGGTGCCGATCCACGTTCCGCCGCTGCGGGAGCGGCGTGAAGACATTCCGCTGCTGATCGGGCACTTCATCGCGCAGCTGACCGAGCAGGGCGGCGTCGCGCCGCGCGCCATCACGGACGAGGCCATCACCCGCCTGAGCCAGCTCGACTGGCCGGGCAACGTGCGCGAGCTGCGCAACACGATCGAGCGGCTGCTCATCCTGTCCAGTGGGCCACGCATCACCGCCGACGACGTGGATCGCCTCGTCGGTCGTCGCGCGGCGGGCGTCGAGGGCGGCCTGGGCAGTCTGCTCGACGTTCCGACCTTCGAGGAGTTCAAGCACGCCGCGGAGCGCGCCTACCTGCTGGCCAAGTTGCGCACGTTCGACTGGAACGTCAGCGAGACGGCGCGCGCCCTCGCGATGCCTCGCTCGAATCTCTACAAGAAGATCGAGCGTTATGGACTGAGCCGAGAGGGCGGGGCGCAGCCGATTCCGGCATCAATCGACTCCGACGCGGACGACGACGAGCCATGACGGACTGGGACAAGGAGCTCGCGAAGATCGACAAGCAGCTGGAATCGATGTCCGACTCCGCGCTCGTCCCTGCCGCGCCGAAATCGGCGCCGCCAGCCGCGCGCGAGCAGGTCACGGCGGAGCGCGCAAAGACGCGCACCTGGGGCGCCTTCCTTCGCCTTGCGCTGGCCACGGCGTTGGGGGTGGGTATTATCTTCTGGCCCTACCCCAAGACCTGCGGATTGAACCTCGCCGGATATCTCGTCGCGGCCGGAGTGGTCACGCTCGGCGGACTCTGGAGCAGCGTGTGGACCTGGCATCACCGTACGGCACGCGCGCACGTGCTTTCGCTGCTGCTGGTGCTCTGGGGGCTCGTGCTCGGGGCGATCGAGGTCCTTCCGCACGCGGGCTACGCCAAGCCCGACCCATCGCGGCCAGCCGGGTGGAGCTGCAGCGCCGCCACAGTGCCGCCGAACATCCTGCGCACGGGTCGCTGACTCCTGGCGCTGACCGGCGCTGAGCCTGCCTCGCGCCATATCGTGTGCCAACGGCTGTGTTCGTTGCGGTCTGTGATCTACGGCACATGATCTGCGAACTGCCGGGTTCGCTGCAGCGGCGCCTCGACCGTCCTCACGGCGGAGGACGGACCGCGTCGAAATCATCCGTGCCGGGTCTGCGGTAGCCACACTACCACAGACCCACACCGATGACGTTTAGCCGACTGCGGCTCGATCAATCGGGGGCGACATGCGGATCGCGTGGGGGAGGACATCGCTGATCGCGGCGATGGCTGTACTGATGTTGCCGGACATGGGGCACGCGCAGACCACCGTTTCCGGTGGCCTCGTGTCCAACGGCATGTTCATGGAAGGCGGGACGGGGCTCGGAAGCGTCAACACCATTCTCACCGTGCAGAGTCCGGCCAACACCACGACGGAGTCGGGCTGCATCGCTCCCGGCGACGTCACCACGGGATGCGGCTTCGCCGACAACGTGGTGAAGACGGGCGCCAGCCAGTCACAGGCGGTGTTTCTGTCGGCGCTCTCCGGCGTGAACGGTTCCAATCTCGCCGTGGTACTCAACTTCGCGGAGCCTTCGAACGCGATTTCGGGCCAGCTCGACCAGCTCGTGCTCACGCTTTACAACAGCGCCGGCTCGGCGCTGTTCTCCACCACCCTCGGCTCGCCGGTGTTCTACGCCAACTCGCTCACCGGTACGGGAAACTCCGGCTTCCTGTTCAGCCTCACGGCGGCGGCTGCATCGGCATTCGATACCGCTGTCTCCGATGGGGGCACGCAGCTCGGCCTCGGCACGTCGCTCAGCGAGGTGACCGGCGGCCAGGAGACGTTCTTCATCGGCGTAAGCACCAGCGTCACCGCCACGCCCGAGCCGGCGTCGCTCGTATTGCTCGGCACGGGGCTGGTTGGCGTGTTCGGCACGGTACGACGCCGTCGCCGGATCTGATTTCGCGTTTCTCCTCCCAGGCAGTGCGGGCTCCGGCGACCCTGGCCGGAGCCCGCATTGCGTTGTTCGCGTACGGATGTGGCGTGCGCGGACGCGTATACATTTCGGCATGACCAAGACATTCCAGAACTTCATCGGCGGTCAGTGGGTGGCGCCGGCAAACGGCGCCTACTTCGAGAACCGCAACCCGGCCGATACCACCGATCTGATCGGTAAGTTTCCGCTCTCCACCGCTGCCGACGTGGAGAAGGCCGTTGCCTCCGCCAAGCGCGGCTTCGCACTGTGGCGCAAGACACCTGCACCGGCGCGCGGCGATGTTCTGCGTCGCGTCGGCGACATCATGGTGCGGCGCAAGGACGAGATCGCCGACCTGATGACGCGCGAGATGGGCAAGCCCCTCACCGAAACGCGTGGCGACGTGCAGGAGGGCATCGACACCGCGTACTACGCGGCGACGATGGGTCGCCAGCTCCACGGCCGCACCGTGCCGAGCGAGATGGCGAACAAGTGGGCGATGAGCTTTCGTCGTCCCATCGGCGTGTGCGGCATCATCACGCCATTCAACTTCCCGATGGCGATCCCGACCTGGAAGATGTTTCCCGCGCTGCTCTGCGGGAACTCGTGCGTCTTCAAGCCGAGCGAGGATGTGCCGCACACCGGCCACGTGCTCGTCGAAATCATGCTCGAGGCCGGCCTGCCTCCGGAAGTGATCCAGCTCGTGCACGGGCTCGGCGAGGATGTGGGCGCTCCGCTCGTGAACCATCCCGACGTGCCCGTCATCTCGTTCACCGGATCCACCGAAACGGGGAGCATCGTCGGCGAGACCTGCGGCCGCATGCACAAGCGCCTCTCGCTCGAGATGGGCGGCAAGAACGCCCAGATCGTGATGGACGACGCCGATCTCGACCTCGCACTCGACGGCGTGCTGTGGGGAGCGTTCGGCACCACCGGGCAGCGCTGCACCGCGACCAGCCGCCTCATCCTCCAGAAGGGAATCCACGACGAGTTCCTCAGCCGCCTCGTCGATCGCGCGCGCAGCATGAAGCTGGGCGATGGACGAAAGAAGGGCACCGACGTCGGACCGCTGATCCACGAGAGCTCGCGCAAGAAGGTCGAGCGCTACATCGACATCGGGCAGTCCGATGGCGCCGACCTCGTCCTCGGTGGTCGCCGGCCAGAAGGGAAGGAGTACGAGAACGGCTTCTTCTTCGAGCCGACGATCTTCGCTCGCGTGGAGGCAGGGATGCGGGTGGAGCAGGAGGAGATCTTCGGCCCTGTCCTCAGCGTCATCCGCGTCGAGAACGCCGACGAGGCGTTCCGCATCAACAACGACGTGAAGTACGGGCTGTCGTCGTCCGTCTACACGAGCGACGTGAACCTCGCCTTCCGCGCCTTCAACGAGCTCGACAACGGGATCACGTACGTCAACGCACCGACCATCGGCGCGGAGGCTCATCTGCCATTCGGCGGGGTAAAGCAGACGGGCAACGGCCACCGCGAAGGCGGCTGGGAAGTGTTCGAGTTCTACTCGGAGACCAAGGTCGGCTACGCCGATTATTCTGGCGTGCTGCAGCGCGCGCAGATCGACAACTATCTCGGAACGCCCGACTGACCGGCGTTCGTCTCCCGGAGACGTGGCGGGCGCGAGCTTGCCGCGTCATTCGGGGAGGGGTTTATTGCGAGTACCCATGGCAGGCAGTCCGGAGCCGTCGCTCGTCCCGTCGCGGATGATCACTCCCGAGCGCAAGCTCGAGGCGCTCCAGCACGTCAACAAGCGACGTGGCGGACTGTCCGTGCTCGGCGAGTGGGCGATGATCCTCACCATCGCCGTCGCGCTCTTCCTCGCCCTCCACACCTTCATCATCCAGGCATTCAAGATCCCGAGCGGCAGCATGGAAAACACGCTGCTGGTCGGTGACTTCCTGCTGGTGAACAAGGTCGTCTACGGCGCCGAAGTGCCGGGTACGGGGCTGCGACTTCCCGCCATCCGCAAGCCGGCGCGGGGGGACGTCATCGTCTTCAAGTGGCCGGTCGATCACTCGGTCGATTTCGTGAAGCGGCTCGTGGGCCTGCCGGGCGACACGCTCGCCATGCGGGACGGCGTCCTGATCAGGAATGGCAAGACCGTGAAGGAGCCGTACGTGTTCCACTCCGATCCCGGGGCCGATCCGGTGTGGGACGACTTCCAGTGGCAGAGTGACTTCCTCGTCCGGTCTGCGGGCGCGGCCGTGTCATATCATCCGTCACGAAACAACTGGGGGCCATTGGTCGTCCCTGAACGACGGTACTTCGTGCTCGGTGACAACCGGGACAACTCGCTCGACAGCCGGTACTGGGGCTTTGTCCCCGACTCGCTGCTGCGGGGGCGCCCGGAGGTCGTCTACTTCAGCTTTGTTCCAGACTCCTCGAACGATTTCGCCTGGCTGACTCACGTCCGCTGGACGCGGCTCGGCGAGCGAGTGCACTGATTCACTCTCGTCCGACCGCCTCTGGTCGGACCCCGTTCCGACGCCAGCGGCTCCCACCGGCGTCGGGACTGTCGTCCCCGGGGAAACGCCCTGTATGGCCTCCACTCCGAACAACAAGAAGTCGTCGTTCGAAGAGGGTTCACTCGATCAATATCTGCGCGACATCAGCGTCTATCCCCTGATCACTCGGGAGGACGAAGTCGCCCTCGCGCAGCGTATTCGCACCGGGGACCAGGAAGCGCTCGACAAGCTCGTGCGGTCGAACCTCCGCTTCGTCGTCAGCGTCGCCAAGAAGTACCAGAATCAAGGCGTCTCGCTCTCGGACTTGATCAACGAGGGCAACCTCGGCCTCATCCGCGCCGCCCACAAGTTCGACGAGACGAAGGGGATCAAGTTCATCTCCTACGCCGTGTGGTGGATCCGCCAAGCCATCCTTCAGGCGCTGGCCGAGCAGAGCCGCATCGTTCGCGTGCCGCTCAACCGCGCCGGCACGCTTCACCGCATCGGCAAGCGCGCGAGCTTCCTCCTCCAGGAGCTCGGCCGCCAGGCGACGCACGCCGAGATCGCCGAGGGGATGGACATCACGGAAGAGGAAGTCGCGAAGACGATGTCCATCTCGCAGACGCACCTCTCCCTCGATGCGCCGATGACGCCGGGCGAGGACAACCGGCTGCT
>Ga0157372_10002112_pt1 | contig 21604 bp, 17 predicted proteins | sample C55metaG_FD_115307 | JGI IMG/M metagenome (GOLD analysis project Ga0157372, IMG submission 115307) | Corn rhizosphere microbial communities from Kellogg Biological Station, Michigan, USA - C5-5 metaG | ecosystem: Host-associated > Plants > Roots > Rhizosphere > Soil | place: USA: Michigan... | reverse complement strand
CCTTTATCGTTGCCATGGTCTTGGCCGGAATTGGGGCGGCTGGATATGGGTCATTCAGAAGCCACGCTCAACATGCCTATCTCGCACTGGCGGTCCTTGCTCTTGCCGCGACCTCCGCGCGGATGAAGGTCAAGCTGCCGGGCATGAATGGCAATATGTCCGTCAATTTGCCGTTCCTGCTTACCGCGGTAGTGAGCCTGAGTGCCGCCGAAGCAGTGCTGGTCGCTGCCGCTTCCACGATAGTCCAATGCTGGCCACGAAAGAACGGAAAGTTCAACCCGCAACAAATAACCTTCAACCTGAGCATGATGATGTTTGCCACGGCGCTCGCAAGTTTGCTGGCCCAGGCACAGTGGCTGCCTGCCACTGCGTGGGAATTGCGAACGCCGCTGTCGGTGCTCCTCGGCGCAGCAGCATTGTTCCTGGGACAAACGGTGCCTGTGGCGCGCATTGTCGCCCTTACCGAGGGCAAGCCGTTCACAAAGCTCTGGAGAGAACTTGCGCAGCTATCGTTCCCATACTACGTGCTCAGCGCCGGCGTGACCTCGATGGTTCAGGCTTGCGGCAGCCATTTAGGTTGGGGACTCGCGCTTGCTGTCTTCCCGGTAATGTTCGGAATTCACCGCTCTTATCGGATGTACTTCAGCCGAATGGTTGAAAGTATGCAAACTGAGGTCCTCGTCAAAGCCGCTGGCGCGTGAGCTTAAGGGATCCTATAGCGGCGATGCTGTGTTAAGCGCGCCGTGCACTGCGCTAGAACCTGCCCAGCCGTACTCGCACCACCGCCGGATCGTGAGCGTGAAACTGCAAGCCGCGATCCGTCTCATCTCCGTTCCACAGGCGCTTTGTTTTCCAGACTCCGTCATCATAAGAACCCTCTTCAGCCGAAAGAATCTGCATTCTCATGCCAGGTAGTCTGCCGGGAACGTGAAAGCTGACACTCGCGTCCACCCCGCTAACCAGAAACTCGTCCGGTCCACATTGAGCAACGAGCGCTACACCATGCGCGTCATTCGTACCTGGGGGACGCCGGCCATCTTGCTGCGGAAAACCGTACGAGACCGTTGCCTGCCAGGGACCAAAATCCAGTTCCTGCTGGGCCTGCCCGGACTCTTCTATAGACGTTTTCAGTTTCCCTTCGAAATTCAATTTCGCAATCTCTCTCACCATGGGAGCGAGCAAGGCAAAATTGCGCGCGTGACCCGCCGCTGCCACGTCGCCAAGAATGTTCCAGCCGTGGGGGTCGACCCCGAATGGCGCCACGCCGGTTGCGCCTTCCCCTAAAGCCAGAAAATCATACTTCGCGAACGAATCAGGCTTTGCGATTTCAGGTACTAACAGCGGGTTGTCGGGACGGTGGTAAGCGGCCAGAACGTCCCGGACAAAACCGGGATCGTCGCCGTAAATATCGGGAGCTATGGCATCGATGGACGGTGCGAGCGCTCGCCACAAGCCCACCCAAGGCTGCACGGCACCGCCGCTCGGGTACTGAACACCGGGAATACGGGCGCGGCGCTCCGGCAACTCTGCCGGCGGATAGCTTAGCCACACATTTACGTAGAGCGGAAGATCAAATTCCGCTTTGCCCGCGGCTGCGATCTCATTGAGATAGTGCGCCTGATGGTAGAGCTGAAATAACTCATCGGCGTCACCGCGAAAGACCTCGCTCCAGGTACCGGGCTTCTGTTTCGCCGCAGCCAGCATGTCAGCGGGCACCGGGCCGGCAAATTCCTTGTTCGACTCCGGAGAAAAATCACGCGGGCTTCCGATAATGCCAGACTCATTTTCGACCTGCACCATGAGGATGGTGCGCTCGGTTGCATCGAGAGTTTTCAGGTGGCGCAGGAGAGCGACAAAGGCAGCTTTGTCGGCATCGAGGTTGGACCGAGAGTTGGCGGAAAGAACGTCAATCGGCTCACCGTCTGCGCGCATCACGCGCGGGAAGCGCTTGGGATCGGTCTTCACCCACTGTGGAGCGTAATGCATGTTGCCGTTCTTCCAGGTGCCAAACCAAAGCAGCACCACATGCAGGTTGTGCTCGCGCGCACCCTTGACAACTGCATCGACATTGTCCCAATTGAACTGACCTTGCTGCGGCTCGACCTGCTCCCAGTAAACCGGGGTTTCCACCGTGTTGGCGTGCAGTTCCGAGACAGACTTCCAGACGCCGGGTAGTTCCGAGGGCCAAGCGCTGGAATTGTGAATCTGGCCGCCGAGCATCAAATAAGGTTGCCCGTCCACGAGCAGCGCCCAGCGACCATCCTTCGCTACCAACTTGGGAGCCTGCGCAGCCAGGCATAGTTGGGATGCTCCCGCGAGCATCAGGAGCAATGCCAACCTGCAGCATGGTCGCGCCACCACCTTAGAGTCTCTCATTTCAGATTCTCTCCTCGATCGCGTTCTACCAATCCTTTGACTCTGATCCCGACGAGATTATAGCCGCGATGTGGCCTTCACCTCGTACCCGAGATAATGTGATGGGCATTTTCCGCGGTGGCTTTCAACATCAACTCGCGGTAACATTCGCAAACGGCTCTTGTAATCAGAGGAAGCAATGCACTCAACCACGACGGACAGGGTTTACACCGCGCTCGAGACATTCCGGGTTGAGCTTCCGTCCTGGGGATTCGCAAATACGGGCACGCGTTTCGGGAAGTTCATCCAGGCGGCAGCCGCGACCACAACCGCTGAAAAGTTCAGCGATGCCGGCCAGGTGCACTTATTGACCGGCGTCTGCCCGACCATCGCCTTGCATGTGTTATGGGACTGCCCGCAGGGCGTCCACAGTTCGGGCGAAATCCGAACCTTTGCGGGCCGTTACGGAGTCGCCCCGGGTTCCATCAATCCCAATCTTTTTCAGGATCAGGAATACAAATTCGGGTCATTCGGCAATCCCGACTCCGCGATTCGTCAACGCGCACTGAAGCATGCCAAAGACAGCATCGAAATTGCCACACGGCTGCATAGCCGAGACATTTCATTTTGGTTTGCGGATGGATCCAACTACCCAGGCACCGCCAACATTCGCCAACGCCGTCGCTGGTTCGAAGAAGCTTTGAAGGAATCACATCGCGCGCTAGCCCCAGAGCAGCGGATGCTTATTGAATACAAGCCGTTCGAACCGGCTTTTTATCACACCGACATTGCCGATTGGGGGATGGCGCTCCTACTGGCTCGCGCCGCTGGGCCGCAGGCGAAAGTACTGGTGGATACTGGCCATCACTACGCCGCTCAGAACATCGAGCAGATTGTGGCGTGGCTGCTTTCAGAAGGTATGCTCGGCGGTTTCCATTTCAATGATCGTCGGTATGCTGACGACGATCTGACGCTCGGTTCCATTGACCCTTATCAGGTCTTTCGCATCTTCCACGAGATTCAGTTTTTCGAGCGGGAGACCGGCGCGCGCGCTGACATCGCTTACATGGTGGATCAAAGTCATAACCTGAAGGGAAAAATCGAAGCCATGATTCAGACCGTCACCATGGCACAACAACTTTTTGCAAAGGCTGCGCTGGTGGACTCCGCCAAACTCGCGACCGCTCAGAGGAATTGCGATCTGGTGGGCGCCGAGTCGCTCCTGCAGGATGCTTTTGCCACCGATGTTCGCCCCGTCGTCCAGGAATGGCGACAGTCCAGGGGGCTGCCCAAAGATCCCATGGAAGCGTTTCGGCAAAGCGGATATCTGGAACGCATCACCAAAGAGCGCGCTGCCAAGAATTCCCACAATATTTCTTCGTATGCCTAGTCAGGTGAAAAGAATAAAGGGCCCACCGGCGGTAACCTTCTGCTATACAACCTTCATTCAACATCTGAACACCAGCGGCGGTGCTGCAAAACTGTGCATTGTGAGGCGGACGCCTTTAAGGCCGTAGCGCGAGGATTCTGAGCGCTGGAGTGGCAGTTGCGTTGGACTTGCAAAGCCGGCCGACGGGTGTAATTATCGGCCGTGTTGGGAACGTGGCCGAACCGCAATGCACATATGAGAAGCAAGATCATCATTCGCGCCGCTGTGATGGCCGAGCAACAGGCCCTTGAAGCAGTGCAACTGCGTGCATCTCTTACGAATGATGGCGATCGCGAGGCCGTGCTTGCCAATCCGGATGCGATCAGAATCCCCTTGGAACAACTTGCAGCAGGGCGGGTATTCGTCGCGGAATTGAACGGCGAAACACTAGGATTTTCTGCAATAGAGCCTCGAGTGGATGGACAAATCGAACTGGATGCTCTTTTTGTCGAGCCGAAGATCCGCCGGCAGGGCGTTGGACGGTTGATGGTCGAATATTGCGCAGAGGTCGCGCGCAAGCAGGGGTCCACCGCGCTGCATGTGATCGGTAACCCGCATGCAGAAAATTTTTATCTCTCTTGTGGGTTCGAGCAGACCGGAACCATTCAGACTCGTTTCGGCGTCGGACTGCAGATGCGAAAAGCGCTGTGAGTGCTCTGGCCGACAGTCGGTGTCGTGCTTCAGCGCCTATCTCTGCCCCACTTGTATTCGGCGAAATCTCGATTTCCACTGCAATGCATGGTCCCCGTGACCTGCGTACATGGGCATTTTTGTCGGCCGAAATAGGCGAGCGGTGACGAGTGATTACGAACCCGACTGCCCATCAACGCCGCTGGGCATAGTGCCTCGCAGCTGATGTGCTTGCACTTGTTTAGCTCTATAGCGCTGCCACACCGCGCTCCTGATTGCGAATGCGAATGGCTTCTTCCACTTTGGTCAGAAATATCTTGCCGTCTCCGATCTTTCCTGTGGCCGCCGACTGCAGAATGGCGGCGACCGCCGCGTCAACCAGGTTATCGTTCATCACAGATTCTATTTTGATTTTCGGCAGCAAATCCACGGAGTATTCGTGGCCGCGGTACATCTCGGTGTGCCCCTTCTGGCGGCCGTGCCCCCGCACTTCGGAGATGGTGAGACCGTCGATGCCCAGCTCAGAAAGAACTTCTTTCACCGCCTCCAGTTTCGTAGGCTGAATAATCGCTTCGACCTTCGTCATTGAGTGTCCCTCCCTGTACAGGTTTGTGTGACGCGGAATCTGGCTTGCAACAAACTCAGACAGCTTTGCCGCATTTTGAGGGAAAGGAGGCAGATAGTCTCTCTGCCTCCCGAGTTGCAGCGTGGCAGTTCGTCAGCTTATTGCTCGCGACAACGGATTGAGCGCCGTGACACTGGATGCGGCGGGTTGAGGTTCAGGCAATTCCTGCGTCATCCCGCTGGGAGCGCCCAAGGCTGAAATGACATATTCCGGATAAGCCGAGATGCCATGCTCGTGCAGATCCATGCCGTAGAGCTCTGCTTCGCGGGGCAAGCGCAGCGTGCCGGTTGCGTTGACCAGAAGCATGACGGCCATGGCAACGCCGAAGGTCGCCAGGGTTACGCACGCGCTCCCGATCGCCTGCGCTTCAAGCAACTTGAATCCACCGCCATAGAGAAGTCCCCTCAGCGGTGCAGAATTGTCGGCGGCAAGAGGGCCGGTGGCTCCATATTGCCCGCAGGCAAACAAACCGAGTGACACCGTTCCCCAGATTCCACACATGCCGTGAACGGGTACCGCTCCAATGGGATCGTCGATGCGCAGCCACTCCAACAAGTCGACCCCGAGAATAACGATCACGCCGGCGATCCCACCCAGCAAGATTGAACCGGTAGGGCTGACCCAATAGCAGGGGCAAGTAATTGCGACAAGCCCGGCCAGGAACCCGTTGGTGGTGTAGCTTGCGTCCCATTTCTTGAATTTCAGATAGCCGTAAATAATGGAAGACAGGCCGGCAGCGCATGCAGCCAGAGTTGTGTTTGCAGCCACGCGCCCGATTCCAACGAAATCCATCGCCGAAAGCGTGCTGCCAGGATTGAAGCCGTACCAGCCGAACCAGAGAATCAGTCCTCCGGTGACCGCGATTGTCAGATCGTGCGGCAACATGGGACCGCCGCCGTCCCTCTTGAACTTGCGGCCGAGGCGCGGGCCAAGGACAATCGCGCCAGCCAATGCGATGAATCCACCGATAGTGTGCACCACCGTCGAACCCGCGAAGTCATGGAAGCTCGTTCCCAACCATGGGAAAACATAACCAGAACTGCCCATCGTGGCGAGCCAGCCATCCGGTCCCCAAGCCCAGTGTCCGATGATCGGATAGATGAAGCCAGTAACGCAGAAGCTATACAAGAGATCGCCGATGAAGCCTGTGCGGCCAATCATTGCGCCCGACGTAATCGTGGAACAGGTATCGGCAAAGGCGAACTGGAAGATCCACACGGCCAGGAATGCAACCCCGGTGGTTTCGTAGGTCGCGGGTGCTCCCTGGAGGAAGAACCAGTGATATCCGATGAAACCATTGCCATGGCTAAACATGAATGCGAAGCCGACGGCGTAGAACAGAATGCCGCAAAGACACGTGTCGACCACGCACTCTACGAGTACGTTGACCGTTTCACGGGAGCGGCAGAAACCAGCTTCGAGCATCGTGAAGCCGACCTGCATGCCGAACACGAGAAAAGCGGCAATCAGCGTCCACGCAGTGTTGAGCGGATTCACAACGTCGGCCGCTTTCAGTTCCGTTTCGGCCGCATAGACGTGCGCAAAGAATACTCCGGAGATCACGGTGATGAGCAACATCAACACTGCGATTCCAAGTGCCTTGCCGCCGAACAGCAGGCCGGCATAGCGGCGCCATTCGGGGTCTTTCAACCGCACAGCCAGACGGGAGAGCTTTTCCGAATACGAGAGATTCATTCCTCTGCCTCGAGTGCCAGACTTCATGTTCCGCTCCTTTATCATTGGTTGTCGATTTCAGCCGCAAGCCGCAGCCGCCCTACGATCCATCTCTTCCCCTATTACCGATTTGCGTCCTGTTATCAGCTGACATCTAAGGCAGCCCGCAAATTCCGCTCGCCAGGCGCAGCGAAAGGCTCATCGCGGAAAGCAGAATCAGCACGGCCCCTATCGGATGAACCGATAACATCAGCAGCCCTCTGATCATTGCGGCAAGCACCATCGGCAGCGCAGTCATGCAGCACACTCGATCTGAGATCACGAGCTTTCTTCTCCGTGGATTTCGTGACTCAACTCAAGACCGCAGACGAAACAGTGATGTACCCGGTCAACCGCGGTGTTTTTCGTTGGGAGCTCCGCCTGCTCTGTTTTTTGGAGCGGGGGGCGGCCCGGGTGCTGACACCAGGGGTTAGTTGGGTTTGTGCCCAAGCCGCCGATCCCCACATAACGGGCAGCCCAGGTTTTAGCTGCTCGAAGTGAATCCAAAAAACGGGCTGTATCGATGCCCATTGCTTTATCTCGCCTCCCGGCTGTCGAAGGTGAATACCAGCCCCGCCGTCAATGTGTTCTGATCCAGCACCGGGTTGCTCCCTTTCAGGAACACGGGCTGATTCGACATGTCACGGCGAAACTCGAAACGACTGATGATGTGATGTGCCATCATCCTCTCGAATGTCGTCGTAAATTCGTTGAAGTGGGTGGGAATTAGAGATCCCGTCGTGAACCCGTCGTGGTCGTCGTAATATTCGTAGCGCGTGCTGAACGACGTGGTAGAGGTGAAGGCGTATTTGATATAGCCGCCCACGCCCGTCCAGAACACCGGATGCGACAAAGTATTGAGGGTTGCGTCCGTAATGAACCGGTCGCCGCGTCCATAGTCGCCATTCACCATGAATGAAAGCTTGCTGGTGGGCGAATACGTGATAACCGTGTCGCTCAATTGCCGGAGGTTGTGGTTAGTCGCGTTCTCCTCAGGCCCCGCCAGATACGTCTGGGCGATGCCGAGTTTCTTGTTGGGATTCCATCCCAGGCTGAAGCCGTACGTCTTGCCACTGTTGTTATCAATGACGTTGTTCCAGCCGTTCACTAAGTATCCCGTCAGCGAGTATTTCTCGTTGAACGCATACTTAGCGCGCATGCCGAAGTGATAGTAGGGAATGGCGTAGCTGAACAGAATGCTTCGCGAGTAGTTCCAGTTGTCCTTGGTCTCGATTACCTCCGCACCCGCAGGTGTGACGAACTTTCCAACATCCACCTGCAAACCTTTTCCGACCGGCGCAAGGTAAGAAAAGTAAGCTTCCTTCAGGTACTGATCGAATCCCAGACCGCCCTTGGGTTCGGATCCATTCACGGCATTCATGGCTTGTCCAAATCCGAGTGCCACGTGATAGCCGGTGCGACTGTTGGAGGGATCCGGGGTCTTATCTACCACCAGTTCCACCAAGTTGAGTCCGAACTGATTCGTGGCTCCGTCAAAGAAGCGCAGTCCATTCGCCTGCCCCGCGGGATTGTTGAAGTTCTGGCCGTAGTAGACGTCCACAAATCCGCTGAGCGAGGTCGGACCCAACAGTGAAGCTAGAGACGGGGGCGGCGGCACAGCGGTGGTGCCGCTGACCACCTTCTGTGCCGCATCCGGTATTGGCGCCGCGTTGCTCGCCGTTGTTTTGTCGCTTGCTTTCAATGTTGAAATCTCTATTTGCAATTCCTTGATCTGCTGTTCCATTTCCTCAATGTGCTTCGTCATTGCATCATTTGCCGAGGGCGTACTGGCTGTGGCGTCCTGCCCCTGGCTTGGCAATGTCAACAACACACATGCAATGAACATCATGGCCCCTGCCTTGGAGCGACTACTCATTGTTGTCCTGCTTTCTCCCCCGGTGTACCCAACGGATGTCCGAGCGCATCCGCTGTCAGCACGCTGAACTTAGCGATGTGCGCTGCCGCAGTCCAACGCATACTTCCGCTATTGCGAATCGAAATTTCTTTTGGAAAACAAAAACTTATAAGAGCGATAAAGGAACTTTCTGTCCACGGGATCGAGGACGACTCACTTGAAAAGCTCGAATCTTGCGCTGACCCCGCAAATGCCGCACCAGTTGCTTCATTTCGGCTCTACCTCAGCAGATACGAGAGACCAAATGCAGGCTCGGAACACTACAGTTTCCGGCGCTAGGTTTTCGTTCATCCAATGCGTTTAGTTCCCACCGTAATGGAGGTCATAGATTTTTTTCATAGACTCGAACTATCGGCAGAGTCAGGGGGCAGGATATTTTCAGCCGCACTTGCGGGCACCGAAGCAAGCAGGTGAATGGCGGCCACAGACAAGGGTTGATATCGACCGAATTGCGCGATTTTCGCACCGCATCGGACGACGAACTCGAGAAGTAGAACTTCAAGGGCAAAAACAACGTGATAATCAGGTTACCGCCGGGAAGTTCAGGAAGATCGTCTCAAGCGTCTTAACGACGAGAAAGCGAATTCGAGCCTCGGCGCGATGGGCATGCGGCAACGCCTTTTACGTCGTATGCTTGATGACGCGACAGGGTAATTAACTGGTTGGGGTTCTCCAAACTGGCTACTGGACACGGCAGAGGACGTGCTTATTAAGCGAAAACATCAGCGCTCCCCTTATCTGGCATTTGATCTTGGAGCCGAGAGCGGGCGAGCGGTGTTGGCCGACTTGCACTCAGGGATTCTTACGACCAGAGAGGTCCACCGCTTCAGCAATCAGCCGATGGAAACAGGGGGCGCGCTACGTTGGGACGTCGCGCATTTGTGGTTTGAAATTCGCAAAGCGCTGAATTCTGTGGAAGGGGTGAAACTCGCAGCTATTGGGGTGGATGCGTGGGGCGTGGACTATGCGCTCCTCGATGAGCACGGGCGGCTTTTGGAGAACCCTTACCACTACCGTGATCGCCGCACCGAGGGCATAATGCAGGAAGTTTTCCGAAAAGTGTCCAGGGAGGAGATCTATCGCGCTACTGGCATTCAGTTTATGCCGATCAATACCTTGTACCAGCTTTATGTAGCACATCGAGATACGCCGGCGACCATAGCAGCGGCAAGACAGTTGGTTACTATCCCTGATCTGTTCAACTATTGGCTTACCGGAAGAGCTGTATGCGAGTTCACCAACGCAACCACCACTCAGATGGTCGATCCGGTTCGTCGAGTCTGGGCGAAAGATCTCCTGCAGCGTGTCGGCTTGCGGACAGACCTTCCATGTCCTATCGTCGAGCCTGGAACTGTCATCGGACCTTTGCTGAAGGGCATTGTTTCCAATTCCCTATTGTCGGGAACTCCCATCATCGCCCCGGCCTGTCATGATACAGGGTCTGCCGTAGCCGCCATTGCCGCGCGAGATGGTACCGCCTTCTTGAGTTCGGGAACATGGTCGTTAATCGGAACCGAACTCGATGCGCCGGTGCTCACTCCCGAAGCGCTAAAGCTTAATTTCACCAATGAAGGCGGTGTGAATGGGACAACCCGCTTGCTCAAAAATGTCATGGGACTCTGGATGCTGCAAGCTTGCAAAAACTGCTGGACCGATCGAGGCCAGACTGGGAGCTATGCTGAGCTAGTGGAGCTAGCCGATCGGGAACCGGCATTTGTACATGTTGTTGATCCTGACCACGAACTCTTCTTGCATCCTGCGGACATGTGCGCCGCTATCGACCGGTTCTGCTCGAAAACCCAGCAGCCAACGCCGTCCAACCCCGGAGCTTATGTGCGATGTATTCTCGAGAGTCTCGCGATGAAGTACCGGCTAACCCTGCGCAATCTCGAGGAAATCTGCGGGCTGCGCATGGAACAGATCAGGGTGGTGGGCGGCGGTTCAAAAAATCGACTTCTGAACCAATTCACTGCGAATGCCACGGGGAAGAGGGTACTTGCGGGTCCAGCTGAAGCTACAGCACTGGGCAATATCGCGATCCAAATCGTGGCGACTGGCGAGGCATCGTCACTGGGGGAGATGCGTGCCATGGTTGAGCGTTCTTTCCCAACCGAGGCTTTTGAACCTATGGACACCGACAAATGGGACCAGCACTTTCAACGGTTCGAACAATACTGTGAGATGACGCATGCATGAAATCAAGGAAACCGCGTACTTGAAAGACCTGTGGAATGAAGACCGAGCTCACGAATTGGGGGACAATCAATTGGCCCTCTTGCGCTACCGATCCAATCTGCTCGGAGCAGATCTCCGCATCACGAACTTCGGCGGAGGCAACACAAGTTCGAAGATCGAACTGCCGGACCCTTTCACCGGACAGCCGACCCGCGTTCTAGCGGTAAAAGGAAGCGGCGGGGATATCGGCTCGATTACCGAGTCCGGCTTCGCACTGCTCTACCTCGCTCGTCTGGAACATTTGAAAACGCTATATCGCGGAGAGAAGTACGAGGATGAGATGGTTGGCTATTATCCCCTCTCTGCGTTCGGACAGAATCGTGTCGCCGCGTCGATCGACACGCCGTTGCACGCATTCTTGCCATTTTTACACGTGGATCACTTGCATCCGGACTGGGCCATCGCCCTTGCCGCGAGTGCAAACGGTAAGCGCAAACTCGGCGAGTTCAACAGAGAATTCGAGCGGAGAATCGTCTGGATTCCCTGGCAGCGCCCCGGGTTCGAATTGGCGCTGCAGATCGAAAAGGCGGTGAAGGATAACCCGGAGGCGGAGGGGTTGATTCTTGGCGGCCATGGCCTGTTCACCTGGGGGATGACGCAGCGCGAGTGTTACCTCAATAGCGTGCGGACGATCGATCAGATGGGTGAATTCGTTCAGACCCATCAGGCAAAGAAAGGAACTTTGTTTGGCGGGCTTGAGACTGCGCCAGTGGACGATCGCAAAAGAATCGCTGCTGAAATACTTCCCACGCTGAGAGGCGTAGTTTCATCGAATCGGCGCGTCATTGCCCACTATACAGATCACGAAGATGCGCTGAGTTTTGCCGGTTCGAAATGGGCGAAGGAGCTGAGCGCACTCGGCACTAGCTGTCCGGACCACTTCCTGCGAACTCGCGTGTGTCCTTGGTTTGTCCACTGGGACACCGCCAAAGAGGACGTTAACGCGCTCAAAGCGCGAATTTCGAAGGATGTTGCAGGTTACCGCGCGACATATAAGAAGTATTACGAAGAATGGGCGACCCCGAATTCACCCAGGCTTCGCGATTCCAATCCGTCTGTTGTAGTTATTCCTGGTCTCGGACTTTTCGGCTTTGGCAAAAACAAAAAGGAAGCTCGCATCACCACGGAGTTTTTTATCAACGCAATCCATGTCATGGCGGGAGCAAACGCTCTGGAAGATGGTGAGATTGGTCATCCCTTGCCCCAGGCGCGTACTGAAGAGCAGTCGAGAGAGTTCACGCAGTTTCACAACTACGTCGCCCTTCCCAGATCCGAAGCATTCCGAATCGAGTACTGGGCCTTGGAGGAAGCCAAGCTTCAGCGCATGCTCTCCGAAGCTGAGTTCAGCCGGAAGATTGCCTTGGTTATTGGTGGCGCAAGCGGCATTGGCCGCGAAGTGGCACTGCTGCTGGGTCGCAGAGGAGCACATGTCGTAGTTGCGGATTTCGATTTGGAGGGGGCGACCAAGGTGTCAGCAGAGGTTGGGACGTTGTCCTCCGAGGAGTTTGCGGCCGCTACGGCCGTCGATCTCGGTTCGTCGGGATCTCTAGCGGAGGCAGTTCGATTTACTGTTTCTAGATTCGGCGGCGTCGATATTGTTATCAATACGGCCGCCGTCTATCCCGTCGCGGGCGCCGATGGGGAACTTTCAGACGCGCAGTGGTCCAAAGCATTCCTGGTCAATGTGACCGGAAACTATCTTTTGGCTCGCCAAACTGACTGGGTTTTCCGAGAACAGACACTGCCGGCGACAATGGTTCTCACTGGTTCCGCCAACGCGATCGTGCCAAAGGTAGGCAGTGAAGCGTACGACACGAGCAAGGCGGCACTGAACCACCTGATTCGCGAACTTGCCGTGAGGCTGAGCCCAGAGGTGCGTGTAAATGGAATCGCGCCCGCAACCGTCGTGGCGGGTTCGACAATGTTTCCTCGTGAACGCGTAATTCAGTCCCTGCAGAAATACAAAATTGCCTTTTCTGAATCCGAGTCGGCGGAAGTCCTCCGAGACAAACTGGCCGATTTTTATGCTCAGCGCACATTAACGAAGCGGCCAATTCTCCCTCAGGACTGTGCTGCAGCAATCGTGTGGCTTGCGGGAGATCAGAGCGCCAAGACTACAGGGCACGTGATTCCCGTGGACGGGGGCTTGTCTGAGGCCTTCCTGCGGTAAGGAGAAAATCAATGCAGCGCATCTGCTTTGTCTTGCAGGTTAAGCCGGAGCGACTGGAAGAATACAAGGCACGCCACCGCAGCGTATGGCCGGAGATGCTGGCGGCGTTGGGTGAGACCGGGTGGAACAACTATTCGCTGTTTTTACGCGAGGACGGTCTCCTGGTCGGATATCTGGAAACCGAAGATTTCGCACGAGCGCGCTCGGCCATGGCACAACGTCAGGTCAATGAGCGATGGCAACGAGAGATGGGCGACTTCTTTGTTCAGCCAGACGGAGTATTGCCGGATCGGGCGATGCAACCGCTGCAAGAAGTTTTCCACTTATAGCTGACACTCGGGGGACGAATGAATCCTAACCCGGCTTTGGGGGTGTTCTTTCACTGGTTGGGCGGTCTTGCGTCCGCTAGCTTCTACGTCCCTTATCGGGGAGTCAAGAACTGGGCGTGGGAAACCTATTGGCTGGTTGGCGGATTTTTCAGTTGGATCATCGCGCCATGGCTGTTGGCATTGACTATGACTCGCGACCTCAGTCAGGTGCTACAACAGGCGCCCCGCAGCGCGATCCTTTGGGCCTACTTCTTTGGGGTGCTCTGGGGACTCGGAGGTCTAACGTTCGGGTTGACCATGCGCTACCTCGGCATGTCGCTAGGCATGGCGGTCGCGCTGGGATACACGGCGGCGTTTGGCACATTGATGCCTCCGATCTTCCGCGGGGAGTTTGGCAGCCAAGTTCTTAGAACACGTTCCGGACTGGTCATTCTGGGCGGGATTGCCATTTGCCTGTTGGGAATTGCAGTCGCGGGTGCGGCTGGGGTTTCGAAGGAGCGGGAGCTGTCGGATGAACAGAAAAGAGCATCGATTAAAGAGTTCGACCTGAAGAAAGGATTGTTGGTCGCGACTTTCTCCGGGGTGATGAGTGCTTGTTTTGCATACGGTCTCGCCGCAGGAGATCCGATCAAAGCTATCACCGTGCAGCACGGAACGGCGGGACTTTGGCAGGGACTTCCGGTTCTGGTGGTGGTGCTTTTAGGCGGATTTACAACTAATTTCGTATGGTGCGTCATTCTGAACGTCCGAAATCACACCGGTTATCAATACTTTCAATCGGAGATTCGCGGAGATGTACCGAGACGGAATGAAGAACACATTCTTGAAGCAGTGACAGATGCACCCGCAGAGGAGATGGCAGTTGCAGTAGCAGTAAAGCGCGAAATGCCAGCAAGAGCCCCATTGCTTCCCAATTATTTGTTTTCAGCTCTAGCGGGAACGACTTGGTACATGCAGTTTTTCTTTTACACCATGGGCGAAACGCAGATGGGCCGCTTTAAGTTCTCCAGCTGGACATTGCATATGGCCAGCATCATCATCTTCAGCACCCTGTGGGGTCTTGCGCTGAAAGAATGGAAGGGCGCCGGTGCCAAGACAATGCTCCTCGTAGTGCTGAGCCTGCTGATATTGGTCACCTCGACAGTGGTTGTAGGCTACGGAAATTATGTCGGCGGAGCCCACTGAAGTTTGTCGTCGAGATTCTAAAGACCCATGCTTCCAACGAGCACCGCAATCGATGTCCGCGGTTGTCCATCAAGCATCTTCAAGGAAGATGCACCTGCTGATGGCCGGCGTGTAAGACGATGGCCTTTCCTTTCCACACGAAATCCCCTGTCATGTTCGGGGGGAGAGCTATTTCGGCGTCCACTCCAGTGGGACTCGATCGGAAACTAGCGTCGATGGTTCCTCGTGGAGTTGGTACTGCGGAGACCACGTTACTCAGGTGACCGAGATGAGGCTCGATGGTGACGCTGGAGAATCCCGGTGTCTTTGGCCGAATTCCGGCGATGATCGTGAGAAAATCAAAATTAGGATGAGCGCTCCAAGCGTGCGCATCAGACCTTGTGGGCTCTGGTTGTTCCGCCCAGGTGGTAAGTCCCATTGCAACCATGTCCCGCCACGGTTTCAACAGATCCAAATATCGGTCACCGAGACCTGCGTGATCCAGTGCGCGCGCCAAATAGAAGCGGAAGTAGTAGGTTGCAATCGTCATTTCCGGAACTGAACCGGATGTTGTGAAACCAGGGTCACTGGTCGAAAGAATCTTCGTCAGAACGTCCTTCTGCTTTTCCACCGGGATTACGTCTAGCCATACGCCGAGGATATTGGCATGCTGGCTGTAATGCTTCTGGGCAGGAGTATCAGCAATTAAGCCGTACGAATCATTCCAGCAAAGCTTGCGGATCGCTGCCGCCGCGCGCGACTCAGCTTGACGGTAACGTTGCGCACGAATCCGGTCTCCGAACAGCGACTCCAGTTCGGCCGCATAGCGAAGCGCTTCAATATACTGCAAAGTGATGGGGGAGGACCCTCCGTTGACGTCCTGAGGAGGCATGCCGAAGGCAAAATCTTTTCCCCAATCGACGAATGGCCACCACGGTACCTTTCCCAGAAGCCCATCTGGTCTTTGCTTATCGAGAAACCAGTCCATGACGGTTCTGGTGCCGGCAATTTGTTCTTTTACGAATTCATCGTCTCCGCGATACATCCAGAAATCGTGCAGCATTCCGATCCACAAGAGGGAGAATGTTGGAATCATCTGGGTCACCGAGGACGGATAGCGGCTACGCGTAAGGCCGTCGGGAACTCGGGAATCGTTAAAGGCCTGAATGGCTTGGCGGGCAAGGCGATCATCTTGGGCAACGACGTACGAGATCAAGGCCTGAATGCGTGTGTCCCCGATGTACTGCATCCTCTCGTAGTAGGGCGTGTCCATGTAGGTATCGTGCGCATCGAGGCGAGCGGTCCTCCAGCCAATTTCCCAAATCGGTGACAGAGAGGGGTCATCCGAGGAGAAACGCGCTCGCTCTTCGAATGGAAAGGCTGTAAACCAACAACGAAGATTATCAACATGGAGCGGTTGATCCGCTGTGCTGAAGTCAAGCTGCAAGTATCGCCATGTACGCCAGACTAGGGGCATGAAGCGGCGTTCTTGGGCTCCATCGGGCAAGAACTCGTCGAAGATACCCACTATCTTTTTGTCGGCGATTTCGTTTCGATTACCCTTCTGTCCCCGGCTATCAAAGAGAGCCTCGGCATAGGTGACACGGATAGTGCTCTGAGCGCCACCGGTCACCGTCAACTCTGGATATGCGGTGATCAGATGAGCCTGGTCCAGCAGAAGAGTGACCTTTGCGTGAGCTGGTATTTCGAGGGGCGAGCCGGGAAAGCCCGCAGGCAACTGGATTCCAATCGTACGTACCACTCGTCCCGCGGGTGTTGCTTCCAGCTGCATTGGGGGCAGCGGGTCGGGCACCAGTTGCCAGTTGTTGTTCTGCAGCACCGCGCCTCGTAGGGACGCAAAACCCATGGCCACTGGCTTTTGCCATTGGCCGTGGGAAGATGCCACATTGTTCCACGACCAATCGAAGAGCGATGCATCTATGTGCTCGGCCGGCTCTGCAACGTAATATGACTTCTCGATATCCGGAGGGGTCGGCAAGGTCTGTATGCCTTTTTCCTCTTCGACCTCCCAGCTGTTGTCCGTATTAACAATCTCTTCGCTCGAGGTATCGCCTTGGAGTGCAAATCCCGTCTTATCTGTGATCTGAGCCAGCGGTACAACACCAAAGTTCCATACCGTGGCAGAGATCTCGTTTTTCCCGGCATGCAGGAATTTCGCAAGGTCGTAAGTTTCATATCTCCAATGAGCGAGATCGCTTCGCGCCGGCCCTCGCCCTATCTCCTGCTGGTTTATGAAAAGCACAAACTGCGCGTCAGCGCTGACATGAACTACGAAGTGCTCCGGCGACTGCGGAATGTCGAACAATTTGCGGAAATGCAGAACAACGCTATCTCTCAGGGGTGCGCTGGGCGAAGTTATCCATTGTGCTTTCCACAATCCACGCAGAGCCTCAGGCGGAAGCTGGGCTGACGCTCTGATCTCCATAGCAAACAGGAGAGCGATCGATGTAATCGCGAAGAACTTGATTTTCATAGGTGAGGGCATTTCACAGAACGCACGCCGCGGATGGTTTCACCTGGATGAGCCCAATGTCAATCCGTGGGCCACTAGGTTCCGTAACGTCTCGATATGAAATTGATGGGTCACCTGCAATGGAACGAGCACAGGTTGCTTCGGAAGGACAGCGTCGCAATGGCTAACCGGAAAGGGGTATGGATCGCCTTCCACGTTTGTAGTCTCAGTTGGGACGCAGTGCCTCAAGAGCCGCGTCGGTGGTAGCTTGTTCCACGTCGGCTTCGACTCTAAACTCAACCAGCAAGATGCAGCCTGCAACCAGGAGAGCTGCCACACGTTCAAGGCAGTTCCAACGATGGTGAAATAGTCCAGCCGGTTCCCGCGATGTGCAGCGAATTCACGGCCTATCACAACTTCAAACGTGTTTGCAGATTTCAAGGATGGTTCTGAGGGCGAGGATAAAGGCTTGAGCGGCAAATGGCGGGGACGACGGGACTCGAACCCGCGGCCTCTGCCGTGACAGGGCAACAACGAGATGTAACTGGTTGATATCAAACGGTGTCGGCGAACGTCGTTTGGTGCGAAATGATACCGGAGATGATTTCTTATCGTCCCCTTAACGTCCCCGGATCTTTGACTCTTTAAATGGAAGCCGGGTCGGCGCTACCCGAGGATGTCGCTCGACGAATCGCAAATGATCGTAAAGTCCGGACGTTTCGTCACGGCGGAATCTTCTCTTAGCCACATGTAACCGACATGGCGTGGGACAAGGTGGGTAATACGTACATCAGCGATGGCTATATTAATTCCCGCATCGCGAAAGTCAACAAAAACGGCAACTGGATTAAGTCGTGGGGAGAGCCTGGAAACCAACCGGGACAGTTCAGCACTCCTCACAGCCTTGCTGTCGATGCCGAAGACCACGTCTACGTGGCCGACCGCGGCAATGGCCGCATCCAGGTCTTGGACGGCGAGGAAGGTTCCTTCGGAAAATCACAATTGATGTGCCATTTGATCCGAACGCCAGCCCTGCCATTGGGAGCAAGCCGGTCTTACCCATCAAAGGACCTCAGACAATGGCGCCGGCTCACCATGGGCAATCTGCATCACGCCTCCGCCGAACTAGGTTTTGTTTAGTTCTGATGCATACCGGGGTCGCATTTATAAGCTAACTCTCGACGGTAAAGTTTTGGGAGTGCTGGGGGAATCCGGCAAACAGCTCAAGCAGTTCGGGCGGATTCACGAAATTGCATGTCCATCCGACAATGAACTCTACGTGAGCGAGTTGTTGAACTGGCGGTGGCACGAAACTGCAGGGCGGTCGATACACCCTTCGAAGTCGGCGAGACGCGTGGATTCATGTGGGACCACTGTGTCGGCGGACGTCGTTTGATGCAAAAGGGGAGCCGCATGTCCCTTCTTATATCCCCTTAACGTCCCCAGATTTGAAGCTGGCAAATTCTGTGAGCACAAGTGGGTTTCCCAAACTCCAACAGATGAGCCGACGACTTCCGGCTTGCCCGTCATCCGTAACGTCGGTCCAGAATGGAGTTTCGTCCTTGCCCGGGGAAGCGACCTTTATCGCCCGGCAATCCGAGGCACGGTATCCGCGCTCGCCGACATCAACTTGTGTTGATGAACTACAATCCAGAATTCGGACAGAGATTATGAGTTCCGGCCAGATCGAAAAAGCGTCTCGCTTTCGTGCGCTTCATGACCGTCCGGGTCCATTTGTGATTCCGAATCCTTGGGACGTCGCCTCCACCCGCATTCTCGAAGGGATCGGTTTGGAGGCGGTGGCAACTTCAAGTGCTGCCTCAGCCTGTGCCGTGGGTCGACGAGATGGTGAGCTGACTCGAGATGAGGCGCTTGCGGATGCACGCATGATTGTGGACGCCACGGATTTGCCGGTCTCCGCTGACCTAGAGAGAGGATTCGGTGACGCCCCGGACGCTGTCGCTGAAACCATTCGGCTCGCGGCAGAAGCGGGCTGGTGGGCTGCACAATCGAAGACACGACAGGAAATCCAGATGAGCCTCTCTACGATTTCAGCCTTGCAGTAGAAAGAATTGCTGCCGCCGCACAGGCAGCACATGCAGTCGGGTTCCCCTTCATTCTGACTGCGCGAGCGCACAATCTCATGTTCGCGAACCCGAGCTTGGATGAGACTATCAAGCGTCTTCGGGCCTTTAAACGGGCGGGCGCTGACGTCCTTTTCGCACCTGGTCTTCCCGATCTTGGCGCCGTGCGGGCAGTTTGCAAGGTCTTATCGAAGCCAGTCAATTTCATGGTGGGCATCAAAGGCAAATCGTTTTCGGTTGTCGAACTAGCGACCGCGGGAGTAACGCGTATCAGCCTCGCCACTTCGCTTTATCGGGCGGCAATGACCCGGTTCCTTGAAGCTGCATCCGAAGTGAAAAACTCAGGCCAATTTGACTTTGTCGATCGCTGCGCCAGTACCGCGGAACTGCTGAAACTGATGCGAATCTGACGCTCGCGCCAATCCGAGGTTTGGAGCCGAGAAACTTGCCATTTCCGGATTACCCATCAGAACTAGCCGGCGCTCGGCGGACCATCCCCATCATAGTCAGCAAGTTGATTCTTACGGCGCGGTATGCCTTTTCATCAAACCAAAGCCTGCCGAAAGAACTCGCTGCTGGCCTTGCCGTCCTTCTCGAAAGTACCTTGACCTTCGATCGAAATTCCCCCCGAGTAGCCGGCTTTCTTCACATACCCAAAGAATGCGGCATAGTGATCGTCTTCCACTAGATCGTGCGGCCACACGCGGCCATGGGGATTGGCGAAGTGCAAATGCACTATCTCGCGTCTCCCAATCTCAATGATCCGCGGGTCTTCGTTCTCTTCCCGAAGGTGGAAGTAGTCGATGATCATCCGGATATTCGGGTGCTTCACCCGGCGCACCATCTCCAGAGCCTCAGCACCGGTGTTAAGGATGTTGCTCTCCTGGCGTCTTAAAGGTTCGATGGCAACGATGACGTGAGAACGGCTTGCCACTTCACCCGCCATCTTGAGGAAGGAGGCAATCTGATCCCGCGCCTGCTCACGAGAAAATCCCTCCGGCACATTGCGGGAACCGGCGCTGCCCCATACCACAATGGAAGCCCCGAGACGCCGGCAGCGGGGCAGACAGCCCTCGAGATATCCCCTCAAGGCAGAGGTTGGGACTTCGGGCCCAACCACTTTCAAGTCAGGACGGCGGATAAAACTATTGAAGGCATAGCAGCGGAGCGGCGAGGCAAGCACGGTATCGGAGAATTCGCGAAACTGGTCTTTGCTCATGGCCGCGATGTCAGCCGCGGCTGGTTCTACGTAGTCGAACCCATACTTCGCCGCGCCCGCGACGTCGCGGGTACAGACTCCGACCTTTACCGGGCGCTCCCGGCCCCAGGCGACAGGACATACGAAAGCGGCTGCGGCCGCAGCCAGAAATGTTCGGCGTGTCACCATGAGCAGTGTAAAGAGCTACACTTCTTCCGGCACTACATACGGCGCGCGATAGGTGCCGTGCAGCATCTTGGTGGCTTCCTCATCGCCGATGATCTGCTCCCGCTCCGGATCGAATTTCAGGGTGCGACCCAGACGGTAGGAGGTATTTGCAAGGTGCACTAGAGTGGAAGAGATGTGACCTTCCTCAATCGGACAATGGAGATCTTCGGCGCGCCGGCTGCGAACGCAATCGATGAAGTTTGCCCAGTGGTCGCCAGATGCTTTGCCGGACGGTCCAGGCTCGACCTGATCTGTGAGCCAGGTCTTGTAGGCATCGTACCCATCCATTGCCAGGTAACCGTTCGATCCATAGAAGATATTGCCGATTGTGTTGGTTTTAGCCTCCTTCGGTCCCAGAACTTGCTTATCTTCGGGTTTCTTGGTCAGCCCCGCGGTTGGAATGCCACTGGCGCCAAAAGCGTTGGTGCCGATCTCGGCCTCGTGATTGGTGATCCAATGCCGTACTTCGATCTCCATCATCTTGCGTTTACCCTGCGGTTCCTCGAAGGCGAATGTGGCGTTCAGGGTGTTGGGTGTCTCCTGGTCATCGTCAAACATGAAGTGCCCGCCCATGGCGGAAACCTGAACCGGGAACCGCACCCCCAATCCCCAGCGGGCAATATCGATTTCGTGTATGGCCTGATTGCCGATGTCACCGTTGCCGGTATCCCAGATCCAATGCCAGTTGTAGTGAAATCGATTGCGGGTGAAAGGTTTCATCGGTGCGGGACCGGTCCACAAGTCGTAGTTGATCCCGGCCGGCACCGCTTCCGGCTGCGCATGTCCAATGCTGGGCCGCCATTTGTAGCAGAGTGCGCGGGCCAGATAGGTATTGCCTATAGTGCCGTCGTTTACCCGCTTGATGGCTTCGATCATGCCGGGATTGGAGCGCGACTGGCTCCCATGTTGGCATATGCGGTTGTACTTCTTCACCGCCCGCACCAGTTGACGCCCTTCAAACCAGTTGTGCGAGCATGGCTTCTCCACGTAAACATCTTTGCCGGCCTGGCAGGCCCAGATCGCCATCAGCGAGTGCCAGTGATTGGGCGTGGCGAT
>Ga0157372_10002111_pt1 | contig 21607 bp, 24 predicted proteins | sample C55metaG_FD_115307 | JGI IMG/M metagenome (GOLD analysis project Ga0157372, IMG submission 115307) | Corn rhizosphere microbial communities from Kellogg Biological Station, Michigan, USA - C5-5 metaG | ecosystem: Host-associated > Plants > Roots > Rhizosphere > Soil | place: USA: Michigan... | reverse complement strand
TTGCGGCAGCGATTTTTTGACGGCTTGTTTGTTGGCCAGCGAGAGGATCCATGTGACGATGGAGTTGACATCGCTTTGCGAAAGGGTGGGGTGGGCGGACATGGCCACGTCGCCCCAGACGCCGCTACCACCCTTGACGATCTTATTGGCGAGATAGCTGGCGGCTTTGGGATCCTTCTCGTATTTCTGCGCAACGAGCAGGAAGGCGGGGCCGATGGATTTATCGGCTTCCTTGTGACAGGATTTACAATCCAGGGTTTGGGTGAGTTGTTTGCCGGTGACGCCTGCTGCGCCCTGGTGGTGACCCATGGGGACGGCTGTTTTGTCATAGCCCTCGATATAGTCCACGGCGACGTAGAGGTTGGCCGGATCGATCTTTGCCGTATCGTTATCCTTTACGTCGACGGCATAGCCGACCGGAACGCCGGGAAGATAGAAGCTCCGGTTGCCGCCTTTCAGCTGGATGGCCAGCTTCGGCTCTTCGTTGCCGGCATAGACCGGCACTCCTTCGCTCTTGACCGCTCCGCCCTGATCGTCCTTTACTTCGACGCTGATGGTGTAGTCGCCGGCGGTGTTATACGTATAATCGAGTGTGGGCTCGGTGGTTTCTTTCTTTGTACCGTTGCCGAGGTCCCAGGTATAGGTGAGCTTGCCTTTTTCGGGGTCTCTTGCGGTGGTGCTGGCTTTGACCGTGAAGGGAAGGAGACCGGAGGTCTTGTCGACGTTGAGCGCAGAGACCGTTGGGGGCAGGTTGCCTTTGATATAGTCGATCCGCGCCAGGCCGGCGTCGGGGTTTTGGGTGAACCAGCCGGTGCCGTATTCGAGGAGGTACAGGCGGCCGTCGGGGCCGACTTCCATGTCGATGTCGGAGTTCATTTTAACGCCGGGGGCGAACGGTTCGAATTTGTCGAAGTCGCCGTTGGGCTGCATGGTGACGGCTTTCATCCAGCCGCGCATCCATTCGTAAACGATCAGCTTGCCATTGTAATAGTCCGGGTAGCGGGTCGAATCGGGGAACAGATCGGTGTAGTATACCGGTCCGGCCATTGCATTGCGGCCACCGGTGCCTACTTCGGGGAAGTCGGGGGAGGGCGCGTAGGGGTACCAGATAAAGGCCGGCTGGGCGGGGGGCAGGTCGCGGAGGCCGGTGTTGTTGCGGCTGTCGTTGACAGGATGGGCCGGGTCGAAGGCCGGGCCGTATTTGCCTGTCGCATAATCGTATTCGTGATAGGCGTAGTTGTTGCCGACGAAGAGGGGCCAGCCGAAGAAGCCTGCCTTGCGGGCCTGGTTGACCTCGTCATAGCCGCGGGGGCCGCGGGTATTCAGGCTGTCGTCGTTGGCGTCGGGGCCCACTTCGCCCCAATAGAGATAGCTGTTTTTCTGGTCGACGGAGATGCGATAAGGATTGCGGTCGCCCATGACATAGATCTCGGGACGGGTTTTGGGCGTTCCTTTTGGAAAGAGGTTGCCGGGAGGGATGTCGTACGTGGCGTCGGGGTTGACTTTTATCCGCATGATCTTGCCGCGGAGATCGTTCGTATTTCCCGCCGAACGTCTTGCGTCGTATTGTTGGTGGCCGGGGATATCGTTGAGAGGTGCGAAGCCGCTGCTGACATGCTTTGCGCCTTTTTCGTCAAAGGGCGTGGAGTTGTCGCCGGCGGAGAAATAGAGCAGCTTGTCGGGGCCGAAGGCGATGGAGCCGCCGGTGTGGCAGCAGATCTCCCGTTGGGACTTCACTTCGAGGATGGTCTTTTCGGTGGATTTGTCGAGAGTGTCGTTTGCGAAGGTGAATCGCGAGAGGCGGTTGACGGAGCTATCGGCGGGGCTGTAATAGATATAGACGTAGTGATTTGTTGCGTAGTCGGGGTCTTTGGCCAGGCCGAGCATGCCTTCTTCCGCGTTGACGCCGGGCGTGTGGAGCGTCTTGTAGTAGACGTCGAAGAAGCCAACCTGCTTCACCTGTTTGGTGGATTGCTTATAGAGCTTAATGCCGCCGCGGCGTTCGATGATGAGGACGTCGAGGTTGGGCAGGATGGTCATTTCGGTGGGTTCGAAGAGCTGGCCGGTGAAGAGCTGGGTCTTTACAAAGCGTTCTTCCTCAGGTGGAATGGGCGTCTTTGCCTTTGAATAGTCGAGGCCGTTATTGCCGCCGATGGCGTATTGGATGCCTGCGAGCAGGTGTTTGAGATAATTCTCTTCGGTATAGCTTTCCTTTGTATGTCCCAGCTCGGTGTAGAAGGCGCGGCCGCCGTCGTATTCGTGTTCCCAGGCCATGGGGTGATCGCCCATCTTGTGACCGCCTTTGTAGCTGCTCTCGTCGATGGACAGCAGAACGTGGACATCCTTATTCAGCTCTTTATAGCTGTAGAACTCGTCGGTGCGTTTCCAGGGTTTTGGCAGGAACTGCGTGGCGGGGTTGTTGGCGTCGACGACGTTGATCACCCCTTCCTGCACGTTAGGGAAACTGTCGTGGATACCCGGGTGGTCGAGGAAATAGCCGCCGACCAGCCGGCCGTACCAATGCCAGTCGTATCCGGCATCGGCCGCCGCGTGGATGCCCACGAAGCCGCCGCCGGACTGGATATAGCGTTCGAGGGCGACGCGCTGGCGGTAACCTAGCATGTCGCCGGTGGTGCTGAGGAAGACGACGGCGGAATATTTCTTCAGGCTGTCGTCGTTGAATACGGTCGCATCGGTCGTGGTGTCGACGTCGAAATTGTTTGCCGCGCCCAGTTTTTGGATGGCGATATTGCCGTCGGCGATGGATTCGTGGTGAAAACCCGCCGTTTTACTGAATACGAGGATGCGCGGTTTGCTGTTGTTGTGGGAGCAGGAGATGAACAGGATCGTGAACAAGGCTGTGACAAACAGGCTTCTGACTGGCAGGCAATAACCGTTCATTGAGTGTAGTTTATGGTTTTCTTTATGTCGGTATGACACAATAATAGGACTAATTTTCGAAACTTCCGCCGCGATGATGGGTCTGCCGGAGCCGTTGGTAGACGGCGGCGGGTTTTTGGCGGGTTTGATTGAGCAATTTCCGGGTTTTTGTTGCCGGCGGATGGGGGTATTTTTGGGTTATGGAAAATCTATTCAAAACGGAGGCGGTGGTCAACCTGCTGCCATTTGACGGCCGGGCCGATTACTACGGGACGGTGATGGCCACCGCGGATGCGCGGGTCTATATGGACCATCTGATGGTGAACATCGAGTGGCGGAACGACGAGGCGGTGATCTTTGGCCGGCATATTATTACCAAACGGAAGGTGGCGTGGTATGGGGACAACCCATATGGATACAAGTATTCCGGGATCGTGCGGGAGGCGCTGCCATGGACGGCCGATCTGTTGGCTTTGAAGGTTTTGACGGAGGAGCTGACGGGGATGAGCTACAATAGTTGTTTATTGAATTTGTATCATGATGGAGATGAAGGAATGGCGTGGCATAGTGACGATGAGAAGGAGCTGGCGCCGGGTGGGGCGATCGCTTCGCTGAGCTTTGGCGCGGAGCGGCGGTTCCTGTTCCGGCATAAGGGGACAAAGCAGGTTGTAGAGACGATGCTTGCGCCAGGGAGTCTGCTGGTGATGAGGGGGGCTACGCAGGACCGGTGGCTGCATAGCCTGCCCAAGATGAAACGGGTGACGCGGCCGCGGGTGAATCTTACTTTCCGGACGATGAATCGCGTTCAGCGCTTCTTGTGAATTAGGAGATATTTAACGCCGTGGGATTTAGCGGGATGGCCCATTTTTTATAGTTTGGTTCCATGCTGACTGTCAGGATCAAGGCCTGTTTGCATTATTGTAAAGACCTGCTACCCACCAATCTGCTTACCTCCTTCCTTATTTCTTTGACGGGGATGGCCTATGGTCTTTCGTTTTGGAAAACATTTTCCGTTTCGCTTGTAACAGCCGGAGCAATTTTATCGTCCTATTTCTACGAACGGCGACGTGGGCATCAATATTACTTTTTTTATAACCTGGGAATCTCCAGGAGGGAGTTGTATGTCTGCGCCTTCCTGACCGATGTATTGCTGGCAGCCCTGGTGCTGGTGATAAAAAACAATCTCCAATGAAAGAACATCTCCTGGAGGCCGATAGCATTCTCGTTGAGCTCGGGGGTAGAACGGTATTATCAGATATTTACCTGCAATGCCGGACCGGCGAGGTGGTGGGACTGTTGGGACGTAACGGCACGGGTAAGTCGACGTTGTTAAAAGTGCTTTTCGGTACGCAGGATACGCCGGACCGGAGTATCCGGATAGATGGTCAGCATCGGCCGGCGCTGTCGCTTCGCGGCCGGTGGATCGCCTATCTGCCACAACATTCATTTCTGCCGGAGAATCTTTCCATCCGGCGGATGATCCCTTTGTATGTCCCCGATCGCCAGCTGGCGCGGCAGGTGATGGCCAATGAGCGTGTCCGGCCTCATTTACATAAGCGATCTTCGGCTTTGTCGGGTGGGGAGCTCCGCTATCTCGAGGTATTGTTGTTGCTGCACTTGCCGGCGCCCTTTGTCCTGCTGGATGAACCGTTCTCGGGTATCGAGCCGTTGTTCCAGGAAAGACTTGTTGAATTGATCGACGAATACCGGGGCCGGAAGGGGTTTATCATCACCGATCATCTGTGCCAGGGTATCCTGCAGGTAAGTGACCGGCTGCTGTTGCTGGAGGAGGGGCGGGCGATCGGTATCCGGCATAAGGAGGAGCTGGAAGCGCGGGGATATGTGCCGAAGGGGACTTTTGGGGCTCAGGGGGCTGGTGCCCTTGTGGGAGGTTTGGGCGGCGGGGCTGTTGCCGGTGGAACCTTTGGTGGCGGCGGGCTGGCTGGCAGGTGGCCTTTTGCTGGCGGCGGGACAGCCGCGCTGATGCCGGCGCCGGGCGTAGAATTCGAGGTGGACCGGCAGACCTGGAAGGACCTGGACCTTTTCGATCATGGCCGGCGCGGACCGGTATTCGAACTGTTCAACAAGGTAAAGACGACAGGCGGCGGGGACATGCTCGAGCGATTGTTGAAGAGCCCCAGTAACCAGCGACCCTTGCTGGAGGCCCGGCGGGATACGATCCGGTGGTTTGCGGAGAACGGCACCGAGCTGCGGATCAACCGCGAGCAGCTAAAGACCGTGGAGCATTATCTTTCCTGTGGCATCGGTCTGTTCCCCAGCGTTGTTTTCGACGCGGCGCTGTATACTCTGCGAAACCTTGTCAAAGAATCCCCGCAATATTACACCGTAACCCATGGCGTGCGACAAACGGTAAGCCTCTTGCGTCACCTGTTCCAGCAGACGCAGGAGTGGATGGAGCGCGGCGGCGTCGATCCGTTGGTCGGCACTGTGCTCGAGTTGGTTGAACTGGTATTCGATTCGCGGGTTAAGGCCATTCTTTTTGCACCCGAGCGCCCGCTGACGACGATGGAACTGGCCCGGTGCGACCATTTTTTCCGGGATAGCGGGAAGCATTCCCTGCGGCGGATGCTCGATATCCTGTATGAATGGGACGCCTATTTTGCTGTGGCGCAGGCGGCGAGGCAGCATGAACTTTGTTTTCCTTTGTTTAACGACTCGGCCGTGCCGACGGTGCGGGCGCGGGGACTTTTTCATCCCCTGCTGACGAATCCAACGCCCAACGATTACCAGATGAGCGGGGAGGCGAACTGTTGTTTTATCAGCGGGGCCAATATGGCGGGGAAGTCCACCTTTTTGAAATCGATAGGGCTGGCCGTCTATCTCTCCCATGTGGGATTTCCGGTGCCGGCGGTCAGCTGGGAAACGAGTCTGTTCAACGGGCTGATCACGACCGTGAACCTGTCGGACAATATCAGCCAGGGGCATAGCCATTTTTATACCGAGGTCCGGCGGGTTCGGGAGGTGGTGCTGGCCATTGGCCGGAGAAAACGGATGGTGGTCATCTTCGACGAGCTGTTCCGCGGGACGAATGTCAAGGATGCGTCCGATGCGTCCCTGCAGGTGATCGACGGGCTGGCGGGCATCAAGGGGAGCCTGTTCCTGGTCTCTACGCATATCGTGGAGATCGCGGCGGGACTGCAGCACAATCCGAATGTCTTTTTTGCGTGTTTTGAATCGACGATGGAGGGCGGGGTGCCGTGGTATAGTTATAAGCTGAAGAGCGGGATCTCCAACGAGCGGATGGGGATGGTCATTTTAAAGAACGAAGGGATATTGGAGATGTTGGAAGAGTTGAAGGGGTGAGCCGCGCCAATTGGTGGCGGTATAATTTTCCGATGGGAATCTCCTGGCCGTTTATTTCGACGTCATTTTGGGTAAAGGCGGTGACCTTTTGGATCGAGATGATGAATGAGCGGTGGATACGAAGAAAAAGGTGCGGCGGGAGCATTTCCCCGATAGAGCTGATGGATCGTTTCATGACGAGGGGCTTCTTCTCCAGCAGGACTACCTTGCTATAGTCCCTGAGGCTTTCTACATAGACGATCTCATCCAGCTGGACCCTGACCATCTTTCGATCGACGCGGAAATACAAAAAAGGTTCGGCAGCCGCGTTTTGCTCGTCGGCCTTTTCGGGTGTGACGGGGGCGGTTTCCGTAAGCTTGTTCACCGCTCGGAGGAAGCGCTCGAAGGAATAGGGTTTCAATAAGTAGTCGACGGCGTCCAGGTCGAAACCTTCATGGGCGTAGTCTTTATGTGCCGTGGTAAAGATGACCTTTGGCGGATGTCTGAGCGTTCTGATCAGCTCCGTGCCGAGGAGACGGGGCATGTTGATGTCAAGGAAGACGAGGTCTACCGGGTGCTGTTTCAGGAATTGCATTGCTTCCAGCGCGTTATGGCAGATGCCGGCCAGCAGGAGATTGTCGGTGCTCTCCAGGTAAGTCCGGAGTATTTTTAGCGAGGGCGGTTCGTCATCAACGATAAGGCACCTGAGTTTCATATGATAAAGCGGGAGTTTGGGTGATGAGGGTTGTTGCCGGGGCCGGCGTAAGCCGGATGACCAGATTCACCTGCCAGGTGTCTTCGTCTGCGGTTATTTTGAGGGTGTGGTCGCCGGGATAGAGTAATTCCAATCTTTTTTTCACGTTCTGAAGGCCGAGACCGCCCGTTGCACGCGGGGAGGAGGGGTCTTCATCGCGGCTGTTGATCAGCTTGATGTGCAGGGTGTGGTTGTCGACATGCCCCTGCAGGCTGATCCAGCTGAGGCCGGTTTGTTTTCCGATGCCGTGTTTGATGGCATTTTCCACGAAAGGCAGCAGCAGGAGAGGCGCGATGGACTTGTTGTTGGTGTCGCCGGTGAACTGCAGGCTGTAGTCGAGCCTTTCCCCGAATCGCATGCTTTCCAACTGGAGATAGTTGTTTACGATGCCGATCTCCGTCTCGAGGGGGATCTGGGCGGCATTGCATTCATAGAGGATATAGCGCAGCAGTGCCGACAGTTTTAAGACCAAACGCGGCGTCTGATCGCTTTTCTCCAACGAGAAGGCGTAGAGGCTGTTGAGGGTATTAAAGAGAAAATGGGGATGCAGCTGTGACTTGAGGAGTTGGAGTTCAACGACCAGCTTCTCCTTTTCGAGCTGCTGCTGCCGTTCTTTTTCCTGGTACCATTTTTTGACGAGTTTGATGGTGACCGCTACCCATCCGACGCTGAACAGCGCGTAGATGCTATGGGGGAAATTCTGGGGGAGCCATAGCCGGTGATACCCGGTGTAATGGAGGATATAGACATCCGCGATCCGGACATAGAGAAGAGAGAGACTCAGGATGACGAGGAGACCGAGGATTGAGGCTTTTATCCTTCCTTTCAGGACGTACCGTGGGAAGAGAAAGTAGTTGAGGCTGTAGACAAAGAGAAAATGACTGGGAAGAAAACCGATGCTGTTAACGAGAGCCTCCGATGGGGGGCGGCCATAGCGAAAGACGAAGTTGAAAAGAACCAGGGAGCACAGCCAGAAAAGGACGTGCTGGAAGATCCGCTGCTGGGAAACTCGTTTTAGAAATGTTATGTACATCAGTTCCGCCATGCCCTTCGATATCCCGGCAAGTTATTCAAAAGAGTTGGAAAGCGGGGCGAATGTTGCGGAACGTCGACGAAATGACGGTTTTGGTAGATGGAAGGCGTTTGGCGCGGTTAACCGGCTGACTGTTTACGGTTTCCGGGAGTTCGGCGATTGCCTGGTTTTGGGCTGATAGAGGGATGTAGTTTTAGCGGAGTAAAATGATGCGTTATGAAAAAGATCCTTTGTATAGTTGGCTTGATGATGATTATTGTTGCCATGAAACCCGCGCCTGAGCAAGGTTTTTGGGTAATCGTTACCCAGGACAACGCGCCTGCGACGACGGTGGTTCGGTTCTACAACGAACGGCAGGTGCTGGTGTATGAAGAACATTTGGATGGGGTGCGGCTGGACGGGAGCAACCGTCGCGTCCAACGGAGACTGAATAAAAGCTTGCGGACAGCATTGGTCGCCTGGGAGAGTAACCGGAAGGTGATGCGGGAACAGGGGTTCGTGGCGATGCTGTTTCGCTGAATGTGGTCCTCTCGTATAGAGAGGTTTTTGCGAAGCCTGGGTGTATTTACACCCGGGCTTGTTTTTTTCAGGACATTTTTCGTATCTTCCCTATCTACACCTGAGAGAGTTCGTCACGACTCAATCGATACTCCATGTTAAAAAGCATTCTGCGGATCGCTCTCCGCCATCTGCGCAAACGCAAGGGTTACGCGGCATTGAATATCATCGGCCTCACTGCGGGCATCGCGTGCTGTCTTTTGATCTTCGAGTATGTAGCGTATGAGCGAAGCTATGAGAACTTCAATCCGAATGCCGACCGGATCGTGAGGGTGCAGGACGAGGAATTTCAACACGGCAAGATGGTGGTGCCCTGCGCTTCCGCCGTGCCGGCGCTTGGTCCGGCGTTGAGAAAAGAGGTGCCCGAGGTGGAAAAGGTCTGCCGTCTGAATAATATGGGAATGATGGTGGGAAACGATGCCCGGAACATCCGGTTCAAGGAAAACAAGGTGTATTATGTCGACCCGGAAATGCTGGATATTTTCGCTGTGCCGCTGTTGAGTGGCGATGCTTGGACGGCTTTGTCGGCGCCGAATAAGATACTGATCTCCGAAACGGTAGCGAAGAAATATTTTGGATCCGAAGATGCTTTGGGTAAGGTGCTGACGGCGCATGGCCGGGGAGGCACCCGGCCTATGGAGGTGACGGGGGTATTCCGGGACTATCCGGCCAACTCCCATATCCAATTCGATATCCTGGTTTCCTACAAGACCCGCAGCCTGTTGAACGGAACCATGGGACAAACCGACGATCCCATCGAGACGAGCTGGGGATGGACGGATTTTTATACCTATGTGCTACTCCGAAAGGGTACCGACGAACGGCAATTTGCGGCCAAGGTGTCGGCTGTGGTCGACGCACATTACAATAGCCGGGCGGACATGCGGGCAACCAGGGATAGCCTGCATTTATCCGTTATGCCATTCAGCGATATCCATCTCGATTCCCACTATACGGAAGAGATGGAAGCCAACGGGGATGGGCAGTCGGTGTTCTTCCTGTTCCTGATCGCTTTTTTTATCATTTCCATTGCATGGATCAACTATATCAACCTGGCCACGGCCCGGTCGCTGGAACGGGCAAGGGAAGTGGGTGTACGGAAAGTGTTGGGAGCGTTGCGCCAGGAATTGATCCGGCAGTTCATGCTGGAAAGCTTTTTGTTGAACCTGGCTGCGTTGATATTGGGGACGCTGGCTGTGCTGGTGGTGAACCCGCTGTTTGGCCAGTTGACGGGCCGGGCGCTGCCTTCGATGATCACATTGCCGGCCCGCTATTGGGCTTATTTTGCCGGGGTGTTTTTCGGGGGAACGCTGTTGTCGGGTATCTACCCGGCGCTTGTACTGTCGCGTTATCAGCCGGTGACGGTATTGAAGGGGTTGTTCAAGAATGCGGCAGGCGGCCAGTGGCTGCGCCGGGGGTTGATCGTCGGGCAATTCGCGGCTTCGATGATCCTCATTGCAGGGACATTAATAGTCTATCGCCAGGTCTCCTATATGCGGAATCAAGGGTTGGGCGCCAATATCGACCAGACGTTAGTGGTGAAGGGGGCAGGCACCGCGCTGACGGACTCTGCATACCGGGACGTGTTCACTTCATTTAAGAACGATGTATTGCGGTTGAGCGGCGTGAAGAATATGGCGGTTTCATCCAATGTGATGGGGGAGGAGATCCTCTGGTCGACGGATTGGAGGTGGATCGGCAATCCTGCGGGGACAAAGAGGATCGAGACCTTTATGTTGGCCATCGACGAGGATTTTATTCCGAACTACGGGATTCGGATGGCGGCGGGCCGGAATTTCTCGCGCGAGTTCCCGTCGGATCGCAAGGCCGTGCTGTTGAATGAAACGGCGGTACGCAGCCTGGGTTTTCCTTCACCGCAGGCGGCCATCGGACAACGGATCGGGCCTCCGGGCTGGGATGATCTCGACTCATCGAGGGTTATCGGTGTAGTAGCGGATTATCATAACGAGGGATTACAGAAGGCTATCCAACCATTGGCGTTCGTTCCCAATCGGGATGGGCGAGCGAATTATTCCATCAAGGTGCGCGGCGTCGATGCCGCAAAGACCGTGGCGGCGATCAAGGCGATCTGGGACCGGCATTTTCCAGGGGACCCCTATAATTATTTCTTCCTCGACGAGTTTTTTAGCCGGCAGTATGCCGAGAACCAGCGTTTTGGCGCGGTGTTCGCGCTTTTTGCAATGTTTGCGATCGCGATTGCCTGCTTTGGATTGCTGGGGCTTTCTGCATATAATGTGTTGCAGCGGACCAAGGAGATCGGTATCCGCAAGGTGTTGGGGGCTTCGGTAAGTAGTTTGCTGTACCTGCTGTCGCGCGATTTCCTGTTGCTGGTAGGAGTGGCGTTTGTCGTCGCCGTGCCGGTGACCTGGGTGGTGATGGATAGCTGGCTGCAGAGTTTTGCCTACCGGATCGGCATCTCCTGGTGGGTATTTGGGCTGGCCGGGTTGGCGGCTGTCGCAGTGGCGTTTGTGACGGTGGGCGGGCAGGCCATGCGGGCGGCGACGGCCAATCCGGTGCGGGCGTTGAGGAGTGAGTAGAGGGCTGGGGGCGCTGTTATCTGGAGGATGCGGGCACTGGTATCTGGCGGGTGCCCTTTGGCGGACAGGCTTGTTTTGTGGGGGGCGGTCTTTGTGCCGGCAGACCTGTTGTGCGGCCGGCTTCAGGCGAACGCCTCGTTGAGGGCCTTATCGATCGGGCAGTTGCCGGTATAGGTCTTGTCGATGACTTCCTGCAGGCGGCACTTGACGGTGGTCAGTTGCTGTATCTTCTGATCGATGCGATCGATCTTCCTTCTTACATAGCGGATGCCGCGTTCGGGTTCGAGAACACCTTCCTCGAAGAGGATGAGCATGGCGAGGGTTTCCTGCAGGGTGAAGCCATATTCCTTTATCTGCCGGATGGCTTTTAGTCGTTTCAGAACAGCCTCCGGATAGTCTTTGAACTGGTACCGGTCGCGGCCGGCGTCGGCGACGCTGATGAGGCCTTTTTTCTCGTAAAAGCGGATGGTATCCCTGCTAAAACCCGATAACTTTGACAGCTGCCCGATACGCATAGAGATGTTTTTTGATGCGTGTAAAAATTTTTTTCCCGGTCGCGGCGACGGTGGAGTATACTCCACCGTCTATTTTTCCCTACCAAATTACGAAATATGGAAAAAACGCCGGTTTCCTTTTATACCGTTCGGTTCAATGACTGCGATCCACTGGGACATCTCAACAACGGGCGATATATCGACTATTTCCTGAATGCGCGCGAGGATCATCTGCGGGACCACTATGGCATCGATCTGCGGGAATGGGCGTCGAAGGGGATCGGTTTCGTCGTGAGTCATCACGAGATCCGCTACCTGCGGCCGGTGCTGTATAACGACCGGGTGGCTATTCAGTCATCGCTGATCGGGTGGGGGGATAGCTGGCTGGCGGTTGAGATGTTGATGTACGACGAGGAGCGGCGGCAGCTTAAGGCCATCCTTTGGACGCGGTTTACCCGCATCGACCCGCGAACCGGGAAGCGATTGGCCCATCCCGACGACTTTATGGAATGGATCAACGGAGCGTTAGTCGAGGGGATATCCCTCGATGGGGGTGTGAATGGACGCGTGGAGGCGTTGCGCGGGATGGGGGTTTGACCGGGCTTCCGTGTGCAGGGGTTTGACTGCTTCTCGTGGCCCGCGTTTGACTATGGGTTGCGGGTGACTTCCTGACTTTTCAGGATGGCATTATTATTTTGCCGATACCGGAGGACATTGACATAGTTGAGCGCGAGGCGCAGCCCGTATACCTCATAGGCTTTCTGCGCCCACTGGAGGGCCCCGTCGACGTCGCCGTTGATCTCGGAGATGATCGCCATGTTATAGCAGGCGCGGCCCGCGGCCTTGCGGGAGGGATTGTTGGTTTCCTGCTGCCAGATCTTACCGGCGCCATCCCAGTTGCCGGTCTGTGCCATTCTTTTAGCGATGTGAAAATTGCCGTTGCCTCTTACATAATACCAGCGCGAGACTCGGATGGAATAGGGAAGGATGCGGGATGAATAAGCCTGGCCGGCATCGATACCGGCCTGTTTGACCGCTTCTTTTCGGCTGGCGATGGCGGTGCCCGAGCCGACAGGATCGATCAATCGGACCCGGGTATTGAGGTCGCGGGAAAGAGCATACTCATCCAGGATGGTGTGGGAGGCGGGATCGTAGATCCGCCAGCCGGTCTTCACCTGGGTATTCACATTTACCTGTGCGGCGAGGGCGGGCGCTTTGGTGATGGTGGCAAGCATTGCTCCCGGACCGCCGCCGAACCCGGCTCCGACTGTCGCTTCTGCGTCGAACAGTTCGAGGGAGAAGAGCACGTCGGTGTAGCTATCGCGGCAGATCTTTTCCACGGTGTCCCAGGGCAGGGCATTGGGGAATACGCCTGCGCCGAAGGAGCGGAGGTCGAGGTTATCGAGGGATCGTACGGAGGTGAAGCGGTGGTTCTTCTTTAATTCGTCGGTGAGGCCATAGACGGTGGCTTTGGCGCCTTCTGCCTGGAGGGTTTTACTTTCCAGCGAAACGGCTTTATGGATCGCGTCGATGGTGCGATTTTCATCGGCGGCGCGGGTTCTGTTGACGACTGCTGCCGACTTTATGTTGGGGGGAAGACTCACCGGTGCCGGGACATTGACGCTGAGCGACATCAAGTTGGTGGAGCTGCAGGAACAGGCCAGGAGGGTTACTGCGAGGCAGATAGGGGTGAGTTTCATGAGGTTTTACTTAGGATTGGATTTGGGGTTGGTTTTCGTGTTTTAAAACGGATAGCGGATCGATTTAGTATCAAATAAAAAGCACCTGGGGGCTAAATGCTTCCAGGTGCTTCATTTTCAGTGTCCCCGCACGGGCTCGAACCGTGGACCCGCTGATTAAGAGCCGCGACCCGCTTACTTTCGGTTACTTATAGTTGTTAACAGTTACTTGTAACGTGCTCATTTTTATGTTGTTGAATCATCGGAAAGGTTAAATTGTAGGTACATAGTTGTGGTCATTTTTCAAAAAAATGTATCAAATTATGTATCAAATTTTCAACCTTGTTTTATGAAGCAGGCAACAGTGCATGTGAAGATCGTCCCCGATATCCGCCGGATCAAGACAGCCTCAAAATACCCCCTCAAATTGCGGCTTACCTACAAAGGTGCGCGGAAATACTACGCTACCGGTCTGGACGTTTCGGATGCCCAATGGGAGATCATCAATAGTCCTGAAGTCAAAGGTAAATTTCAGAAGATACGGATAGAGATGGCGGAGATCGAGAAGAAGGCTTTGGAATGTGTCGCCAGGGTCGTGCCATTTTCTTTTTCCATTTTCGAGCGGGAATTCTTCCGTGCGTCGCCCGGCGAACAAACCCTGGAGATCGCTTACGACAATTATATTGCCGAGCTGTGCGCCAACGAACAGTTTGGGTCGGCCAATTCCTACCGGAATAGCAAGAATGCGTTAAAACATTTTCGACCCGGCAAGGTCCGGCTCGAGGACGTTACCAAGGAATTTCTGAACGACTTTGAGAAATGGATGATCGAGAAGGGACGGTCCATTTCCACGGTTGGGATCTATCTCCGGACGCTGCGTACCATCTTCAATAATGCCATCGCGCAGGGCGTGGTTCGCCCTGAGTTGTACCCATTCGGGCGGCGGAAGTATGTTATCCCGACCGGGCGGAATATGAAGCGGGCGTTGAATATAGACCAGATCCGGCAATCTTCCAGTATAAGGCGGAGCCGGGGTCCTCCCTGGAAAAGGCAAAGGATTTCTGGATGTTCAGCTATCTGTGCAACGGGATGAATATAGCAGATATTGCCCGGCTGCGGTGGTCTAATGTTTCGGCAGAAACGATCAGCTTCCAGCGGGAAAAGACTAAGCGGACGAGAAGGGATAATCCGATAACTATAACCGTGATCCGGAATGCTCAAATCAATGGCCTTATCGAGAAGTGGGGTAGGGCGGAGACAAAGTCGTTTGGCGGGTATATTTTTGATATCTTAGATATTAGCGACCAGGGCGAGCCGGCCCGGCTCAAGGTACAGCTGTTTATTCATTTTGTGAACGACTGGATGAAGGGACTTGGGAAGGAATTGGGTTTCGACCTGAACCTGACCACCTATGTTGCCCGGCACTCGTTTGCGACCATCCTGGTCCGGAGCGGGGCTCCCCTAGCCCTGGCTAAGCAGACCCTGGGACATGCCAGCATTGCCACGACGGAAAAGTATTTTGCGGGGTTTGACTTGGCGGCCCAAGCACAATATACAAAGGCGTTGGTTAATTTCTAATTGGTCGCGTACTCCTTGTAGGTTAACAATTCGGGTGATTTTACGGGTCTAATAATCGCAGATAACCGTTAATTTGTGTAGTATTTATTTTTTATATGACTGCATTTATCTCTTATAGTCATCATGATAGCAGCATGCTGGATTTGTTTCACACTCATCTAGCTCAGCTAAAACGCGATGGGTTAATTAATACCTGGACAGATCGTCAAATTGAGGCGGGAGGCAGGATCGATGACCAGATTATGCTGGCGCTTCAACAAGCGCAATTGTTCATCGCGTTATTGAGCCCAGCTTATATCGCTTCTGGATACTGTTATGAACAGGAGTTTAAGAAGGCCCAAGAACGGGAAACCTCGGGTAGTATGACTGTCGTGCCAGTAATCCTCCAGCCGTGCGAATGGTTAAGCACGCCCTTTTCGAAATTCAAAGCCCTTCCAAGAGATGGTAAGCCCATAGCCGATTGGAGCAATGTGCATACAGCATTTTTGGATGTAATTCAACATCTTCGAAAGTTACTCAATGGAACAAAATCGGAGCTAACAAAGGAAGGTCAGCTCGCTGCACCACAAGGCGCTCCCAGCCGGAACTACCGCGTTAAGAAAGATTTTGACAGTATCCAAAAGATGGAATTTGTTAGTAAGACATTCGAGGAGGTCAAAGAGTATATTCGTCGTTATCTTGATGAGGTGAAAACTCTGGACGATGTGAAAACAATGCCTCTGACTAACTCGACGACCAGGTACGAAAATTTGTTAGTTAATCGAAACCTAATAAAGGCAGAGGCTAAGTTGACATTGACAACTGATCAAGAAAATGGAGGCTTTTCTGTGTTGGGAGGAGGAAGTACTCAACTATTCTACAGCATCGGTGAATTAAACCGATCGAGTCAATTCAAATCTTTTAGATTGGCGTGGGATGAGTTTCATCTGTATTGGGCTGATGGTCCGATGGCCGCATTCTATGGAAGGTCGTCGGTCAATACAGAGTTATCTTCAAAGGCTATTGCGGATATCATTTTTGATGAATGGTTGAAGTCTGTAGGCATACTTTAAATAACGATAACAACAAAGATATGTTCGGCGAGACAAGAATTTCGGTTGACATACTAGAATCGACGGGCTATTCGTCATGGCTAGATTTTGCCATTAACATTGTGGGCTGTTCTTCAACCAATGGGGTGTATACATACAGGTATGAAGACAATCAAGGTCAATGGAAAGAATTAAAGTTGGAATTGAATTCGTCAACCTTGGAGCGGTTGGCCCTTGAAGAGGGGAGGATTTGGCTACCTCTTCTGAATATATCTAGTTTTTCAGATTATCAAAAATTACTCGACGATGGCCGGATGTGGATGCATCGCGGTGACTACTATATTGATACGGTTGTTCGAAATAAAGCAGGAGCTGTGGTGTTAAGCAGAATCAGGATGAAAGTAGATAAGTGGCAAAGATTGATTAGTTGGGAGCAGAAGTACAAGGATGATTATTCGTTTATTGAGATGATCAATTCAAATAAAGTGAGCTAAGTTCGAGTGACGTCAAAATAAATGGGACTTCCTGTCGTTTCCTTACAATATTTAGTCTTATAAATTATTTCTGCAATGGATGAGAGAGACTATTTGCCTAAGTGGGCCTACTATGTGGCAGTCGCCTTTTGCGTGTGGTTTCTCGCGAATAAGTTTAGAAACAGGCCAGGTGAAATAGTCATTTATAGTATTGCTAACTTAGGATTAGCCTTCATTCTCTATCTCTTCCGAAAGAGAATTGCACTCAAACGTCAAAACGCCTATTATTTTCGAAATATCATCTTTGGGATCTCGCTCTGTTTTGGGTTTTTGACCTTAGCAAATAGAAACTCGATGACACGATACTAAAATCGGTTGTTACTCGACGATCCCAAGTTTCATTATGTGGAAGATGTGGATGATTACGGAAGGCCTTCCTCGGATTTAGAAGTTTCAGCACCAGACGGCATGGGATACGTTCCAATGATGGTCCAATGGGGCATAGGCTTGATAATGTTGGGAATTCCTTATTTTGTATGGGTTTTGACCAATCGGATCTATGAATTAGCCAAAATTGATCGATGAACAGAAGTTCAAGTACTTCTTCTACAATTCAAGTTGACACGCTCGGACTCCTTGTTATCGATGAACAATTTCGCATCGGAGTGTAGTCTACGCTTATACTAAGACTATAGCTGCCTGTACGTTGTGAAACTATTATACGAGCTATTTTTTAAAATTCTTCAAACTCTTTTTCTACATATAAACTATGTGGAGGATTTGATTCAACAAGTTGCTTTATTTTTTGGATTGCAGTTTCTGTGAACTGATACTCCCTCAAGTGTACTGAATTGTCTTTTTTTCTTATGACTATCTGAAAGGGTTCAAATCCGTCTATCAGCAAATGGTCAATTTTTCGGAGGGATTTGACAAAGTCCGCTAAATCGCCGCATAAAAGGTGTTGCATGATAATCTTGAACTCTTCAAATGCCAATATTTCGAGGATTTTAATATTGAAGGGAAGTGTAATCATCCGATTGTCAGCGGCATTAGCATGTTTGTAATTGAATTCATTCTTATTGGTCCCTGTCCTGGCATTTAACCAAAAGTTAAGCCAGCAATCGTAGCCTGTTTCGTCAATTAGAACAGTTGTATGTTTAGTAATAACAATTGAATCATTCATGGAAAAATGTTCTTCTAGTTTTAGCGATCCGATTTAAATCTCAAATAGGCTGAAAGCACGATGGTTTATCAATCAATGGTTCATCTGTATTTGTCGTCAAACCATTTTTTTACGGCGTCATTTTCGAAGGAGACTCTTAAGGCAACTTCAATATCGTCGGATGCTCCTATTGGAGGGTAGTCGTATATGACTACTATCCTTCCTAGATTCCCAATTTGATAAAGTCTACTCCAATCGCCTTGTTCTGTTGGACCTTCCCATTTCAGAAATATTGGGGCCGGTGTTGGGGGCTCAAAATAGCCAGGTCGGACCTCCTTGTTTTCCAAGATAGAAACGGTAAACCGCGCATTTGGATATTTAACTTTAAAGAAGCTTTCGATTTGCTGCTTTACAGTATTGTCCGGAAGTTTTGTTTCTGACCAGTATTGGTAATAATTGGGAAAAACAGAATCATGCGTTCGGAGTTCATATCGAACGAAAAACTTAGGAAGGGTCGCGCGGATGCAACGGAACATAAGCCGAAATGCCTCTGAATAGTATGTGCGATCATACTCTCCTTCGGCCTTCGTCACCGGATGGTTGCAGTCCGATCTGATATGTCCATCTTTGAAAACTTTGAAGTGAAGTTCAGTATTGGCATCATATACGTAAATCTCTGATCCGCCGTATTTTACTTGATCAATAAGGTTCATGCGATTGGGTTTAGAAATTAATCTCGATTTTTCTGAGTTCTTGTTGCGACGGTTCAACCTCTACAGCATGCCAGTTGAGCGCGCGCAGGCGCAAGTAAGGACTATTCCTTGAAATTCAATACGGGAAAAACACCCAATTTTGCCTGCGTTTTTTTGGGAAAAACGAGGAGTTTCATTTTTCATAAATAGCCTAAACCTATAAAATATGGCAAATAAATTGTTGATTTGCTTATCTTTGTAGTAACTGCGCTAACGCTGTTCGGCAGCATTTACGTGAATTTCAAGTTTTTAATCTTAAATTTATTCTGATGCCGACAGTGCTGAGAATTGACGGGTATCGGTTTTTCTTTTACAGTAATGAGAATAACGAGCCCGCTCATGTACATGTCGAAAAGGGAGATGCTGAGGGTAAAATATGGTTGGAGCCTTCAGTTTCTGCCGCTTATTTCGAAGGCTTTAATTCCAGGGAGCAAAATGAAATTATGCAAATCACCAGAGATAACTTCTCGGTATTTATAAAAAAGTGGTATGAATACTTCGGCAAATAATCAGTTTGATGCGATCGAAAGCCTCATTATGAATGAGGGCTTGCGTATCGAGGCGCTGGATTTTCATCCGGAGCAGGATATGATGCTTGTAATTCTCAATACCAAAGTTGCCCTCAGTCAAAATCTCTCTGCCTACCCGTCATTGAAAAGAGCTGATAAAACCCAATTGCAGCAGTATAAGTTAATCGGAGGGGGCACTGGTGTTCATTGGCCTCAGCTTGACGAAGATCTTAGCTTAAAAGGTTTTTTGCAGAGCGAATTGCGCAAGGTTGTTAAGACTGATAAAGGGTCTGTTGCGGCCTAGGTTTTTCTGTCTAGTTGAAACTCATTTCTTAAGTGGATTGGAGCATAAAGGATAGCATCCAAAGCGCTTCAAAGTTTCAATTCATCAATTTTCCTCTTTATAAGTCCCAGGGTTGTATAATCTGCTGAACTGTCAAGGGGTACCCAAATACCTCCTGAAGTCCTGTGGATTTCGAACGATTTTTCTGTTCCTTGCGGATAATTGACGGTGACGTTGTAAGTAATGATCTTGTTTTCAGGAGAATCATCGAGCATTGTAAAATTGTGAACATACATTGTATTGCCTGAATCCTCTTTTGAATTTATGACGAAGGAAATGCCATAGTCAGTAAAAAACTTTTCCATTGATCTCGGTTTGGTCCTGATCTAAATTAAAAATCGTCCTTTCTCGACGAAATAGCAGAAGTTGAGCTCGATAGCAATGATGACATTTGCTCATCCATTTTACGCAGCAAAATTGCAGTTATGGCGTCTGTCCGCGTCATATACAATTCTACGGATTCGTACTCTTGCTCGCCTCCAGGTTGCAACCCTATATCGTAAATCTGGACTCGGAATTTGTTATTCCGACAGCTTAGCTTAATCGTGAATCTGCTCCAGTATTTCAATTCTGAATTTCCATATTGAAATTCAATTATTGTAGTCCCCTTGCCTACTAACTCTCCCAATTCTTTGTCATCCATTTTGAGAACACTGTTCGAGTTGCGGAAAGTTTCCGCAAACCATATTTTGGCGGATTTATAAACATCGTCCTTTTGCTTCTTAAACGATGAATCTATCCGCTCGTAAAAAACGGAACCATCTTTTCTTGGGAAACGTGGAATTGCAGAAGTTGCCATCTCATCCTTTGTGCTTACTGTGCTGGATACCACTGCTCTTTTTGCCTGTGCAAATGTTGAGGCAGCGACTATAGTAGAACAGAGAACTCCGGCAATGTGCATGAATTTCATGATAGGGGGTTTTGTAACTAAATTTAAAAAGTTTCTTTGAAAAAAACATTCTGCATTCTATTTTCTGACCCCATTAGGATCGCACAGTAGATGTTCTAACGATGCCAGTTAGCAAACCGGTCTGATCAACGATTCATCGGTTGTAGTAATTTCTATTGTTCGAAAACTAGACCCAAGTCAATAAGGCTTTGTCGCTGCGTCGGAGAAAGGGTAGGTGTTGCAATAATAAGCAGCGAGCGAGGCCTTGAACAAGCAACGTATGCAAACCGAATGTATTCTTGGTCGTATGTTCCTTGACGTAGTGACGGGCCACAGACAAGGTTGAATGCTATGCCCATGAATTTAAGAAAAAGCCCAAAGAATCAGGAAGGCGGGGCATAGGATTCACAAAAGTTTTCCACACAGCCGCTTTTAAAAAAATGTATCAAATTATGTATCAAATAAAAAAGCACTCACAAAGAATCCTTCGTAAGTGCTTCATTTTCAGTGTCCCCGCACGGGCTCGAACCGTGGACCCGCTGATTAAGAGTCAGCTGCTCTACCAACTGAGCTACAGAGACAATTGATCTTCATTGAGATCGGGCTGCAAAGGTATGGAAAAAGAGAAAATCAAGAGCAAATTGGGAGAATTTTTTTTGACAGACCGGGCCGCTGCGGGCTACTTTTTGCAGACGCCGCAGGAGCCGCCTTGTTTTGCGCAGTGTTTGCAGTAGTTGCAGTTCTTGCAGGCTCTGCAGCTCTTTGCGCCGGTGCAGGTCGCGTCGACGTGGGTGAAGCTGTAGACGGTCAGCGAAAGAAGGAAGGCGGAGGCGGTCAGGAGGAGGAGTCTTTTCATAACTTTAGGTTTAGTACGATTAAGATAACTATTATGTCTGATAACATCAACTATCTGCTGGACCCGATCGGGTTTATTCAGTCCTCGTTGCGGACCCGCGAGGATGTCCCGCGGCAGGGGTTTGAGGGCGCGCCGGATGCGTGGGTTGAATTGAAGGAGGGAATTGTGCCGGCGTTGCGGGGAATAAGGGTTGGAGACGAGGTGATCGTGATCACCTGGTTTCACCGCTCGAAGCGGGAGACGTTGGAGGTGCATCCGCGGAGCGACCGGCGCAATCCGCTGACGGGTGTTTTTGCTACACGCTCGCCGGACCGGCCGAATCCATTGGGGTTGCATCGGGTGACGGTGCTGGAGATCGCGGGTGCGCGCGTGAAGGTCGGGCCGATAGAGGCCCTGGATGGGACGCCGGTGGTGGACATCAAGCCGGTGCTGGAGGAGTCGGCGGACAATTAGGGTATCACTCGCTGCGCAGGCTGTTGACTGGGTTGGTGTGTGCTGCCCGAACGGCCTGCCAGCTAACGGTCAGCAGGGTGATGAGCAACGCCCCGGCCCCGGCAAGGGCGAAGATGTACCAGGCGAGCGTGGTTCGGTAGTCATACCCCTGCAACCATCGGTGCATGAAATAGAACGCAAGGGGCGTGGCGAGCGCGATGGCCAGGGCGACGAGGCGCAGGAAATCGGTCGAGAGGAGATTCGTGGTGTGCGCGCGCCGGTAGTGCGTCGTGTTCATCACGACGAGGTCGAAGGCGCGGTCG
>Ga0157372_10002110_pt1 | contig 21612 bp, 15 predicted proteins | sample C55metaG_FD_115307 | JGI IMG/M metagenome (GOLD analysis project Ga0157372, IMG submission 115307) | Corn rhizosphere microbial communities from Kellogg Biological Station, Michigan, USA - C5-5 metaG | ecosystem: Host-associated > Plants > Roots > Rhizosphere > Soil | place: USA: Michigan... | reverse complement strand
GGCATCGCTACACACCCGGTGATCCCGCTGCCGATAGAGCTGCTTTCGTTCAGCGGAAAAAAAGCGGAAGCGGTGAATGTGCTTGAATGGGTAACTGCGAGCGAGCACAACAACGATTACTTTTCGCTTGAGCGATCTGCCGATGCACTTGATTTCCATGAGATCGCAAAAGTGGACGGAGCAGGCAACAGCAGCAGCCTGATCAGCTATGCGCATAATGACAAAGAGCCGCCTGCCGCCATTTCCTATTACCGTTTAAAGCAGGTTGATTTCGACGGGAGATATTCCTACAGTAATATTGTAGCGCTCGACAGGACTGTTGCAGACCTGGAGCTGCTCAATGTGTACAGCACGGAAGAAATGATCGCGATCACCCTTAATTGCAGCGGCGGATGTGACCTCGTGTTTCACCTGTACGATGCCGGGGGCAGGCTGCTGATCTCTTCGGCGGGACACCTGCCGGGGGAGGGCGCTGTATGGCGCATTCCTGCGGATGGCCTTTCGAAAGGCATTTATTTCCTCAAGGCCGTTAACGGCGATACCGTGATCACTAAAAAAATTATCCGTTAGTGCATGCTGTTTTTTCCCCGTTCGGTCCCGATATTAAATAAGCATTAAAAATTTGATTTAAAGCAATCTAATTCTAAATTTGAATAGTTTTACGCGTACTCCAATCAACAAAAGATCTATGAAAAAAATAATTCCTTGCCGGCTTATTTTTAAAGGCAGCTTTCTTGCTGCATTTTTATTCCTGTTCATGCAGGGCTTTCACGCAGGCGCACAAACCTTCTACACCGAAACATTCGACGGGAGCCCTTGTCCGGGCAACTCCAACTGCGATCCCAGCCTGGTATCGTGGACCACTACTTCAGTGAGCGCCGAAGGCGCCTCTGCCAATAAATGGTTTGTCAGCTGCCAGGAGAACGGCAACGCCGCCGGCACCTGCGGGACCGGATGCGCGGGCGACCAGTCGCTGCACCTCGGAACCCTTCCGAATTTCTTTTGCTCGGCCGGCGATTGCGGTGCAGCCTACAATGCAACGGGTCCCGCCAATGTTACCGACAAACGCGCCGAATCACCGGTGATCAATTGTACCGGGCAATTCGGCATAACTATAGCATTTAACTATATAGGTAAGGGCCAGACCTGCACCACCGATTTTTGCGATCTTCAATACAGCACCAACGGCGGAGCTACCTGGAACAACCTGCAAACCTGTATGACCTCCACCACCTGTGGATCGGGACAGGGGAGATGGACCGCCTTTTCCATTGCAATGCCTGCCACCTGCGATAACAACCCGAATGTAAAGATCGGGTTCCACTGGAAGAACAATGGCGACGGCGCAGGCTCCGACCCGTCCTTCGCCGTGGATGATATCACTTTATCCGTTGTAACGAGCACCAATACCATTACCACAGGAGTTATTGCCGGAAGTCCTTTCTGCGCATGCAGCGCCATCAACGTGCCTTTTGTAAGCACAGGCACATTCACTGCAGGTAACATTTACACAGCGCAGCTCTCGGATGCAGCAGGAAGCTTTGCCGCGCCAACAGCCATCGGCACGCTTGCAAGCACCGCCAATGCAGGTACCATTGCAGCCACCATTCCCTGCGGAACCCCGACAGGAAGCGGCTACCGCATCCGCGTGGTAAGCTCGGCGCCGGTTGTTACCGGTACCGATAACGGCGTCAACATCACGATCAACGCATTGCCTGTGGCAACGTTCAGCTATACGGGAACTCCTTATTGCTCCACTGCTGCAAACCCGCTTCCCACATTTAGCGGCGGGGGAACAGCCGGGACATTCACGGCTCCTGCGGGGCTTGTGTTTGTAAACGCTGCACCAGGAGAGGTAAATCTTTCGGCAAGCACAGCCGGAACATATACCGTTACAAATACAATTCCCGCTTCGGGCGGATGCGCCGCCGTTACGGCCACATCCACCATCACCATTACAACTGCGCCGGTGGCAACCTTCAGCTATGCAGGAACTCCTTATTGCGCTGATGCTGCCGACCCATTGCCGACATTCAGCGGCGGCGGCGTGGCGGGAACATTTACGGCACCGGCCGGGCTTGTGTTCGTAAGCGCTGCAACCGGCCAGGTAGACCTTTCGGCAAGCATTCCGGGAACATACACTGTTACCAATACCATTGCAGCGTCGGGCGGATGTGCCGCCGTTACCGCAACATCGTCCATCACCATCAATCCGGTTCAGAATGCGGCCTTCAGCTATCCGGCAAGCACCTTTTGCCAGTCGGGCGCCGATCCTACGCCAACCGTAACGGGCACGCCCGGCGGAACATTCAGCGCATCGCCTGCGGGAATTGTATTCATCAGCACATCAACAGGTGAGATCGACCTTTCCGCCAGCGCATTGAATACGTATACGATCACGTATACCACGCCGGGGCCTTGCAGCGCGAGCTCAACCGCATCGCTTACCATTTCAACTGCGCCGGCAGCAAACTTCAGCTATACCGGATCGCCTTATTGCTATAATGGCACTGATCCTTTTCCAACGTTCGCGGCAGGGGCAAGCGCAGGTACATTCAGCGCACCGGGAGGACTTACATTTGTGAGCGCTGCAACGGGCCAGATCGACCTTTCCATGAGCATACCGGGAACCTATGTGGTCACGAACAGCATTGCAGCTTCGGGCGGATGTCCTGCTTCAGCCGATACTTCACTCGTCACCATCAGCCCTGTGCAGGATTCATCGTTCAGCTATTCTTCGTCCACGTATTGCCAGTCGCCGGTAGATCCCACACCGGTGATCACCGGAACACCCGGCGGAACATTTACGGCTACGCCCGCCGGTGTTGCTTTCATCAGCACCACAACAGGTGAGATCGATATTTCGGCAACGCCTGTGAATACCTACACCATTACTTATACAACGCCGGGACCTTGTTCATCCAGCATGAGCGTTTCATTAACGGTAACACCGCCGCAGATCGCAGGATTCAGCTATGCAGGTCCGTATTGCGCCAATGGAGCAGACCCAACACCTACACTTGCTTCCGGTGGCAGCGCTGGAACATTCACGGCTTCTCCTGCGGGATTAACATTTGTAAGCACATCAACAGGCGAGGTAGATCTCTCGGCCAGCACGCCGGGAACCTACATGGTAACGAATACGATCGCGGCTTCCAGTACCTGTCCTGCAGCTTCCGATTCAGCCAGCATCACCATCAACCCTGTGCAGGATTCAACCTTCAGCTACTCCGGCAGCAGCTTCTGCCAGACAGGAACAACAACGCCGACAATTACCGGCGTGGCAGGCGGAACATTCAGCTCATCGCCTGCGGGTCTTGTGTTTGTAAGCACAAGCACAGGTGAGATCGACCTTGCGTCGAGCGCGATAGGATCATATTCCGTAACGTATACAACACCGGGTCCCTGCGCAGGAAGCATGACGGTTGCGATCACGATCACACCGCCGCCGACAGCTGATTTCAGCTATGCCAGTCCAACGTATTGCCAGAATGATCCGAACCCTTCGCCGGTGTTCAGCGGAAGCTCAACAGCAGGAACGTTTACTGCATCGCCGGCAGGCCTTGCATTCGTAAGCGCAACAACCGGGCAGGTGAACCTCGGGGGCAGCACAGCCGGAACCTACACCGTGACGAATACAATTGCTGCTTCAGGCGGATGTCCTTCCGCTACTGCAACTACCACCATCACGATCGACCCTGTGCCGACCATCACGGTAAACTCGCCGGTGATCTGTAACGGCGATAATGCCACACTGAACGCAAGCGGTGCATCATCCTATTCCTGGTCGAGCGGCGGAACGGCAAGCACAGAAACCGTTTCCCCGACAAGCAGCACCACGTATACGGTAACCGGAACAACGGGAGGCTGCTCCAATACGGCATTGTCGATCGTTACGGTAACCAATTGCAACGTACCGGATGCTAATTTCTCCGGAACGCCGACGGTGATGTGCCAGGCAGGCTGCGCAAACTTTACCGACCTCAGCACCAACACGCCGACCTCCTGGAGCTGGTCGTTCCCGGGAGCTACGCCTTCCACGTCAACCGCGCAGAACCCGACGAACATTTGCTATTCCGCCAATGGAAGCTATGATGTAACGCTGATCGCGACCAATTCAAGCGGGTCCGATACACTTACGATAAGCAGCTATATTACGGTGGGAGCGCCTGTTACGGTGAACATCACCGGCAACCTGCTCATCACTTCCTGTGAAGAAACCGTGCTTACAGCTGTTCCGGGCAATGGAACCTATTCCTGGGGGCCGGCGGGAACACTGTCGGGAACCAGCGGAGCTTCGGTAACCGCCAAGCCGCCTTCCACGCAGGAATATTATGTTACGTATACAAGTCCGGAGGGCTGTACCGATTCAGATACGGCAACGGTAGTGGTACAGGATATCAATACTTATTTCCTGCCGACAGGATTTACGCCGAACAACGATGGAATAAATGACCAGGTGCATTTGCATGGAAGGGGCATCGATTACTTTACGCTGAAAATATTCGACCGCATCGGGGAAAAAGTATTTGAGACCAGCGACCTTGAAAAAGGCTGGGATGGCAGGCTGCACGGCCTCCCGATGAACGACGGGGTGTTTGTGTACACGCTCGACATTACTTTCTGTAACGGGGAGCGCGTGAAGAAACACGGCGACATCACACTTGTAAAATAATTTGTGCTAAACGAAAGCTAAACGAAAAAGAGCTTATGAAAAATATAAAATTCTTCTTCCTTATTTTTATCGCCGCAGGCATCAATGCTTCGGCGCAGGATCGTCATTATTCCCAGTTCTATGCAGCGCCGCTCAATGCAAACCCGGGCAACACGGGCGTGTTCAATGGTGATATCCGTGCGTACACATTGTACAGGATGCAATGGTTCACGGTGACCAATCCGTATAAAACATTCACCATTGCGCTCGACGGGCCTATCTTCAAAAAGAAGATGCGTAGCGACGATTTTTTTGCGGCCGGCCTCGAGATCACAAATGATAATGTGGGAAGTCCGCGCTTAAAAACAAACACCTTTAACGGCTTGATCTCTTATACGAAATTCATCGGTGGTCGCCAGCATCACCAGATCACGCTGGGCTACGAGATCGGCTATGCGATCAAAACCGTGAGCACCGGCGGGCTTACCTGGGACAGCCAATGGGATGGCACCAATTATAACGGCGCTGTGGGCGTGAATGAAGGCGGCGGCGGCGCAGCCGGCTATTTGGATATGTCGACAGGGCTCGTGTGGAATTTCACCACAACGCATTTATTCAGGAGCTCGCTTGGATTTTCCTTCCATCACTTTACGGCGCCTGCAAACTCTATTCACGGTGGCCCTGAGCGACTGATCCCCAAATTCGGCGTGCAGTGGAACATCGGCTATCACCTGAGCGAAACCAGCAATACCACGCTTATGCCAAGCATCATTGCTTATCAGCAGGGAAGCTCATTGTTGCTGAACGGGGGATGCAACGTGAAGTATGTATTAGAGGAGCATTCACGGTATACCAACAACCAGCAGGACAAAGCATTTTACATCGGTGTGTTCTACCGTTTCCGCGATGCGGCGTATGTGACCTTCCGCTACGATTATGATGCCTTCTCTTTTTCTGCGGCGTATGATGTGAACATTTCGGGACTCACGCCTGCAAGTAAAAGTGTGGGCGGCTTCGAGATCGCGATCCAGTGGAAAGGAATTCTTGGCAAGAACAAGCTTGCGAAGAGATCGAGCGTGCGGTTTATGTAAGCTTATTTCAGCTTCAGGAAATCACCGTCAACAATAAAGAGCTTTACTCCGGCTGCAGAGTTGGTGCGGTGCGAGCTTAATTCGTCCGACACCTGGTAGCTCATTCCTTTGGAAAGCTTCATTGTTCTTCCATCGGCAAGCTCTGTGTCCATTTCTCCTTCAACACAATAGATGATGTGCCCTTTTTCACACCAGTGGTCGGCTTTGTAATTCGCTGAATATTCCACCATCCTGATCCTGAGTCCCTCGAACTGCAGTGTTTTCCAGTAAGCAGTTCCCGTTTCTCCTTTGTGCTCCACGGCAGGGATCTTTTCCCAGTCGGTAATTTGAAAAGCGATATTTTTTGCCATTTCGTATCTCGTGTTTTATAAAGATAGCCATTCCCTCCGGATTGTGTTTTTGCTTTTCACAAATAATATTCTACTTTAGCCGTGAATGCTCCCTCATCATTTATCATTAAACACCGATATGACAGAAACAGATTTTTTCAGGAAAGAGCTCGAATTGCAAATTAAGAAATTCGGTGATGAATCGTCGAAGCATAAATACATGTATCGCAGGCTGCGTTATCTGATCTTCGGCGCTACCGGTATATCGATAATATTGGAAGGCATCGCGATCGGGAATCCGGTGTATCAGCGCATCCTGAACATACTGATCCTGATCAGCACCGCAACCATCGGTGTTGTAAGTTCTGTTGAGGGATTGCGCAAGCCCAGCGAGCTCTGGATCCTTGAAAAAGCTATTTTTAATTCGTTAACGGACCTGCGTCGTGAGTTCGAGTTCGACCTTGCCGGCAACGATGCAGTTGTTGTGAAGGACTATTTTTACAGGATGCAGAAGATCCTCGGCGCTGCAGGAGAAAAGTGGAATAAGAACGTGCAGAATGGAAAATGAAGTGAGAGCAGAGGCAGGAGTGTGAAGTTCGGAGACGGTTCAGCCGTATGAATGTGCATCTTGTTATTCTGAGTGAAATGAAATGAAGAATCTTGTTTCAATACAGCAGTACTACGATACACGATCGGTGAACGTCTGGTATGCAAAAGTTGGTCTTTAATTGTTCTCTGCACCAGCCAGGTTCCACCAAAAAAAATAAGAATTACCTATCTCTTCCTGAAAAGAATCCGTTCAGATTTGGGCTGCCCGCCATGCATTTTTAAAACTGAAAAATTCCTATGCTTAATGTTTTTTGCTTTTTTGAAATAATGTTTTATTTTAGCTAAGAGTTTGACACACAGAACTATAATTTCCAGAATATTGAAGCAAGCCTTCCAAAGGGGAAAGGCTAATATTATTATCTTATAAGAATTTAACATGGCGGTTACTTCTGCTCCAAGTGAGCTTTATAATAAAAAGACATTATTTTCGCTGGGAGGTGCTTCCCTGGCGGTATGGCTTTTTACAACGGTTATTGGAAACGTGTTCGGAATACATGTTTCAGATTATAAATGGATCGGTTTGGTCGTTGCATTGTTCCTTTCTTTTGCAGGCGCCCGTAATTTCTGGAAATTAAATGTGCAATTATCCATAGTTGCTTTTTTTAACGGGTTATTGATCTATGTTACAGCGTGTGGTATTGATGCAATTAATCATAGTTCTACGCCGCTTAAAAAGCAAACTGCCGAAGCGTCAATCTTGCCTTTTTCACAATCAAAAATATGGTGGGCGCCGGTAGAGCTAACCGATAGCATCGCAGGCCTTGAAAAACAAGTGTCTGTTCAGACAGGAGAAATTCAGAATAAAAATCAAAGAATAAAAAGCATTATCGACTCTTGTTCTGTTTTGTCGGAACATACAGATAAGGTAAATGAAGTTGATTATAAAAGTTTATACTATGAGCAATTGGAGGAAAATAAAAAATTAAGAGCGGCAAAGCGTTCAGATCAGGTGAGCGCACAAGTACCGCCTAACACTGACACTCCGAAGGATACCCTCAAGGATGATAAGATAAATGCGCACATAAGCAGCGCAAATATAGCGATGCTGAAAAAGTCAAGTGTATTATGTAACGACCTGCTGAATAAGCTTGACGATTTTAATAACAGTGGCGTGTACAATCGGGGTACCAATACGATTTCATATTTGCAAAAGGATATTATCGTGTTTCAGAGCTTTTTAAAAGGTTACCTGAAAGACGTTAAGGCTTTAATAGGAGTAAGTACAAAATAATGATTGATCAAACCAATTCTTCATTGATCATGCTCTCTCCGTCGCTATCTTCTTCACCGATCTCAAAAGGATGATTCAGCGCCACGAGGAAATCGCCGGTAGAATCAAATGTTACATTATCAATGGTTTTATTTTGAGTGTCCACCCTGAAACGGATAGCGGCAAGCTGGAGCGTGCTTCCGTTCTCAAACGTAAGGAACATCTCCATCGGCATATAATTCTTATGCTCTGTAGGCTCGTAATTCTCATCGAGGTCGTGATAGAAATTCCACCTGATCTTCACATCGCTGATCTTTTTACCGCATAATTCCTTAATGCCTTCCACTTCCATGGCATGCAGCGCCTTGATCTCGATCTCATCCTTCAGCTCTTCCAGTTTCCCGAAATGATGCTCGTACAGCTCTTTTCCGGCGCTCCAGCCAAACGAGAACACATCGCTGCCAAAGCTTAATTCGATGCCGCAGTCGAGCACCCACACGCGCTCTTCATCAAACACCCAGTACTTGTCGTTGATGTTGTAAAATTCGATAGTGCTGAGCTCCCTGTTGAGAATGCTGCTTTTAATACGTTCTTCCAGTTGCTGAACTTCTGTTTCCATACCGCAATATTAAACATACTTACGGGATTAACAAAAGTCTACAGACGCGTTTATCATTGCAGCACCACTTTCTTTACGACAATTCCCCTGCTGGCTTTCAGCTCAACAAAATAAACGCCTTTCGGCAAGCTCTCCAGGTTCAGGAGCAGCGTTTTTTCTAAAGTGGCCGGACTTTGCTGAACGCAGTTGCCCATCATGTCGAACACCTGCAACTGTGATCCGCTGCTCGGTTCTCCGTTTACTTCTATTGTAAATAAGCCGGTTCCGGGGTTCGGATACACTGAAAAGGTGGTTTCTTTTACTTTTTCATCCGTTTTTGTCGTCAGCTCGCTGTTCCTCAATCCTGCTACAAAGCTGGTGTGAGTGAGGGTAGGGGCCGTGTATGTATAGCCGGTGCCGTTAAGCGATACGCTTCCGTCATGGTTCATTGCAAAATAAATAATGCTGTCGGCAACGCTGATGCTTCCGCCGCAGTTACAGTACCCCGACATGTATTGCGACCAGAGGTAATTCATCCCTGCATCGAATTTCATGATGCTGATCCGCTGGTTGAGCGGGTCCGAGTTATAAAATAGTGTGTCGGATCCGATGATCTGCGTGGTATCCATTTTTGCACATAAATAGATATTGCCATGCCTGTCGCTTTTCAGATCATTCAGCCAGAAATGCATGTAGGTCCCGGCGTTAAAGCTGATATGATTCACATAATTTCCTGAAGGATCTGTTTTGATGAGATGGAGTGTTCTTTCTCCTTTGGGAAGCAGTGGAATCCCGTCATAGCTTGCCGCGCTCCTGCTTTCAACCGCAAAAATAATGTTGTTGTCGCCATCCACGGTAATTCCCCTGCACCAGTCGTATTCCACACCACCTACTTTTTTTCCCCATAATACCTCGCCGCTGAGGGTGTATTTTACCATGTATACATCATGCCAGCCTGCCGTTGCCGGAATATTTACACTGCTGTGTAAACCATGAAATACCGTACTGTCGTAGCCGTAAGCTGCATTTAAGAGAAATCCGCCGTCGTTAGTGGGTACTATGGCGGAGCCTACCGTTGCAATAAGGGTTGCATTACCCGGAAGTGTCCAGAGGTCATTCCCTGTTGCAGCCTCCGATTTTTTTAAGTAACATGCGAAATTTGTATCTGCGGGAATCGAATAATATCCGCTATGCACCAGCTCCCCGGAAGGTGTGGCGCCGATAATGATACCGCGGTGTTTGGGATCGTTGTACTGTTTGGCATAAACCGCTTTACCGTCACTGTCGAGCTTTGCAAGTATTCCTTTCGAGTTCCCCGGAGCGACCGTTTGGATCGTGTCGGAATTATTACCGAACCACGCCGTATCATGGAAAGATCCTGTAAGGTAACTATTACCGGCATTATCAAGGGCAAATCCGCCATTCATAGGATTATTGTTCATCCCGAAATTTCCCCGGGCGCCGCTTACCCATGCAAGATTCCCGTACCGGTCAAATTTGGAAACAAAAGAGTTTAGACCGTCCACACCTACCGAATCATTTAGCCCGAAGAAAGTGCTATGGCCGGAAATGCCTCCCATCACATAACCGTTTCCTGAAGAATCGGCTGCAACATTCATGATCTGGCTTGCGCCATCCGAATGAACAGGATATGACCATAGCCATTGCTGGGCTGATGCAGTATAGCAATACAGTAAGAAACCGAGAAGTAGTTTGTTTTTCATGAGCAAGTATTTTTTAATAGCTCAAACAACAAATTTGTGCCATTCCCGGCTGTTGACTGTATTTCCGGCTCCCTAAAAAAAAGAAGGATGGCCCGCAGACCATCCTTCTTTTCTATAATAAACCCGGAATTACTTCAACTCGGGAAGCGTGTATTTCCTTCCCTTGTTCTGCTCTTTTAAATAATCCATCAGCGGTGCGAAATAATCGAGCATCGCTTTTGCGCTCAGGTCGCTGCCGGTTTTTTCCTTCAGCAATTTTCTCCAATCGGCGCTGGCGCCCGGCTTCATGATCTCGCCGATGAATTTCCCAACCTCTTTGTTGCCATAGTAATTGGTGTTGTGCGGATCCTGGTGAAGGATGTCTTTCGCGATATGGTCGTGCACCTGGAACAGCAATACGAACGACAATGCATAATCGTAGTATTGTGCAGCGTCATCGTTAATATGCGTTTTGGTTGCAGCATCGCAGTATTCCTCGCCGCGTACAGTCGGAGGGGCAATTCCCTGGTACTGCGCCGCAAGCTCCCACCAGCGCTTGTTGAACTGGTCGGCAGGCAGGTTGTTCGAATACAGGTCGTGCTCGAACATGCTCATGGTGCCTGTGCTGAACGGGATGAAAACCACATAGTTCAATGCTTCTTTCAGCAGGGTTTGCATCTCATCCGATTTTGTTCCTTTCGGGATCAGGCCGAGGTTTTCCATGAACGGCTTCTGCATCGCAGCCATTCCCATCATGCTTCCCAATGCTTCGTGGTAAGCGCGGTTGGCGCCTTCACGCAGCAGGATCGGCACCTGCGGATTGCTGTAGGAAAGGTAGTAGTAAATGTGCCCGAGCTCGTGGTGCGAGGTCTCATACCATTCGCTGTTCGGCTCCACGCTCATGAGCGAGCGCACATCCTGGTCGTAATCCATGTGCCATGCCGAAGCGTGGTTGTTCTTTTTGTAATCCGCATCTTTCGGGGCAGGGTAGAGGTCCGATTTTTCCCAGAATGTTTTTGGCAGCTCCGGGAAGCCGATGCTCACATAAAAGCGCTCGCCCTGCTTCACGATCCATTCTGCATCCTTTGTTTTCAGTGCGCTGTCGAGGTTGATGCCTTTCACATCCACAAGGCTGCTCCATTCCTGTCCCCAGCGGTTCGGCAGCCAGTGTGCAGGGATCAGGTCGGGAACATCCTGCACTTTGTATTTCTTTGCCAGCTCGTAGCGCGCCCAGGTATGCAGCTCGCGGTACAGCGGGTACAGCTCACGGTTGAACTTCTGCAGCATGTCGATCATTTCCTGCGTGGTCATGCCGTAATCGGAAACCTGGTATTCGAAATAGTCCTTATAGCCGAGGCCCTGAACGGTTTTGTTGCGCAGGTCGCGAAGGTTCACCAGTCCGGCTTTCAGGCCTTTCCCAACTTCCTTGCTGGCTTCCCATACTTTCTGGCGCTTTGTAAGGTTCATCTCAGAAGCAAGGGCGCCGTCGATATCGTTTGCCGATACCGATTTGCCATCCACCTTAAAATCAAACCCGAATAAATTATCTGTTTGCTTTGTTTCCGCCTTGATCCGCGCATCCACCAGGTCCTTGATGGTTTGCGGATTGTTGGCCGCCTTGTACAGGATGCTTTTCAATTGTTTTACCTGCAGTTCGGTGAGCTTCGACTCGTCTTTCAGGAAGCGTTTTGCCATCGCAATGTTTTCGCTGCTTCCGGTGAAGATCGCGAGGTCCTGCTGCGCCTTGTCATTCGCCGCGGCATTCATGGTGTCGCCTTTCACGATGTGTGTCTGCTGTTTCCAGGAAGCTTCGTTCGCCACGATGTTCAGCTCACGGTATTTTTGATTGTAGCCATCGAGGTAGGTTTGAACGCTGTCCTGCAATGCTTTGTCGGCAGTGGAATCGCCGCCGTTTTTGTCGCCGCCGCAGGAGTAAAGCACCACGGCAGCCGCAATTAATAAAATATGTTTTTTCATTGTCTGTTTGTTTATGGAAAGCAAATGTATAAAAAAATGCGGAGCTGTTTTTTAAGAAAGGATGAGCGGTAAGCCGGATCTTCGATGATCTGTGAATCTGTGGCTATCAGGCGGTCAGGGCTGTGCTCTTTTTTCTATCTTTGCGATCATGTCTTCCGAAAAGCAAAAGGTGATCATCGTAGGCCCGGCATTTCCGCTGCGCGGCGGGATCGCTAATTTTAACGAAGCGCTCTGCAGGGCTTTTGGGAAGGCAGGCATCGATGCGAAGATCATTTCCTTTTCATTGCAATATCCCGGTTTTTTATTTCCCGGGAAAACGCAGTACGATACAGGCAAAGGCCCGCAGGATATTTCCATCGATACGCGGATCAACTCGGTGAACCCTTTTAACTGGATCGCTGTAGCCAAGCAGATCAAAAGGGAAAAGCCTGATCTCGTTATCTTCCGCTACTGGCTTCCTTTTATGGGGCCATGCCTTGGGACCATTGCAAAGCTCGTCCGGAAAGGAACACCCATTAAGACCATCGCCATTACCGACAATGTGATCCCGCATGAAAAGCGCTTCGGCGACAGGGCATTCACCGCTTATTTCATCAAGCAGATGGATGGGTTTGTCGCCATGTCGCAAGCTGTGCTCAACGACCTTTCAGAATTTACATCCAGCGACAGCAAAGCGTTTCTCCCGCATCCGATCTATGATATTTTCGGGGAGAAGGTCGGCAAGCAGCAGGCATTGCTGCATCTCGGCCTTTCGGAAAACGATAAGCACATTTTATTCTTCGGCTTCATCCGCAAATACAAAGGCCTCGACCTGTTGCTGGAAGCGATGGCTGATGAGCGGATCAAAGCGATGGGCATAAAGCTGGTGATCGCCGGTGAATATTACGAGGATGCGGCTCCTTACAATGAGCTCATCCGGAAGCATGGCCTCGAAAGCACCGTGATCCTGAAAACGGAATACATTCCCTCGGAAGAGGTTCGCTATTATTTCTGTGCCGCCGACCTGGTAGCACAGCCATACAGGACCGCCACCCAGAGCGGTGTTACCCAAATTGCCTACCATTTCGAAAAGCCGATGCTGGTGACCAATGTAGGCGGTTTGCCCGAAATTGTACCGCATAATAAAGTAGGCTACGTTACCGCCATCGATCCAAAATCCATTGCCGATGCACTTGTCGACTTTTATTCCAACAGCAGGGAAGACGAGTTTGTGCGCCATGCGGTGCTGGAAAAGCAGCGCTTTTTGTGGAGCACCTTTGTGGAGGGTGTGATGAAGCTTTATAAGAGCTTGTAAATAATAATTCGCAAATTCGTAACCGATTCGCGATCTGTAATTATGGTTTGATTTTTGGAATTACCTCCCTGATTTTTCGTATTTTTGCCCTGTTTTTTTACTAAATACAGCCATCTCCGGAAAATTGTATCCTTTTTTACCAGCAGCGTTATAGTAAAAATCTCAAAAATTCAAGCGTATGAACAAAGTGAAATTGTTTTTGTTATGTATCTGCCTGCCGGTTCTGGCATTTGCGCAGGAAGCACCCAATAAAACGGATGCTGCCGGCAAAAAACAGGGACACTGGATCAAGCTGGATGCGAATAAAAAGAAGATCTACGATGGCAATTTTACCAACGATGTGCCTGTTGGAAAGTTCACTTATTATTATCCCACCGGTGAAGTAAAGGCGGTTACCGTTTTTTCAAAGAACGGCACCGTGGCCCGCACAAAGATGTTCAATGTAGGCGGAAAGATGATGGGAGAAGGGAAATACATCAACGAAAAAAAGGACAGTCTCTGGAAATTCTATGATGAGGACGGAGGACTTCTTTCCGAGGAAAATTACGTGAACGGACTGAAGGACGGCAAAAGCAAGGTGTATTACCTGAGCGGACAGCTGGCCGAGGAGCGTACCTGGAAAATGGGTGTGCTGGATGGCCCCCGCATCAGTTATTTCGACGGCGGACAGGTGAAATACCGCGGACAGTACGTGAAGGGGAAAGTAGAAGGGAAGGTTACATTCTATCATCCCACAGGCAAGGTGGATGCGGAAGGCGTGTATGTGAACGACCTGAAAGACGGCGCCTGGAAGTATTACAATGAGGACGGAACAATTAAGAGAACGGATACCTATTCGAACGGAGTGCTCACAAGCCCCGATCCGAACGTGATCCCGAAAGAGCAGCTGGAAAAAGAGAAGAAACAATACCAGGATTATGACATAAAGGATCCGATGGAAAACAGCCCGAATTAAAATGAGCAAAAAAGGAAAAGTATTACTGGCAATGAGCGGCGGGATCGACAGTTCGATCGCGGCGCTGTTGCTGCATGAGCAGGGATATGAAGTGGTGGGGATCACCATGAAGACGTGGGATTATGCTTCTTCCGGCGGATCGAGCAAGGAAACAGGCTGCTGCAGCCTCGACAGCATCAACGATGCCCGCATGCTGGCCGTAAACCTCGGCTTTCCGCATTACATCCTCGATATCCGGAATGAGTTCGGAAATTACATCATCGATAATTTTGTAGACGAATACCTTGCCGGGCGCACACCAAATCCCTGCGTGCTTTGCAATACGCACATCAAATGGGAAGCGCTGCTGAAGCGCGCCGACATGCTCGATTGCGAGTTCATCGCTACCGGGCATTATGCGCGCATCCGCGAGGAGAACAACCGTTTTGTGGTATCGAGGGGACTGGATACTACCAAGGATCAGTCGTACGTGCTGTGGGGGCTTACACAAGAGAGCCTGAAACGCACCATTTTCCCTTTGCAGGATTTCCGCAAATCGGAGATCAAGCAAATGGCAAAAGACAACGGCTACATCGATCTCGCAAATAAAAGCGAGAGCTACGAGATCTGCTTTGTGCCCGACAATGACTACCGCGGCTTCCTGAAGCGTAAAGTGGACGGGCTGGAGCAGCGTGTCGACGGCGGAAACTTCATTGACCGCACCGGAAGGGTTTTAGGAAAGCACAAAGGCTATCCTTTTTATACCATTGGACAGCGCAAAGGCCTGGAAATAGCCGTGGGCGAGCCGCTGCACGTGCTGGAGATCGTTCCCGAGACCAATACCGTGGTGCTTGGAAGCAAGGAAGAGCTGGAAGAGCAGCAAATGATCGTTGGAAAGTATAACCTGATCAAATACGCATCACTGCCCGATAATTTTGAAACGCTCACCAAGATCCGCTACAAGGATCCGGGTGCGATGGCAACCGTATCGCATAAGGATGATAAGCTGAATGTATTGTTCCACACGCCGGTTTCGGCCGTGGCGCCCGGGCAATCTGCTGTTTTTTATGAAGGCGACGACCTTGTTGGCGGCGGGATCATTGAGCGGCAGCGGATTTTTTAACCGCAAAGACGCGGAGACGCAGAGAACCTTGCTTTGCGCCTCCGCGTCTTTGCGGTAAATCACGTAACGCATTTCGATCAAAATCACTATCTTAGTAGCATAATCCAAGCTGCTTGAATAAATCTGATTTCATACAGGCTTTCGCCGCCACTTTACTTGCGGGACTGGTTTCCTGCTCAAAGGACCCTGCTCCGGCGCCGGACCTCGGCTATAATTATTTTCCCGATAAGGTTGGAAGCTATGTGGTGTACAATGTGGATTCGATCGTTTACAATGCACATTCCTACAGCTATCCCGCGATCACCGACACTTTCAGGTTCCAGGTAAAGGAGAAGATAGAATCGGGCTACACCGATAATGAAGGCAGGGCAACACTTCGCCTCGAGCGTTATGTGAAGCACTTCGATCCTGCAATACCCTATAGCCAGATGCCATGGACACTGCGCGATGTATGGGCCGAAAATAAAACCATCAGGCGCGCTGAAAAAGTGGAGGAGAACGTCCGCTTCGTAAAGCTGGCCTTTCCTGTGAAGGAAGGACAGGAGTGGAACGGCAATGCGCAGAACACGCTGGAGGCGAAAAATTATACCTATAGTTTTTTCGACATTCCGCGCACCATCGGAAATATTCATTTCGATTCGGTGCTGCAGGTGGACCAGTACAACGAGCTCGACCTCGTTCATCAGAAATATTACGAAGAAAAATATGCTCGCAACACAGGTCTTATCTACAAGCGTGTGATCGATATTCAATCGCAGCCGCCCGACTGGAGCATGGAGCCCTATATGAATGATTCCTTATCCGTTTTCTTCGCAAAACCGATCTTAAAAAGGGCATCCGCCGGAATGCAATACACAATGACCGTTACAAGCTATGGAACTGAATAATATGAAAAGAAATATACTCGCATCGATTTTACTGCTCAGCGCTTTTTTTGCATCAGCACAAACCACTACCAATTACTGGATTGTTTTTAAGGATAAGTCCGGTACTCCGTATTCACTCAACAAGCCCGAAGCTTACTTGTCGGACCGCGCCCTTGCAAGACGCGAGCGCCAGCACATTGCACTCAATGAACTCGACCTTCCGGTGAACCCCTCTTATATAGCAGCCCTTGAGTCACTGGGAGCAAAAGTGAAGAACCGCTCGAAATGGTACAATGCAGTTACCGTTACTTTATCCGATGAGAGCAGGCAGGCTGCTATCGCCGCATTGCCCTATGTAAAAAGCGTAACCAGGATCACAATAAAACCAACGCCGGAGAGCGCAAAGAAGTTTGAGCTGGAAACAGCCGCGGTTACAACACCGGCGCCCAAAGCGGCAGCTTATAATTACGGGCCTTCCTACAACCAGGCGCACATGATCGGCGTCGACTGCATGCACGAGTGGGGCTATTCCGGCCAGGGCATGGTGATCGCGGAGCTGGATGCCGGCTTTTTCAACGTGAACGTGCTGCCCGCTTTCGACAGCCTGCGCATAAATAACCAGATCCTTGGCTGCCGGGATATTGTTACCGGCGACACGATGGTGTTTGAAGATTATCCGCATGGCATGAACGTGCTTTCCTGCATGGGAGGCAACCTGCCGGGAAGCCTTGTGGGCACAGCGCCCAAAGCAAGCTACTGGCTGATCCGCACAGAGGACGCCGCATCCGAAAGCATCCAGGAAGAGATCAATTGGCTGGTGGGTGCCGAGTTTGCCGACAGCGTGGGCGCGGATATCATTAACTCCTCCCTTGGCTACAGCGTGTTCGACGATTCAACCACCGATCATACCTATGCCGATATGGATGGCAATACGACCATTATTACAAAAGCGGCCGACTGGGCCGCTGCGAGGGGGATCTTTGTTGTGTCGAGCGCGGGAAATTCGGGCGGGCCGCCATGGTACAAGATCACGGCACCCGCCGATGCCGACAGTATCCTCACTGTAGGGGCGGTTGATGCAAGCGGGAACATTACCAACTTCAGCTCACGCGGTCCTACGTCCGACGGGCGCATCAAGCCAAATACAGTAGCGCAGGGCGGAGCCGCTGTGACCGCCGCCAATGGCGGAGGGATCACCATGAATAACGGGACATCTTTTTCCTCGCCTATCACTGCAGGCGCTGTCGCTTGCCTGTGGCAGGCCAACCCGGCACGCACCAACATGGAGATCATGCTTGCCATTCACCAGAGCTCGAGCCAGTACAATTCCCCCGACACCGTAAAAGGCTATGGCATCCCGAATTTCTGCTGGGCGAATTATATACTCGCCGGCATTGATGAGCAGAGCGCTGCCGCTGAAAACCTCGGGGTATATCCCAACCCGTTCAGCGCTTCGCTCGAGGTTAATTTTTACTCATTGAAAAAGCAATCCGTAACGCTTGAGCTGTTCGATGTGTCCGGAAGAAAGATCAGCTCGCAGCAGGTTTCCGCGGAAATGAACACAGGCAACAGGTTCGGCATTTCCGGAGCGGCTGAGCTTGCGGCAGGAATTTACATCCTGCAGCTGCGCACGAAAGACAAGGTGCTCGTGAAGAAGATTGTGAAGGAGTAAATTCCTTCCTTTTTTCGCATCTTTATCCCATAATAAAATCCCTCTTTATGAAAAAAATAATCATCCTGTTCTTAACGGTTAATCTTTTTACGCTTCAGCTGTCGCGTGCCGATGAAGGCATGTGGCTGCCCGTACTTTTAAAATCGCTGAACGAAAGCGATATGCAGAGTAAGGGACTCAAGCTGAGCGCTGAAGACATTTACAGCATCAACAAGTCGAGCCTCAAAGACGCCGTGGTGCAGTTCGGCGGCGGATGCACCGGAGAGATCATTTCCGACAAGGGCCTGCTGCTCACCAATCATCATTGCGGCTATGGCCAGATCCAGGCGCACAGCACAGTGGAGAACGATCTGCTGACCAACGGCTTCTGGGCGATGAACCAATCGCAGGAGCTGCCAAACCCCGGGCTGACGGTAACATTCATTGTGAGAATGGAAGATGTAACAGCAAAGGTGCTGGCCAATGTAAAGAGCGGCATGAACGATGCCGACCGTGAAAAGGCCGTGAATGAAGCCATTGCCGCGATCACGAAGGAAGTGACCTCCGCATCGCGCTACGGCGCTTTTATCCGCCCGTTTTACTACGGGAATGAATATTACATGTTCGTGACCGAAACCTTCCGCGATATCCGCCTCGTTGGCGCTCCGCCATCCTCCATCGGGAAGTTCGGCGGCGATACCGATAACTGGATGTGGCCCCGCCATACCGGCGATTTTTCCATGTTCCGCATCTATGCGAACAAGAACAATGAGCCTGCTGATTATTCAGCTGATAATGTGCCATACAAGCCGAAGTATGTGATCCCCGTTTCCCTCAAAGGAGCAGAGGAAAATGATTTTACGATGGTGTACGGCTTTCCGGGCCGCACTACCGAATACCTCAGCTCGTACGCTGTTGACATGATCATGAATGAAAGCGATCCGGCCAAGGTGAAGATCCGTGAAACGCGCCTGAAGATCCTGGATGAGGATATGAAAGCAAGCGACAAGGTGCGCATTCAGTATTCGGCAAAGTATGCCGGACTTGCCAACTACTGGAAAAAATGGGCGGGAGAGATCAACGGTCTTAAAAAGCTGGATGCCATCAACAAGAAAAAAGCCTTCGAGCAGGAGCTGATGGAGAAGATCAATGCCGGCGATGCAAGCAAAGCGGAATACGGCAACCTGTTCAGCGATTTTGAAAAAGCCTATGCGCAGTATCGCGTGCTGAACAAGCAGCGCGATTATTATGTGGAAGGCCTGCTCGGGATCGAAGCGGTAAATTATGCGCTCACTTTTAACGAAACGATTGAGCTGCTAAGCAGCGGGAAAAAAGCGGCCGACCTTCAGAAGAACATCGACAAGCTCAAGGCAGATCTGCCTGCGTTCTTCAAGGATTACAATGCCGCCACCGATGAGAAGATCTGTGCCGCCATGCTGAAGATCGTATCGGAGAACCTCGACAAATCGCAGCAGGCCGACCTGTTTGAAGAGATCAGCAAAAAATACAAAGGCGACTTTGGCAAATACGCAAAAGCTGTTTATTCGAAAACAATCTTCACCTCGCAGGATGCGATGAGCGCTGCATTGAACGACATGGACAAAGGCTATAAGAAGCTGATGAAAGACCCTGTTTACAAGCTGATGAGAAGCGGCTTTAATAAGTTTTACAAGGACGTACGCCCGCAGTACAACGACATGGATGCGAAGATCATGACGCTGAACCGCACGTACATGAAAGCGATGCGCGAGCTGGTGACCAGCAAAAAATATTACCCGGATGCGAACAGCACGCTGCGTGTCGCCTACGGGAAAGTGAAAGGATATTACCCGAAAGATGGCGTGTTCTATAATTATTATACTACGCTGAACGGCTTGATGGAAAAGGAAAACCCGCTGGTTGACGAGTTCATGGTATCGCCGCGCTTGAAGGAGCTGTACGAGAAAAAGGATTACGGGCAGTATGCCGATAAGAACGGGGAACTGCGCGTGGCATTCTGCGCCAGCAACCATACCACAGGCGGCAATTCCGGCAGCCCGGTGTTCAACGGCGAAGGGCAATTGATCGGGACAAATTTTGACCGCAACTGGGAAGGCACCATGAGCGACATTATGTATAATCCCGACCAGGTAAGGAACATTGTGCTGGATGTGCGCTATACCTTGTTTGTGATCGATAAGTATGCAGGGGCGGGGTATTTGCTGAATGAGATGAAATTGGTGAAATAGTTTACGGATCGCGAATCTGTACAAATATTACGAATCTGTATTTAATAAATCGGTGAATCTGTGGCAATAACTATAAACAAAGGAGAAGTAGAGATCATTACGATCGGCGATGAGATATTGATCGGGCAGATCGTTGATACGAATTCCGCTTTTATCGGACAGCTGCTGAACCTGAACGGAATGAGCGTAAAGCAGATCAGCTCTGTTTCCGACAGCCGGGAGCACATCATGAAGGCGCTTGACGAGGCAAAGAGCCGCGCGGATATCATCCTGATCACGGGCGGATTGGGCCCGACAAAAGACGACATCACAAAAAAAACGCTCTGCGAATATTTTAATACAACGATGCGCTTTGATGAAGGCGCGTATGAGGATGTAACGAATATATTCGCGACGTATGGAAAAGAGGTGACGCCCATCAACCGCCTGCAGGCAGAGGTTCCCGCGATCTGCGAAGTGCTGAGGAACAAGGTGGGAACGGCTCCCGGAATGTGGTTCAATGTGGACGGAAAGATCTTTGTCTCCATGCCGGGAGTGCCTTTCGAAATGAAAGCGCTGATGACGGAGCAGGTGGTACCCCGCATCAGGGCTATGTTCAAACTGCCGGTGATCGTTCATAAAACAATTTTAACGCAGGGCATCGGTGAATCAACCCTGTCGGAGCTGCTGAACGACTGGGAAGACAGCCTCGGCCCCCTTAACATCAAGCTTGCTTATCTTCCTTCGCCCGGAATGGTGCGCCTGCGGATGAGCTCGAAGGGAGAGGATGAAAAAAAACTGCGTGACCTCAGCGATCAAAAGATCGAGGAATTAAAAAAGATCATCCCGGAATACATTTACGGCTACGAAGTGTACGGCGAAGAAAAGGAAACGCTGGAAATGATGGTCGGCAAGATGCTGAGGGAGCGAAAGAAAACAGTGTCTACCGCCGAAAGCTGCACCGGCGGCTACATTTCACACCTGATCACGAAAGTGCCCGGCAGCTCGCAGTATTACACCGGATCGGTGATCTCCTATGCTTATGAAATAAAGGAAAGCGAGCTCGGTGTTCCGCACGATGTGATCATGCAGCACGGCGCTGTGAGCCAGCCCGTGGTGGAGCAAATGGCAAAAGCGATCCGTGAGCGCTATAAAACGGATTATTCCATTTCTGCTTCCGGCATTGCCGGTCCCGATGGCGGAACCACCGATAAGCCTGTAGGCACCGTATGGATCGCCGTGGCTACACCTGACAAAGTGATCTCCGAAAAATTCCTGTTCGGCAACAACCGCGAGCGCAACATTCAGAAAACTGCGAATGCGGCGTTGAATATGCTGAAGAAGGAGCTGGAGAACTCCTGATACG
>Ga0157372_10002106_pt1 | contig 21657 bp, 21 predicted proteins | sample C55metaG_FD_115307 | JGI IMG/M metagenome (GOLD analysis project Ga0157372, IMG submission 115307) | Corn rhizosphere microbial communities from Kellogg Biological Station, Michigan, USA - C5-5 metaG | ecosystem: Host-associated > Plants > Roots > Rhizosphere > Soil | place: USA: Michigan... | reverse complement strand
TTTCTGGTGCTGCTTCAGCTATTGTTTCTGCAAGCGCAGCTCTGGCTAAAGGTGGAGAAAAAGCTCTTCAGCTTAGTTTATACGAATCTGTAGCATTACGTGATGGTAAATATGCAAACAACGCATGGTTACAAGAACTTCCTGATCCTGTATCAAAAGTAACATGGGATAACTTTGTTGCCATCAACCCTAAACATGGTGAAGAGTTAGGATTTAACGAATTCGAAAATGTTGTAGTTAAAGCTGGTGATCGTTCAATTGAACTTCCTTTGTTATTCCAACCTGGACAAGCAAAAGGAACTGTATCTATCGCTTTAGGTTATGGGCGTGGTCAAGCTGGTAAAGTTGGTAACGAGGTAGGTAAAAATGCTTATCCATTTGTAACTTTTGTTAATGGAACACTTCAGAGAACTGTTGCTGTAGAAATTGAAAAGGGAAGTGGCAGAACTGAATTAGCGCAAACACAAACTCACCACACATTTGAAGGACGTAACGTAGTTCAGGAGACAACTTTCAAAGAGTACGTAAACAATCCTCACGCTGGTAGCAGAAAAGAAGAAGGAGAACACAAAGATTACGATCTATGGCCAGAGCATAAGCAAATTGGACATAGCTGGGTAATGGCTATCGACTTAAATGCTTGTACTGGTTGCGGTGCTTGTGTGGTAGCTTGTAACGTTGAGAATAACGTACCTGTAGTAGGTCGTGATGAGGTTCGTCGTCGTCGTGAAATGCATTGGTTACGTATCGATCGTTACTACAGCGTTCAGCACGAGGGTAAATCAATTTCGGAAGAAAAAGAGCTTGGTGAACTAGAGGATGATTTTGAAAACATTACAGTTATCAATCAGCCAATGCTTTGCCAGCACTGTGATCACGCTCCTTGTGAAACAGTTTGTCCGGTTATTGCAACTATGCACTCTTCAGATGGATTGAACCACATGGCTTATAACCGTTGTGTTGGTACTCGTTACTGTGCAAACAACTGTCCTTACAAAGTTCGTCGCTTTAACTGGTTCAATTACTGGAACGACTCTCGTTTCGATAACTACATGAACAACGAGTTTACACAATTAGTACTTAATCCGGATGTTACTACACGTTTCCGTGGGGTAATGGAAAAATGTACAATGTGTTTACAACGTATACAAGCAGGAAGATTACAAGCTAAGATTGAAAAACGCCCATTACGTGATTTAGAGATTCAAACTGCTTGTCAGCAAACCTGCCCTACTAATGCAATCATTTTCGGTGATGCAAATGATCCTAACTCTGCTGTTCGCAAAGCTTTAGGTAATGAGCGTACCTACTATGTATTAGAGGAAATTAATACGAAGCCAGGTGTTGGTTATCAAACAAAAGTTAGAAATACAATAGAAGCTTAATTGAATCATAGTTAAGATTTATAGAAGATTATGGCAGGTCATAACGAATCAATATTAAGGGAACCATTAATCACGGGTGAGAATATAACCTATTCTCAGATCACGGAAGATATTCTGGCTCCTGTTGAAAATAAACCAAATAAAGCCTGGTGGATCGGTTTTGGTATAGCAGTGTTCTTTGCTTTAACCTGGGTTTTTGCAATCAGCTATACTTTCTGGGTAGGACTAGGTGCCTGGGGATTAAATAAAACAGTAGGATGGGCCTGGGATATCACAGGTTTCGTATGGTGGGTAGGTATTGGTCACGCTGGAACACTAATTTCAGCAGTATTATTACTTTTCCGTCAAAACTGGCGTAACTCAATCAACCGTTCTGCAGAGGCGATGACGATTTTCGCCGTTATTTGTGCGGCAACGTACATTTTCGCTCACATGGGACGTCCATGGTTAGCATACTGGGTTTTCCCTTTGCCTAACCAATTTGGTTCTCTTTGGGTAAACTTTAACTCTCCTCTTGTTTGGGACGTATTTGCGATCTCTACATACTTCTCTGTATCATTAGTATTCTGGTATACAGGTTTATTACCTGATATTGCTACTATCCGTGACAGAGCAACAGGTGTTCGTCGTCGTGTGTATTCAATCCTTTCTTTCGGATGGGCTGGATCAGTTAAAAACTGGCAGAGATTTGAAGCTGTGTCTTTGATTCTTGCGGGTGTTTCAACTCCATTGGTACTTTCTGTACACACTATCGTATCCTTCGACTTTGCTACATCATTGGAACCAGGATGGCATACAACAATTTTCCCTCCATATTTCGTTGCTGGTGCGATCTTCTCTGGATTTGCAATGGTGCAAACACTGTTATTGATCGCTCGTAAAGTAATGAAGTGGGAAAACTACATCACAATGTTCCACATAGAATCCATGAACAAGATTATCACTGTTACTGGTTCTATCGTAGGTGTGGCTTACTTAACAGAGTTATTTATCGCGTGGTATTCTGGTGTTGAGTATGAGCAATATGCTTTCTTAAACCGTATCAGCGGTCCTTACTGGTGGGCTTACTGGAGCATGATGACTTGTAACGTAATTTCTCCGCAGCTTTTCTGGTTCAAGAAAATCCGTACAAGTATCTGGGCTTCATGGTTACTGTCAATTGTAGTGAACATCGGTATGTGGTTTGAGCGTTTCGTAATTATCGTTACTTCACTGCACCGTGACTATATTCCATCAAGCTGGGTTATGTTCTACCCTTCAGTAATTGACGTTTTATTATTCGTTGGTTCTATTGGTGTATTCTTTACATTATTCCTTCTATTCTTACGTGTACTTCCGGGAATTGCGATGGCAGAGGTTAAGCTGATCCTGAAATCTGCAAGTGATCAGGTTAAACAAAAACAGATCCGTGATGGAAAAGTAGCGCCAGAGCAAGCTGAAGAATATCTTCAGTCATTAGAAAAATATGATAGCGTGGATTACCTAAAAGACGAAAGTGTAAAATATCAAAAAGTTTAATAATGAGCAACACAAAATATATTTTAGGTCATTTTGAAGATCCTGACGACATGATGCACGGGATCGAGAAGTTACAGGAGAATAATATCAAAATTTATGATTGTTATACTCCAATGCCTATCCATGGTATCGAAGATAAGCTTGGATACAAACGTTCTCGTTTGCCAATCGCAGCATTTTGCTTCGGTATCACTGGTACTCTTACTGCTTTTTCAATGATTTATTACATGCTGGTTTATGACTGGCCAATGAATATAGGTGGTAAACCTCCATTTGCAGTGCCCGACTTTGTTCCGGTTTGTTTTGAGCTTACCATTCTTTTTGCTTCGTACGGAATGATGTTTACATTTTTCTATGCAAACCATTTTTTTCCGGGAAGAGCTCCAAGAGTTATGGATCTTAGAGCAACAAACGATCGTTTTGTAATTGCTATTGACGCTAAAGAGAATCCATATCCAGATAAGATAAACAGTTTGTTAAACGAAGCAGGTGCGGTTGAAATACTGCACAACGAAAGGAAGTATGTTAGTTATGAATAAGCTCAGGATATTAGGTATTACCTTTTTAACAGTTGCAGCCGCTACTGTTATTTCATCCTGCGGGGATAGTAAAAGCGGCGGGCTTGAGTTTGCCAGAAATATGTATGACCCTATTGCTCCTAATTACGATTCTCCAAACAAGAATTTTGCAAATGGTCAGACAGCTCAGCTACCTCCGGCAGGAACAGCTCCGGTTGGATATGATAAAGTAATGGATGATTATCCTAATACTATCGAAGGATACTTAGCTGCAAGTGCAAATCTTAAGAATCCTTTAGCAAGAACTACTGAGAATTTAGAACAAGGAAAAACTTTGTTCTTACATATGTGCTCTCATTGCCATGGTAAACAAGGTAAAGGTGACGGATCAATTATTCAATTAGAAAAATTCCCGCCTCCACCATCTTATTCAACTGGTAATTCATCAAGAGGAGGAGCTATGAAAGATTTAACCGACGGAAAAATCTTCCATACAATTACTTACGGATTGAACCTTATGGGTCCTCATCGTACGCAGCTTTCTCCTACAGAAAGATGGAAAATTGTAATGTACGTTCATGAATTGCAAAAAGTGCAATAGTAAATTGTAATAGCCAAATGGGAACTCATAATCATACACATAATTTTAGTCAGCAATTTGAATTCGCAGGAAAAGCAAAATCCTGGAGTTTAATTGCCATTGTCATAGGCGTTATTGCAATTGCCTATGGTTTTTTCCTCGATCCGGACCAGGCACATAGAACAGAGCGCACTTTCGCCAACCTGCTATTAATGGGATATTATTTTACCTGTGTTTGCGCTGCCGGTGCATTCTTTTTAGCACTTCAGTTTGTAGCTCAGGCAGGATGGTCTGCAGGTTTATTAAGAGTGCCTCAAGCATTTGCCAGGGTATTACCAATTGCGTCGCTGGTTTTAATAGCAATAGTAGCGGCAGGTTTATTAACTCATAATTTGTATGAACAATGGCATCCTGCGCACGAAGGAGCAGAAGCTCATGAGGGAATAACCGGGTCAAAAGCAACTTATCTAAGTGTGCCTTTCTTCTTAACTCGCCAGGTCGTATTTCTTGGCATATATAGTATTTTCGCTTTGTTACTTGCAGGTTATTCTAACAAAGAAGACTCTGTAGGTGGATTAGAGTACTATAATAAGAGCTTTAAATATTCAGCAATTTTTCTGGTAATATTTGGATTTACAACTCCAATCTGGTCATTTGATACCATCATGTCTCTTGAGGCTCATTGGTTTTCAACTATGTTCGGTTGGTATAACTTTGCAGCAATGTGGGTGAGTGGACTTTGTGCGATCACCTTAACTGTTATCTTATTAAAGAAAGCAGGTTATTTATCATGGGTTAACCAAAACCATCTTCATGACCTGGGTAAATTCATTTTCGCTTTCTCTATTTTCTGGACATACGTTTGGTTTGCACAGTTCTTATTGATCTGGTATGCAAACATGCCAGAAGAAACAGTTTACTTCTATAAAAGATGGGAGCCTGATTACAAGCCATGGTTCTGGCTAAACATCGTGATAAATTTCTTATCGCCCGTATTAATTTTAATGACACGTGATGCTAAACGTCAGACTTCAGTTTTAACTTTTGTTTGTATCCTCCTTCTTTGTGGTCACTGGTTAGACTATTATATGATGATTATGCCAGGTGCAATGGGAGAACACCATACGTTTGGTATAACAGAAATTGGTATTGCTTTAGGTTTCGCAGGATTGTTTGCTTTCTTGATGTTATCTAAATTAGCTGAGAAGCCATTAGTAGCAAAGAATCACCCTTTCCTTGAAGAAAGCTTACATCACCACATTTAGTGGATAATAACAGAATTTACTAATTACGTATTTGTAGATAAAAAAATGGGGTTTAATAAATTTTTAAAGATCAGGACGTTACTTACCTTGCTATTACTATTTGTATTAGCTGTAGGTTCACCTGTATCTGCGCAGGACTCTACTAAGGCTGGTACTACAAAATCAGACATGGTTGCTGCCGATACTTCAACGCAGATCAATTCTGCTATTGGTTCTATTGGTGATACACCAAGCGCAACTATATCAACAGATGTTTCTGATGATGATGAGTTAACTAAGCTGGAAGCAACTCAAACAAGAGATGATTCTGAAGTATATAAATCAGGATATTACTATGTTCTATTATTCGTGCTATTTAGCATCTTCATTGGAATAATAGGAAAAGTTCTTAAAGTATACGAACTAAGCCGTGAGGTACAGGGAAAGAAATCAGCAATTAACTGGAATCTATTTCAAAGTGTTTTATTCCTTGTATTTCTGATTGCCGGTCTATACGGAACTTATTGGAGCTATGATTACTGGGGAAATGTTGCTACTGCAGAATCAGCTTCAGTGCATGGTGAACGCCTTGATAACATGATGTATGTTACGGTAGCAATTACAACTTTTGTATTTGTTATTACACAAATTCTTCTTTTTGTATTTGCATTTAAATATACAGGATCAGACGATAGAAAAGCATATTACTATCCTCATAACAATGCAATTGAGCGTTTATGGACTATAATACCTGCTCTGGTTTTAACTGCATTGGTAGTTTTCGGATTTTTCACATGGAGAAGCATTACTAATCCGCCTGAAGAAGAAAGAAGGAATGCTATCAGTTTAGAAGTTACAGGCGAGCAGTTTAAGTGGAATGTAAGATACGCTGGAAAAGATAATCAGTTAGGAAAGCGTAATTACAAATTAACTACACCTACTAACGGCTTGGGTATCGACTTTAAAGATCCTAAAAGCTGGGATGATAGGTTAGGAAGTGAAATTGTTCTCCCTGTGAATAAGTCAGTAAGGGTAACCATCAATTCAAAGGATATCCTTCACAGTTTCTACATGCCTGACTTCCGAGTACAAATGAATGCTGTACCAGGCATGCCTACATATTTCCAGTTTACGCCTAAGTATACTACTCAGCAAATGCGGGATAAAACAAATAACCAGGCATTTAACTATATTCTTCTTTGTGCTAAAATTTGTGGTGCAGGGCACTATAACATGCAATATAAAGTTAGAGTAGTAGAGCAAAAAGAGTATGAAGAATGGCTTGCAAAGCAATCCTTGTTCTTCAATGATGATGTGAAAAAGGAACTACAGTCTGCTCAAAATACTTCAGCTGAAACTGTAAACAATAAATTAGCTATTAACAATTAGAATTAGAGATAAAGCAAGATATGTCAAGCACAGCAATTCATCATACTTTAGAGCATTCTGGGCATGGACATGATGATCATGGACATCATCATGAAACATTCTTAACTAAATATATTTTTAGTCAGGATCATAAAATGATTGCTAAACAATTCCTTATCACCGGTATTATTATGGGTGTGATTGGAATGTTTCTTTCAATCTTATTCCGTATCCAATTAGGCTGGCCAGATCAAAGCTTTCCGCTGTTAGAAACTTTTCTTGGTAAGTGGGCAGAGGGTGGAAGAATTAAACCAGATTTTTACCTGGCGTTAGTTACTATTCACGGTACCATCATGGTATTCTTCGTATTAACTGCAGGTTTAAGTGGTACTTTCAGTAACCTTCTTATTCCATTGCAGCTAGGAGCAAGGGATATGGCTTCTCCATTCCTTAACATGCTTTCTTACTGGTTCTTCTTCCTTGCAAGTGTTTTAATGATGTCTTCTTTCTTTGTTGAAAGTGGACCAGCAAGTGCAGGTTGGACCATTTATCCTCCATTGTCGGCTGTACCTCAGGCGATCTCAGGTTCTGGTACAGGTATGACTTTATGGTTAATTAGTATGGTGTTCTTTATTGCTTCATCATTAATGGGAGCTTTGAATTACATCAGTACGATTTTAAATATGCGTACTAAAGGTATGGACCTTTGGAAAATGCCATTAACTATCTGGGCGTTATTCCTTACAGCTATCCTGGGTGTACTATCATTCCCTGTGTTAGTTGCCGGTGTTGTATTGTTAATTTTCGACCGTAGCTTTGGTACAAGTTTCTACCTTTCGGACCTTGTAGTTCAAGGACAAATATTGCCAAATCAAGGTGGTAGCCCTATTTTATTCCAGCACTTATTCTGGTTTTTAGGTCACCCGGAGGTATATATCGTAATTATGCCTGCTTTAGGTATAACTTCTGAGGTAATTGCAACAAACTCTCGTAAGCCAATTTTTGGTTACCATGCGATGGTTTATTCTTTGATCGGTATCACTATCCTTTCATTCATCGTTTGGGGTCACCACATGTTTGTAACTGGTATGAATCCTTTCCTTGGAGGAGTATTTATGATTACAACTTTGATCATTGCGGTTCCTTCAGCGGTAAAAACGTTCAATTATCTGGCTACTTTATGGCGTGGTAATATTCGTTTTACTCCGGCAATGATGTTTGCAATTGGTCTTGTATCATTCTTCATCTCTGGTGGTTTAACTGGTATTTTCTTAGGAAATGCTGCATTGGATATTAATCTTCACGATACATATTTCGTAGTTGCTCACTTCCACCTGGTAATGGGATCTGCAGCAATCTTTGGAATGCTTTGCGGTGTTTACCATTGGTTCCCTAAAATGTTTGGCAGAATGATGGATGAGAAGTTAGGATACTTACACTTCTGGTTAACATTCATCGGTGCTTACCTTGTATTCTTCCCAATGCACTTTATGGGATTAGATGGTGTTCCTCGTCGTTACTATGCTTTCACTGAGTTTGAATTCATGAAAGAATGGTTAACTGTAAACACCTTTATTTCATGGGCTGCTATCGTTGCTGCTTTAGGTCAGATCGCTTTCTTATGGAACTTCTTCAGTTCTATCTTTTACGGAAAGAAAGCAACTCAAAATCCTTGGCAGTCAAATACTCTAGAATGGACTACTCCGGTAGAACATCTTCACGGAAACTGGCCTGGAGAAATTCCGACAGTTTATCGCTGGCCATATGATTACAGTAAGCCAGGTCACGATGAAGATTTCATTAGTCAGATAACTCCATTCTCTGAAACTATGAGCTCAAACCTTCCTCATGACTTTGAGGGAAATCCAGAAGCAGAACGCATTCAGTTAGAATGGGAAAAGCAGCATCAGGCAGAAAAAGTTTAAATCACTAAATAGAATTAGTTGGGGTATCTGCCGTAAGTAAATCTTACAGATACCCCAATTTTTTATCAGGAATATGTATAGAAGCGGCGAGAGGAGATTTATAATAATTAATCATTTAACGATTATTGCTCTTTTCGTTTTAATATTAGCAGGAGGGGTAGTTCGAAGTTCTGGATCAGGAATGGGGTGCCCTGACTGGCCTAAGTGCTTTGGGAAAGTAATTCCTCCCACGGAGATTTCGGAATTACCCTCAAATTACCAGGAAAAGTATTTAGCAAAGCGTATTCAGAAGAATGAAAGGTTTGCTAAAACACTCGACTTGTTTGGTTTCTCTGAACTCGCTAACAGGTTAAGGACTGATAAAAGTATACTTAAACCAGAGAGTTTTAATGCTGCTAAAACCTGGACGGAATATGTAAACCGTTTAATTGGTGCAATTACTGGTCTATTGCTGTTAGGTTGTGCATTACTATCTGTTGTTTACTTAAAGGTTAGAAAGCGTATTTTTTTTCTTAGCTTTTTTAACCTTTTCCTGGTCGTATTTCAAGCCTGGCTGGGTTCTATAGTAGTTTCCACAAACCTTATTGCGTGGATAGTAACGGTACATATGCTTTTGGCTCTGGCAATACTTGCAGTCAGCATTTATACGTATTACTATGCCCGGGTTTTAAGAGATAGGCAGTTGTTGGCCAACAAAGCCCCTGGTATTATAAGAAACTTATCTGTAGTTGCGTTAATTCTTACTTTGATACAAATTACTTTAGGTACAGAAGTAAGAGAAAGTGTTGATGAAGTTGCAGGTTCTATGAATTATTTAAATCGTTCGGAGTGGGTTTCTACTCATGATTGGGTATATATCTTTCATAGTAATAGTGCTATACTAATTTTTGTACTTAACGTGGTAATGCTCATTCTGATGAGACGCAAGTATTTAGGTAATAGCTACCAATTTAAGTTCATTGTTTATGTGTTCTTCTTAATTCTGGCACAGCTAATTACCGGAATAACTTTAGCTTACCTTGGATTACCACCAGTAGCACAGGCAGTACATATTTTGTTAGCTAGTCTAACTTTCGGAGGGCAGTTTTATATGCTCCTCCTTTTGAAACAGAACAGAATGTATAAAAAATCATTTTTGTAGTAGGGTGAGTGAGGGTAGTTTTATTTCGGATTTTAAAAAGCTTATAAAGCTACGATTAACTTTTTTGGTAGTGTTTTCGGCTTCTGTTTCTTTTTTGATAGGTAATAAAGAGCAGCATTTATCTATCAATTGGATAAACTGGCTGATACTTACAGTAGGAGGGTTTTTAGTTACTGGGGCTGCAAATGGATTTAATGAGATCATTGAAAAAGATCTTGATAAATTAATGAAGAGAACCAGTGACAGGCCGATTCCAGCAGGAAGGATGACAACTGGCCAGGCTTTGGTGTTAAGCTTATTTATGGGGATTGCAGGAACTCTTATTCTGGTAAGACTAAATTTCCTTACCGGAGTTCTATCTGTTTTCTCGATATTATTATATGCTTTTTTGTATACGCCATCTAAAAGGAAATCGCCGATTGCAGTTTTTATTGGTGCTTTTCCCGGTGCTTTGCCTCCTTTGATTGGTTATTTTGCCGCATTTGACAGGCCTCAGATCTCCTGGATCCCAATTATACTATTTCTGATCCAGTTTGTATGGCAGTTTCCTCATTTTTGGGCAATTGCATGGGTTCTGGATGATGATTATAAAAAAGCAGGTTTTCGATTATTGCCAACTACAAAGCGGGATAGAGTTAGTGCGTTAATGACCTGGTTATCAACAATAGTGTTAATACCTGTTAGTTTATTGCCAACTTTTATGGGCTTTGGAGGTTGGGGTATTGGTGTAGTTTCTTTGATTTTAGGACTGATCTTTTGCTGGTTTGGTTTTGACCTTTATCGAAAATTGGATATTAAGGCTGCTCAAAAAGTAATGTTTGGATCTTTTTTTTATCTGCCAGTGGTACAGTTAGTGTTGTTGTTTGATTTTATAGGATAAATATGACGGCTATTACAATGAAAAATTCTTTTGAACAGGACAAAGTTAACTTAAGGCCTAAAAAGTTTTTGATGTGGTTATTTATTATCACATCATTTATGCTTTTTGCAGCTTTAACAAGTGGCTTTATAGTTTATACTGCCGGTGATCCTGCTCGTGGTATAAAAATGATTTTACCTTCTGTATTTAAGTATAGTACAGCTGCAATAATATTAAGCAGTATTACAATGCACTTGTCGTACAAATCGGCAAAGGAGCTTAAATTTAGTCAGCAAAGATTATTTCTTCTCGTAACAATTGTATTGGGATTAGTCTTTTTTGTTTTGCAAATAAGTGCGTGGAAGTTGTTTGTGGCTAATGGTGTTTACTTCGTAAATCCCAATGCATCACAATCTTTTTTATATGTACTAACCGGAACTCACCTTTTACATATTGTAGCTGGAGTAATTGTTCTGGTTAATGCTTTCCTGGGAAGCTCAAGAAATATTCCCCAGGTCAGAAATTTGTTTAAAATGGAGCTAGCCTCTATTTTCTGGCATTTTCTGGATATACTATGGATTTATTTATATGTTTTCTTACTTTTGAACCAATAACGTAATATTGATGAATACTACTACTGTATCGAAATTAGACGAAGTAAAAACAGGTCCCTGGGACGGTGGTACGTCGCCTGTTAACGTAGAATACGGAAAGATAATGATGTGGTTTTTCCTGCTATCAGATGCTTTCACGTTTTCTGCTTTCTTGATTTATTATGGAGCACAGAGATTCAGTAAATTAACATGGCCTGATCCTGATAAAGTGTTTCAGTCTATTCCTGGATTAAAGATGAAGGTGCACCTCTTGTATTCGTAGGTCTCATGACCTTTATTTTGATTATGAGTTCTGTTACAATGGTATTAGCTGTTGAAGCAGGGCATCGTCGTGCTAAAAATGAAGTAGTTGGTTGGATGATTGCAACCATTATTGGTGGTTTTATGTTTCTTGGCTGCCAGGCATTAGAGTGGTCGCATTTACACCATGAAGGTTTCTGGTGGGGATCTATTCCTCATGCTGAAGTACTTGAGAAGATAGGTGGAGATCATGTAAGTGTTCTGCAGTTCGCTAATCTGTTCTTTACTATTACAGGATTTCACGGTTTCCACGTATTTAGCGGGGTTATTATTAACATTATCATTCTATTAATGACCCTTGGTAATGTTTTTGAAAAACGTGGATCTTACCTGATGGTTGAAAAAGTAGGTCTTTACTGGCACTTTGTAGACCTTGTTTGGGTATTCGTATTTACATTCTTTTATCTTGTTTAATTATCAATTTGATTAATTATGGCTCACGAGCATTCACATACAGAACACGGTCATGAAGAACATGCTTCAATGACTAAAGGAAAAATCTGGCAGGTATTCTTTTACTTGTTAGGAATTACAGTATTAGAGTTTATCATTGCGTTAGTGCTTATCCCTAAAGGGATAGTTAGCCAGGGCGTGGGTAACTTCGTTTATATTGCTTTAACATTACTTAAAGCGTTTTATATCGTTGCTTACTTTATGCACTTGAAATTTGAGAAATATGCTCTAATTACCAGTATTGTTATCTCCTTCGTATTTATTATATACTTCATTGTATTATTACTAACTGAAGGTTCTTACTTGCATGAACATATGCCTCATTAATGGCTGAGAAATCTTCTATAAAAAAAATGTTAATCCTGGTAACCATTCTCGCGGTACCAGGATTTTTATATTATTTACTACAGGAAAAGGGGAAGAACAGATATAAACCGTTAAGTATTTACGGTCCTAAACAGGTTGCTTCAACTTTTCATACTAGACGCGGCGTTAAAGTTCCTGATACTATTTATCATCGGATAAGCGACTTTAAGCTGGTTGATCAAAAAGGCGATAGTATTGGTTTACCTGCAGATACAGTTCAAATAACAGTAGTAAATTTTTTCTTTGCTAATTGTAAAACTGTATGTCCTATTATGAATCAGCAGCTTCAAAGGGTTGTTGAAGCTTATCAGAATAATCCATTAATAAAATTCTATTCTATTACTGTAGATCCGGAGCACGACACTTCTCAGGAATTAGCAAAATATGCCTCTGTGTTGCATGCTTCTGATGATAAGTGGAGTTTTCTAACCGGAGAGAAATCTAAAATTTTCAAGCTTGCTAAAAAGGATTTCTTATTAGATGTAATGGATACAGGAGATCCTCAAAATATAAATCATAGTCCGATGCTTGTTCTTGTAGATCCTAAAAGCAGAATAAGAGGTTATTATGATGGTACAAATAAAGAGCAGGTGGATAAACTGATCGATGAGATTAAAGTTCAGATTGCTGAGGAATTACGTAAGGTAGCATATCAGTAGCAAAATGAGTTTATGAATGATAAAGTAGTGTTACGGCTGGTAACAGCCATTTCAATAGTTGTTTTTCTTGTTGTTTTAATTCTGCAGGCAAAGCTTATAAATATATTTCCTGCCGGAAGTGAGATTCCTTCATGGGTTTATTCTCTCCCTAAATTAAATGCTATTTTAAATGGAACTTGCAGTGTTTTACTAATAATCTCTCTATTTCAGATTAAGCAAAGAAACATTCGTACACACAAGATTTTAAATATAGTGACTTTCATTCTTTCGTCACTCTTTCTTGTATCCTATATTATTTTTCATGCTACAGGTATTAAGACCACTTACGGAGGAGAAGGACCAATAAGATATCTTTATTATTTTATTCTGATAACGCATATCATACTTGCTGCTGTAGTTTTACCGTTAGTATTATTAAGCTTCTATAGCGGATTGTTAATGAATGTTGATCGTCATCGGAGATTAGTTCGATGGAGCTTTCCAATTTGGTTATATGTAACGGTAACGGGAGTGATTGTATATATTATGATTTCCCCTTATTATACTTTTTAAGTTGAAGGAAATGAGAGTTGTTAAATTTTGTGCAGTAGTTTTAGTTTTCTTTAGTCTTTTAACATTTAGTTCCACAGCCTATTCACAGTGCGCTATGTGTACTATGAATGCTGAGAACTCAGTTCAGAACGGGAATACACAAGGGAATGGACTTAACAACGGGATCTTGTATCTGCTTGCCGCTCCATATCTGGCAGTGGCGGCTGTAGGTTATTTGTGGTATAAGAAGTATCGCAGGAAGAACGTGAATATTGATATTAAGGATGAAAAGATAAACCTTAATTAGTTGAAATGGGAACTTCTAAAATTGAAGCAGTACTGGAGGCTAAATGTCCCCGCTGCAGAAGAGGAAGGATTTTTTCAGGCCCTATCTATTCTTTAAAAGGGCAGAAGATGAATGATCACTGTTCTAACTGCGGTATGAAGTTTGAGGTTGAGCCGGGATACTTCTATGCAGCCATGTACGTAAGTTATGCTTTAAACGTTGCCCAAATTGTTATTACAGCTATTTTAACTTATTATCTCAGTGGAAAAAGCGAATCTCCAATGCTTTATATTGGAGTTATTTTTTCTGTCATTTTTTTACTTGCACCTTTCAACTATCGCTATTCAAGAGTTATTTTGCTACATTGGCTTTCGCCTAAAGTAAAATATAATCCCGAATACGATAAATAAATGATCTCCTCTTCTACATTTGAATTCCTTAAAAAAGTTAAGGAAAATAATAATCGCGACTGGTTTAAACAGAATAAAAAGCTGTATGATGAGTCGTTAAGTAATGTTCTTGACTTCACCTCAGAAGTTATAAAAGGTCTGGCTAAAATAGATTCTTCCATTCCTGCTGGTTTAGAAGCTAAGGATTGTGTTATGAGAATTTATAGAGATGTGAGATTCAGTAAAGATAAAGCTCCCTATAAAACTAATTTTGGTATTGCTCTTTCTGCTAATGGCAAGAACTTTAATGGTCCCGGTTATTATATTCACATTGAGCCAGGGAAGTCTTTTGTAGGCGGAGGTTCGTGGCATCCGGAAACGGAATATCTTAAATCGATTCGGCAGGAGATTGATTATAATGCTTCTGACTGGCATGAGATTATTGATTCCCCAAATTTTAAAGAAGCATTTGGTGTTCTAAACACTGATGATAAGTTGCAAACATCTCCAAAAGGCTATTCAAATGATCATCCTGATATTGAATATTTGAAGCTAAAAAGCTTTACTGCAACCCGGGCTCTTTCTGATAAAGATTTTACTTCGGGTACTTCAGCAGCTAAAGTAACAGGCCTATTCGAAAAATTATATCCTTTAATAGTTTTTTTGCGAAACGCTAATGCTTAATATTGCAGTATGATGAGATGGTTTTTTACGGCTTTTATAGCCCTTTCTTTAAGTTCTTGTGTAGTAATGTCTACCAAGAAATATAAGTCGCTCCTTGCAGAAAAAGATTCATTATCGGGAGGTTGGAATAAGGCAAATATTAAGATTGAAAGTTTAGAAGAAGAAATTACACGATTAAAGTCTGATACAGCAAATTTAAATAACCGTATTGCTGAGTTAGAAAGTAAGTTTTCGGGCTTAGACAAGAATTATGCTACACTCAGAGCGAACAGCTCTTCAGAGATTAATAAGCTTGCCGCTGACCTTCAGAAAAGAGAAGCCAGATTGAAAGAAGTGGAAGATGTTTTAAGAAAGCGTGATGAAGCTACCAATGCGTTACGTGATAAATTGCAAAAAGCTCTTTTGGGATTTCAGCAAAGCGGTTTAACGGTAGAAATTAAAAATGGAAAAGTATATGTTTCTTTAACAGATAAACTTCTTTTTGATACGGGTAGCATTGTTATTGATGATAAAGGTAAACAAGCCTTAACGGAACTTGCAAAAGTGTTAAAGTCTCAACCTGAGATTAATATTGCTGTTGAAGGACATACAGATAATCAAAAAGTAGCCAACTTAGGTCAAATTAAAGATAACTGGGATTTAAGTGTGTTAAGAGCTACTTCAGTAGTTCGTTATCTTACCGAGACAGAGAAAATTGATAGTAAGAGATTGACTGCTACAGGAAAAGGCCAGTATCAACCTTTGGCGCTAAGTAACACTCCTGAAGACAGAAGTAAGAACAGACGTATAGAAATTGTACTTTCTCCAAAATTGGATGAGTTGTATGATCTGATAAAGTAGTGTAATCAGATATAAAAGTAAAAGGCCTGAATTTTGAATTATTCAGGCCTTTTGCTTTTTATTAGAAAGGACTAACGAAATCTTTAAATGCTGGAAGTACTTTATCCTTTTCAGATAGAATCGCTTCTTCTGGTTTTATTCCCCAGTCTATATTTAAATCTTCATCGTTCCATATTACTCCAATCTCTGAGGCTTTATTATAGAGATTAGTTACTTTATAAGCGAAAATAGTATTGTCTTCAATGGTAACAAAGCCATGTAAGAAGCCAGGAGGGATCCAGAGCATTTTGAAGTTTTCGGCACTTAACTCCACACTCAAATGATGGCCATAAGTAGGGGAATTTTTACGGATATCAACCGCTACGTCAATTACTTTTCCCTGAATTACGCGAACTAATTTTCCCTGGGCAAAGGGATCAGCTTGTCCGTGTAGACCTCTTAATGTTCCTTTTTGTGAAAAGGATTGATTGTCTTGTACAAATTCAGCATCTATTCCCGCATCAGCAAAAATTTGTTTGTTATAGCTTTCGTAAAAATATCCCCTGTCGTCTTTCCAAACTTTAGGTTCAATGATTACTAATCCTTCAATTGAGGTTGGTATAATATTCATTTAGTCTATAAATTCCATTAATGTGCTGAATGAAACGAATTTGTTATTGAATTTAACTGTATGCTTTTCCATCAAGGCAGCATACTTGTTTTCCTGAAATGACTTATAAGAGCCAATATCATCAAGAACAAATTGTAAGCAATAGGTAATTCCTTCGTTGGGTGAGTCAAGTACTTTTAAAAGACGGTTAGAAACAATTAAGTCAGTAGCCATTGCCTCTGAAATGAAATGCTCATTTATCCAGCTAACCCACTCATCATTTATACTGTCATCAATAATAACAGTAATGTTAAACAAAATCATGCTGCGAAGATAGCAGTAACTCAACGCTTAACCAATAGCGTCACCTCTTAAGTTTCTGAAACGCTTCCTTGCTTCGCCAGCCAAAATACTACCTGGAAAGTCAGTTATTATTTTTTGAAAGCATTCTTTAGCCTTTTCCTTATCCTGAAGCTGATTTTCGTAAATATCGCCCAGCATAAACCAGGCATCATCAGCCCAAAGATCAAAGCTATAATTTTGAGTGATTAATTGTAGTTGACTGATTGCTTGTTGAACTTCCTGCTCTTTTAAATAAATTTTAGATTTAGTCATTAAGATATCGTCTTCCAAGGAATTCCCCGGAAATAATTTTTGAATGCTGTCAAGAACGAGAAGGGCTTTTTGATTCTGATTTTTAAAAGCAAGCAGATCAGCGTAAGCAAACTTTTTTAAGGCATTTGTATCATTTTTTGTAGCAGTATTTTCCTGAATAAGCAAACTCAAATTCAGCGCATCATTTGCAATTAATTGCGAGGTTGAACTTTTCAAAACATCCAGCTGAGCTTTTGCCCAATTAAATTCTCCCTGGTAATAGGAAAGCTTAGCCCCTCTAAACTTGGCTTCCTGACCGTTTGGTTCATTTGGGAATTCTTTTTCTACCTGACCATAAATTAAAGCTGCTTCCCAAAGTTCACCGGTGATAATATAAATATCACCTAGATCTAACTTTACGGCAGCTATTGCTGGAGGAGGAAGATTGGGGATCTTTAATACATTCTCTAAAAGTGTTTCAGCTTCAGTAGCTTTATTCAGATAAAAGGCCTCTAGATTAGCTAGTTGTCGTACTGCAAAAACTGTATTATATGTTTTGCCAAATTCATTAATCAAATCCTTATAATCTTTTTCAAGTTGCAATAGCTCTGGTTGACTGAGCTTTCCTGATGTTAGTAATTGATTTTTGCAGTTAAGTAATTGAATACGGGCTGGTATATAATATTGATGATCTTTACCCTGACTAATTAAGTAGTTCAATGCATCAATAGCAGCTTCGTAGGCTTTATTGGCAATAAGAGTAGAAGCAAATTCATAAATCCTATTACCATCTTCTTTCTGCCTTTTATCCAGCGCAATTAGTTGTTTTAAGGCTAAGTTATACTCTTTTTGCTGCATAAACAGCCAGGCAAGCAGGTCAGAATATGCAATACTCTGTGGATCTTTCTGAAGTTTTTTCAGGAGGGTAAGCTTTAGAATATCATAATCTTCGGGTGATTCGAAAAGTGATGAAAATGCATTTTTAGCCTGATTCAGCATGTTGTTCTCCATCTCCGGAAGGCTTAGAAAATTCAAATACTCCTGAACCAGCATTGGTTTGTTTTTTTGAAAGCGATATAAAGAAATCAGATCATAGGCAAACATATTATCATCTTTCAAAAGCTTTCTGCCTTGTAATAAGGTTTTTATAGCAAAGTCGTAAGCTGAAGCCCGATAAAATGCAATAGAAATTTCTCTGATCGCATACTCGTTTTGTGGTAAACTTTTGATAATGTTATTATACCAGTCATCAGCTTTTGTTTGCTGGCCTTGTTCCTGCAAGATCCTCCCATAATCAACTTTAAAAGAATAGTTTTCCGGGGATATCTTTATCATCTTCTTAACCACTTTCTCAGCCTCATCATACTTTTTTATCTTTATCAAAGTATTCAAATACTGGTCGTAGTAGTTTTGAGGGTTAGAATGATTAAAAAGTTTCTCATAAATTATAGCAGCTTTATCATATTCTGCGTTTTGATAATATTGCAGAGCTAAAGCATCCTCAGAAGATCTTTGAGCAAAGGCAAAACTTACGGATAGAAGCAGAAGGGTGGTTATTGTAAAAGTTTTGTGGAACAGACTTTTTATATAGGAAGATTTAATAGTTTTCATATTCTTAAAATAAAAGTTTTTCACTTTTATTAATGTAAAGCATGTTTTAAAGATAACGACTTATATTATAATTTATGCGTTAAAACCGTACTTTACTTGTATTCTAAATGTTACGAATTTCTGATCTTAAAAGGGATATTTTAGTATTTCCAAAATTGAATAATGAGGGGAAATAAATATATGTGGCAGCGTTTCGGTATAGGTTTGGTGCTGTTGGGTTTATGGTTCTTTACTGGCTGCAAGCATGAAAAAGTAGCAAGAAGAATTCCAATAGAAGACTTTTTCAGAAACCCCGAAAAAACCAGTTTCCTTGTTTCTCCAGATGGTAAATACATTTCATTTTTAAAGCCTTACAAAAACAGGTTAAATATTTTTGTTCAGGATATTAAAAACGGTAAGATTAAGCAGATTACCAGTTTAACAGATAGAAATATTGGTTTTTATTGCTGGGCTAACAGTGATATTTTCCTTTATGCGCCGGATAGCCGTTCGGGAGCATTTTTATATTCAATTGATAAAAACGGGAAAAATAATCGCGAGCTTTTTGCTAACGAAAAACTAGGGCTAAAGCTTATTAACTGGAGGAATATTGTAAATGATGAGCTTATAATTGGAACTAATAAGCGTGATTCAACTGTATTTGATGCTTATAAGATTAATCTGAATACAGGCGCGCTCAAATTGCTTGAAATTAATCCGGGAAATATATTTCAGTGGTTTTGTGATGGTGAAGGCAATATACGAATGGCTCTTGCTAGTGACGGTGTAAATGAAACTTTGCTTTTCCGCGAAAAGGCAGGAGAGAAGTTCAGACCTGTTGTTACCAATAACTTCAAGACTAAAATAAAACCTGTAGCCTTTTGCAACAAAGATAAGGCCTGTATTTATGCTATCTCAAACATCCACCGGGATAAATCTGCTTTGGTTAAGTTCGACTGCAGAACTGGAACTGAAGTACAAGAGCTGTACAGTCACAGTGATGTGGATGTAAGTGATGGAGAATATTCTCATAAGAAACACCGTATTGTTTATGCCGTTTATGAAACCTGGAAAAGAGAACGCCATTATTTGGATAGTTCTGCCAGTGCGGTGTACAAGTCTCTGCAAAAACTGCTTCCTAATACTGAAGTGGTAATTTCTGATGCAGATACAGCTGAGGCATATCTAATTGTCCGTACGTTTACCGACAAAAGCCAGGGTGCATATTATCTGTACAAGCCCCAGCTTAATAAATTGGAGAAGCTGGTTGAAATAAATCCCTCTATTAAAGCTGAAGAAATGTGCAGTATGCAAGCGGTTTCCTTCAGAAACCGTGAGGGAGATTTAATAAGAGGATATTTGACTATTCCATCAGGGCTTGATCCGGTGAATTTACCAGTAATAGTTCTGCCACATGGGGGACCTTTTGACAGAAACTCATGGGGCTATAGTTCTGAAGTTCAGTTTTTAGCCAACAGAGGTTTTGCTGTATTTCAATTAAACTTTAGAGGCTCCGGTGGTTATGGTAAAAAGTTCTGGATTGCCGGCTTTAAAAAATGGGGGACTTTAGTTCAAAATGATATTACTGACGGGGTGAACTGGCTAATTAAGGAGGGAATTGCCGACAGAAAGAGAATCGGGATCTATGGTTCAGGATTTGGGGGATATAGCGCTTTAAACGGATTATATACTGAACCGGGATTATATGCTTGCGGAGCATCGCAGTCAGGGTATATTAATTTGTTTACCTACTTAAAAGCAGTTCCTCCATATTATAAACCTACTTTACAAATGTATTATGAGATGATAGGGAACCCTGAAACAGATATTGATTATCTTCGGGAAGCTTCGCCTGTTTTTCATGCTGATAAGATCAAAGCTCCTGTTTTTATTGCCCAAGACGCCAAGGATTCGCGTGTTAAGGTAAATGAAACTAATCAGTTTGTAAAAGAGTTAAGAAAAAGGAATATACCTGTTACTTACATTGTGAAAGAGCGTGAGAAGTATACATTAAGAAATCCGGAAAACAGGTTCGAGTATTATACCAAACTTGAAGGTTTTTTTGAGAAGTACCTTTCAAATAAGTAATACGTCATGATTATTAAGGGGTTCTCGAACAAAAAGAACTTAGTTCTTAATATTATATTTTTATTACTTATTGCTGCTTCAATGGTGGCGGCTCTCACTATTGCCTACAATTTTACATCTAGATACGTATACAATGAATTTGAGCGAAAGAAAACGGAGGTAGTAGATGAAACTATCAAGCCGTATAATGATTTCTTTCAAAATAAAATTCCCGAAATCTCTTTATATCAAGGGTATTTAGACTCAGCTTCTGCCCTCAAATTTTCCAAAACAGTCTTTAACAAGTATCCTTTTGTTCGAAGGATTATTTTTTATGATACCGAAATAAGTAATCAGAAGGCATCTTACGCTTTTAATGTCAGCAAACTGGTTATTTCACCACGATCTATTGTACAATTTGGAAGAAATTTGCCTGAAGACTCGACAGTCATTTTTCGTTCAGCAAATGTTGGAGTTAAGCCGCCGCGGTATATAAATGAATTTAACAGAGTAGCTGCGAAATTTGCGGCATATCTCCAGGAATCTGATGTTGTAAATGCACCGCTTTCAGACGAATCTTTCGGCACTTTTTATAACATTACTCCTAACCGGGTAACTTTCATGAATATTCCAAGGGAAGAGGAAATAAAGGCTTTTAAAGAACTAATGGAACAAAATGTTAAAAAGTCGCCCGTTTATCAGCAGGATATTCTTTCTTTTCTATTAGATCCTAATAAGTTAGGCATTAAAAACATACATCCTCATTTTTATGAGAAGATATCTATAGTTCCACTTACCACTGATATTATTGATGTAGATTCAGGCTTTGTATCTGCAGAGTTTCCATTAACAGGCGCTTTTAGTAACTATAAACTTCATTTTAGTTCTTCTCCCGGCTTTTTATCAAAGGAAATTACACGTAGGTATTTCCCTCTCGCTGCTGCTATTTTGTTAGTTTATGGGATAATAAGTGTTATCGGATTTCTTATTTACCGAAATTTAAGTATCAATAATAAGCTCTTTAAACTTCAATATGATTTTGTGAATAACCTCACTCATGAGTTTAAAACGCCTGTAAGTGTTATTAAAATTGCCGGAAACAATATCAGAAGAGCCAGTCAGCTAAGTGAAAGAGAACGGTTGCATTACGGGAAAAT
>Ga0157372_10002104_pt1 | contig 21664 bp, 24 predicted proteins | sample C55metaG_FD_115307 | JGI IMG/M metagenome (GOLD analysis project Ga0157372, IMG submission 115307) | Corn rhizosphere microbial communities from Kellogg Biological Station, Michigan, USA - C5-5 metaG | ecosystem: Host-associated > Plants > Roots > Rhizosphere > Soil | place: USA: Michigan... | reverse complement strand
GACGTCCTAACGGCGCTGACGTCCTAGCAGCGCTGAGGTCCTAACAGCGCTGGCGTCCTAACGGCGCTGACGCCCTAACGGCGCTGACGTCCTAACAGCGCTGACGTCCTAACGGCGCTGACGTCCTAACGGCGCTGACGTCCTAACGGCGCTGACTTTCTAACGGCGTGACGACGGGAGCTTCGCAGCTGATGACGGCGCAACTCCCGAAGGGCGCCGACTTCCGAAGGACGCGAACTTCCGAGCGGCGCGAAGTGCGCGCACTCCCAAAAGGCGCCCCGAGGAAGTCGGCGCTTTGAGAAGTCAGCGCCCTGAGGAAGTGAGCGCCCACGCGGTCGCCTCTACCAGATCGGGGGTCCCCCAACCTCTTACATCTCAGTAAAACGGGTTTTCACCAATTCCAATTCGCGCCATCAGCCGCACAACGTTCACGCAACGTTACAGCGACTCAATCGGCGCGGGTTGAGAGAAAACAAAACGTGATCACCCATTCGAGCGAACCGCCGCGGCGACCGAGTGCGAGAGTGCCGTGGTTTGCGCTGGTGTGCATTGCTCTCGCGATCTTCTGCGGATGGTCGGTGGTTCAGCTCTCGCCGCAGAAGAGCCTCTTCGCAACGAATGCATCGAGCAGGTTCTCCCAAATACCACTGCCGGATTCGTTGCAGTTCGTCGAAGACCACGCCTTCGTCGTGGTCGTCACCTTCGTTCTCGCCCTGATCATGTGGGCGATGTTCCGGCGGCCTCGATCGAGGTGAAGTTCTCAGCGCCGTCGCGGGACCTCGTAGCGTAGGCGAACGACGCCGTCGGCGTACTTCTTTGCCCCAACGAGGCGCAGCTCGATGTCGCGGTGACGCGGGGCGATCAGCGGGATTCCCTTGCCGATCAGCACCGGGATCACGTGGAGATCGAACTCATCGATCTCGCCGGCGTCGAGGAACGACGCGATGAGCTGGCCGCCGCCCATCATCCAGATGTTCTTTCCGCGCTGAGCGCGGAGCCGGCGCGCGAAGGCCTTGGCTGGTTCCGAAGTGAATTGGACGCCGGATACGCCGCGCCTGGGCGGCCGACGCGTGAAGACGTAGTGTGTCGCCCGCGAATCGAACACGGGCGCTCCAGGGTGTTTCTTCATGTAGCGGACGGCCCAGTCGTACGTGCCCCGCCCGAGCAGAACGGTGTCGACCGACGCGGTGAACTTCGCGTACCCGTAATCGACGGTGTGAGGTCGGCGGTTGAGCCACTCGACGTCGCCGTCGGGGCGCGCGATGTAGCCGTCGAGACTGACGGCGAGATAGGCGACGATTTTGCGCGGTCGTTTGATCATGGAATCGTTGCGAGTACCGCGAGTCGCGTTCGGGAGTTCTCCCCATACAACTTATTTCAGCCGTGCTCTAAAATGAGCGCCCATGCTTGCTGACCAACTTTGCCGGCGCCGGCGCGCGATGCGGCGTGGCTGATCGCCCTCGGGCCAACGAACCATGAACAAGCTTCTTCAACTGTCGCTGGGGATCGTGACGAGCGTCGGCGGCTTTCTGGAGATCGGTTCGATCACGACTGCCGCTCAGGCGGGCTCGGCCTTCGGATATCAGCTCGTGTGGACGATCGTCCTCGGCTCCCTATGCATCGCGTTTCTCATCGAGATGTCGGGGCGATTCTCGGCCTGCAGCAAGAGCACGATTCCGGACGCCATGCGCGAGCGATTCGGGATGAACCTGTTCGCCATTCCGTTAGTCGTTATGCTGGCCGTGTCGTTGTTGGTTCTGGCCGCCGAGATGGGCGGCGTTGCGGCGGCGCTCGAGTTGGCCACGTCCGTGAGGTTGCCGGTGTGGGCCGTGCCGGTCGCGCTCCTCGCGTGGGGACTGCTCTGGCGGTCGAACTTCAGCGTCATCGAAAATGGTGTCTCCGGCCTCGGACTCGTGACGATCGTCTTCGCGGTTGCGGCGGTGAAGGGGCATCCGGACTACGGGGCCTTGCTGCGCGGTGTCTTGCCGTCGCTTCCCGCCAAGTCCGGCGCGCACTACTGGTTCGTCGCCGTCAGTGTACTGGGCGCATCCGTATCTCCCTACCTGTACTACTTCTACTCCTCGGGCGCGATCGAGGAAAAGTGGGACGAAAGCTATCTCGGGCTGAATCGCTGGATCGCCGGAATCGGCATGGGGTTCGGCGGCCTGCTGTCCGTCGCCGTGCTCGTCCTGGCCGCGATCCTTTTTCACCCGATCGGCCGAGCCATTCAAAGTTTTCACGACCTGCCGCAACTGGTGACCCCCATTCTGCACAAGCCGGGCTTCTGGCTGTTCGTCGCGGCGTTGGGTATCGCCTGTTTCGGAGCGACGCTCGAAATCTCGCTCTCGCTCGCCTACCTGATCGCGCAGGGCTTCGGCTGGCAGTGGGGCGAGGATCAACCGCCCGACACCGACGCCCGCTTCAGCTTTACGTACTCGTTGCTCATCGTCGTCGCGGCGTTGTTCGTCCTGTTCGGCGTGGATCCGCTCGCGCTCACGCAAATCTCGATGGCTCTCACGTCGGCGTCGCTGCCGCTCGGCGTGCTGCCGTTTCTCGTCCTCATGAACGATCGCCATTACCTCGGTGAGCACGTCAACGGGCATTTCGGAAACGCGATCGTTCTCGTGATCAGCGTCATGGCAATGGTCCTCGCCGTGGTGTCGATCCCGTTGGAGCTGATTGGGGGAAGCTGATGATCCGACTGGTCGCCGAAGTGCTCGACAAACAGGTCGTCGATGCGCGGGGAACGAAGGCCGGGCGCGTCGACGGAATCGTTCTGGAGCTGAGAGAGGGAAGGCGACCCCTCGTCAAAGCCATCGAGATCAGCCCGATCACGCTGCTCGCGCGATTCAATCGCCGCTTGGCGCGCTGGTACGCCCGATGGGACGCGCGGCTTGGACCGGACCGCGGCACACCGTTTCGCGTCGCGTGGATGAGCGTCGATCGCGGGAGGCGTCACTTGAAGTTGCACGAAGTGGTCGATGACACGCCGATCAACGCGCTCGAGCGCTGGCTGCGCGACCGAATCGTAAAACGGATTCCGGGGTCGCATCGATGAGTGGCAGCGAGCTTCACGTCGAGCGGCTACTCGGCCGCCGCGTGCGCGACGACGATGGCGCAGTCTTGGGGCGCATCGAGGAGTTGCGCGCCGACGTCATCGATGGGGAGACGGTCGTCACCGAAATCCATCTCGGACCGGCGGCGCTATGGGAACGGCTCGGCGGATACGCTCTCCAACTTCCGTTCTTCCGGCTGTTGCCGGCGGCGAAGCGAGTATCCCGGGTGCCGTGGTCGAAGATGGATTTTTCCGACCCCGACGATCCGCGCGTCGTCGGATCGATCGACGACGACGCTCAGTCCGCTGGGACTCGGGGGAGGTGAATCGTGAAGGTCGTCCCGCGATCCGCCGCCGAGTCGACTTCCAAGCGGCCGTGGTGCCCGTCGACGATCGCCTTGGCGATATAAAGCCCGAGGTGAAGGCGCTTGTGATCGCGCGCCGCCCCATGATCGCCGGCTCCGGCGAATAGCTCGAACAGCGAGGCGCGGCGTTGGTCTGGAATCGGCGGGCCGTCGTTGTGGACGGCGATGTGCACTTCGCGGTCGGTCGTGATCGATACGTCGATCGGCGTACCAGGCGACCCGTATTGGAGCGCGTTCGTGACCAGATTCGCGACCGCCTGTCCAACTCGCCGGTCGTCCCACTGTCCACGTAGATCGCCCGACACATGCAGTTTGAGCTCGCGATTCGGATGCGCCGTGGCGAATTCGCCGGCGATGTGCCGCATGGTATCGGCGAGGTCGGCGTCGTGCGGCTGGATGGGCAATGGGCCACCGAGTTGCGTCCGGACTGCATCGAGCAGATCGGCGACGAGCAACCTCATGCGCTCGCCAGTGGCGACGATTCGCAGCAAGACGTCGCGCGACGTCCCCTCGTCGATTCCGGGCTCGAGCAGCAGTTTCCCGCCCGTGATGACGGTCGAAATCGGATCGCGAAGATCGTGGCTGAGAATTCCGAGAAACGTCTCTCGGGCTCGGTCGAGCCGGTTCATGAATTCACCGACGGATTGCGTGAGCGCGTGGTCGAGGGCCTCGTCGAATCGGATCAAGCTCTCGAGGTCGGCCGGGCCAGTGCCCGCCAACGAACGCAACCACAGGCGCATCACACACGACCGCATGATGGGGAACTCGGCAACCACCTGCTTCACGGTCATGCCCTGCTGCGCTCGCCGCGCTCCGTGCTTTTCAGCGGCCGCGTCCACCTGATCGATGGACGCCGACGGCGCCGACGGATTGGTGACCGCTGTTTGGGCGCGTTCGCGAAGCTCGAGTTCGCCGGCGACAGTATCCAACAGTTCCCCCAAATGATCTCGCAATTGAGGGATGTCGATGTCGAGGTCGCCGATGATACGGCGTCGCGCGTTGTCCTCCCATTCCGCCAGGATCGCTTCGCGATGTGACGTTATGAAAGATGACAATGACATGGCCGGTCGGCCATGGTGCAAACATGAGACCCGGGCAGTCGCGACACGGCGCACGAATCGCGCGAACCGGCGAGGTGATCGGGCATGGTTCGCGCAATTGGCGTCGTGAATGAGCGGTAAGGCGAATTCTGCTTCACCGGCCGGCCACCGGGGCATTGTCGGGATCCTGATCGGTGCCGGGAAAGACTTCTCGAAGGACAAGTGCACATTGCGCGCGGCAGCGCTCAGCTACGCCACGATCTTCGCGCTGCCGCCGCTGCTCATCGTGCTCATCAAACTCGCCGGCGCTCTCTGGTCGCCGGAGCAGATCCAGCACTCGATCGAAGGTGAATTCGCCGCCTTGATTGGCGGTGATGGCGCGCAGGCCGTTCACGACATGGTGACGAACGCGTCGCGGACGGGACATGGATGGATCGCCACGACATATGGCATCATCGGGCTCGCGCTTGGCGCGACCGGCGAGTTTCTCGCCCTTCAGGGCGCCCTCAATGCCGTGTGGGGCGTCGCGCCGGATCCCAAGCAGGGAGGCGTGCGTCGGTTCCTTCTCAAGCGGCTCGTCTCCATCGCGATGACGATGGGCGTCGCCTTTCTCCTCGTGGTGTCGCTCGCGATTACGGCTCTCCTCGCCGCGTTGGTCCACGCCTTGGGCGACGTGGGCTGGATCATCCAGGTGCTGAATTCGCTCGTCGCTCTCGCGGCGTTGTCAGTACTCTTCGCGGCGATGTTCAAGTTTCTGCCCGACGCCGAGATCAGATGGCGATCGGTGTGGGTCGGCGGCATCGCGACGGCGGTGTTGTTCGAGGCCGGCAAGTTCGCGATCGGCCTCTACCTCGGACAGACCAATCCGGGCAACGCGTTCGGCGCCGCCCGCACGTTCGCCGTCATCCTCGTGTGGATCTACTACGCCGGCATCCTGTTGCTGTTCGGTGCCGAATTCACCGAACACTTCGCCGCCGCGCGCGGACACCCGGTGCATCCGAAGAGCGGAGCAATGTGGGTCGCGGACTCGCGAGACCGGTAAGTCGAGTCGCCGGAAGGTGCGCGTGCAAATCCGAGCAAGGCATTTCCCCTAAGCCGATAAAAAATCGTCCACGCGGCAACACTTGGGGGCACCCTCCACTCCGGATCCGTCTCGTCCCAGGCGACCTACCCGGGCCGCGCCTGGTAGCGGGAGGCCGCCGCGCTCGAAGAGCACGAGCATCGGCGGCGCCGCCCGTTTCGCCGCGATTCGTCGTTAGACGGGGCGTCTTCCCGTGAGCAAACGAATTACGACGACAATGATCGCGACGACGAGCAGGAGGTGGATGAGGCCGCCCCCGACGTGAAACGCGACGAAACCCAACAACCAAAGAACGAACAGGACGACCGCGAGAGTCCACAGCATGTCTGCCTCGTGTCAGCGAGTGTTGCGCCCCATCTGGCAATCGCCGTTCCATTAGAGCCTGGTAACAACGGCCCCGTACACCAGGCAGAAAAGTCGAGGCCGGGCGCAATTCGTGCGCGCCGTGGCGCCCCGTTTGTTCTTCACCGTTTCGCGCGGAGGCGCACCATGAGCTTGGATACACTGCAGGACCTCTACTTCGAACAGATTCGTGATCTCTACAGCGCCGAGCAGCAGATCGTCGACGCATTGCCGAAAATGGTCGAAGCGGCGGCGAATCAGGAGTTGAGCGACGGATTCGCGAAACACCTCGAGCAGACCCGGGAGCACGTGCGGCGGCTCGAGGAAATCGGTGAGCGGATGGAGGAGAAGATCGGCGGGAAGAAGTGCAAGGGTATGGCGGGACTCCTCAAGGAAGGCGAAGAGGCGGTCGGCGAGGAAGGTGAGCCGACGATCACGGATGCCGGCCTGATCGCCGCGGCCCAGCGCGTGGAGCACTACGAGATCGCCGCCTACGGCTGCGCGCGAACGTTCGCCGAGGCGCTCGGCCTGGATGACGACGTCGAGTTGCTCCAGCAGACGCTCGATGAGGAGGCGGAGACCGACGAGAAGCTGACGGCGATCGGTCTATCGCTGCTCGCGCCAATTTCGGAGGGGGAGGGCGAGGGGGAGCGAGAAGTCTCGATCGAACCCGAGGTCCGTCGCTCTTCGGGAGGCGCGCAACGGCGGGCGAAGCGCGGCGGGGACGACGTTCGAGCCTAGAGGCCGCGAACCGTCGAGGGTCAGCCCGCGGTCGTTTCCCCGCCCAGCAACGTGAGTACTTCGCCCGTGATGTAGCTCGAGTCGGTGTTCGAGGCGAAGAATACGTAACTCGGGGCGATCTCCTCGGGCTGGCCCGGCCGCTTCATCGGCGTTTCTTGGCCGTGCTTCGCCGCGGCTTCGGCGGGCTTGTCGGCGACGTTGAGTGGCGTCCACACCGGTCCCGGCGCCACACAGTTCCCGCGAATCTTCTTCTCGACGAGGCTCTGCGCCAGCGACTTCGTGAAGGCGTGGATCGCGCCCTTCGTCGCCGAGTAATCGAGCAGGTGCTCGCTGCCTTCGAGACCGGTGATGGAGCCGGTGTTGACGATGGCGCTGCCCGGCTTCATTTGACGCACGGCCGCGCGCGCCATGTAGAAGTAGCCGAAGATGTTGGTGCGGAAGGTCGTCTCGATCTGTTCGTCGGTAAGGTCTTCGATCGACTTCACGTGTTGTTGAAAGGCCGCGTTGTTCACAAGCACGTCGAGCCGGCCGAGCTCGTCCATGGTGCGTTGCACCGCGCGGTCGCAAAACGCCGAGCTGCGGACGTCTCCAGGTAGCAGAAGGCAGCGTGCGCCCTCGGCCTCGATGACCGTTTGCGTCTCGAGCGCGTCGCTCTGCTCGGTCTTCAGATAAACGATCGCGACGTCGGCGCCCTCTCGCGCATACAACACCGCGACGGCCCGTCCGATTCCGGAGTCGCCGCCGGTGATGAGCGCGACTTTCCCGGCCAACCGCCCGGCGCCACGATAACTCGGCGCGAAGAACCGTGGCTTCGGTGACATCGCTGATTCCAAGCCCGGCTTTCGTTGACTCTGCTTTGGAAACGGCGGCTTGGGCTTGTCGGCGCGACGCGAAGCGCGCCCGTTCGAAGCGCGGCGCCGCCGGAGTTGTTTTGTCGTCATGAGAAGTCTCCTTGGTGCGGCGCCGCGTGCTTTTCGACGCGCGTTTCTAGTGGCTCTTTCGGCGCGGGACCTTCGCCCCCTTCTTGCGCGCCTCTGAGAGTCCGATGGCGATCGCCTGCTTTCGGCTCTTCACCTTTCCGCCGTGACCGTGTTTACCTCGGCGAAGCGTTCCGTGCTTCTTGCGGCGCATCGCGCTCGCGACGCGCTTGCTGGCGCCCTTCGAGTATTTCCGGCCGCCACTGCGGCGGCTGGAGCTATGGTGTTTTCTCGCAGCCATGTGAACCTCCATGGGATGGCAGCGGACGAACGGCTCAAGTTGCGTTCCAACTCGGCGATTTCGCGTCAGGTCGCCGGGCGGCAGAGGGCATGGATCTTGACCTTTTCCGTTTGAACTGCTCACGGATCGCTTCGCTTTGACAAACCTCGGAAAACTCAAAGGCGTCGGCGCAAACGGAAACGTCACCGCGATAGTGGAGACGACCAAAGGCAGCCGGACGAAGCTCGACTACGACTCGAAGCATCAATGTTTCGTCGTCAGCAAGGTGCTGCCGGAGGGGATGAGCTTTCCGTTCGACTACGGCTTCATCCCGTCGACGAAGGGCGACGACGGCGACCCGCTCGACGTGATTCTCCTGCTCGACGAATCCGTGCCGAGTGGCACCGTCGTGCCCGCCCGCCTGATCGGAGTGATCGAGGCGATACAAAAGGACGACGAGGGTGAGGAGGAAGAGAACGATCGCCTGCTGGCCGTGGGCGCGTCGTCGATGTTGTACGAGAAGGTTCGCAAGCTGTCCGATTTGCCGACCGCCGTCATCGAGCAAATCGAAGAGTTTTTCGTGAGCTACAACCGTCTCGAAGGCAAGAGCTTCGTCGCCAAGGACCATCGCGGGCAGAAGCGAGCGCTTCACTGCGTGCGGCGCGGCAAGCGTCGGTTCACCGCGTCAGCGAGATAGCGGCGCATCATGGAAAGCGGCACTCGCTTGTCGCTGAGCGAGGCGTCGTCTCAGCTGCTCAATGAGTGCCGCATGGTGTTGCCCGGCGTCCAGACGCTGCTCGGCTTTCAGCTCATCGTGGTGTTTCAGCCGCCGTTCATGGATCTATCGCGGGGCATTCAACGGTTGCACCTATTCGCCATTCTCTGCGTGGTCGTGGCGATCGCGCTCGTGATGACGCCCGCGGCGTTGCATCGATTGCGTGAGCCGATGAGCGTTTCTCGGCGATTCGTCCGGCTGTCTTCATCGCTCTTGATGTGGAGCATGCCGCCGCTCGCGATCGGCCTCGCGTGCGACGTGTACATCGTGGCGACCATGATCACAAAAGCGTTCGTGCCGAGCGTGATCGTCGCCGCCGTCGCTCTCGCGTTCTTCGCCGGGTTCTGGTTCGTTTTGCCGTGGCGCGCGCGCCTCGAGTGACCACACGGGGGACCGGCGCGGGACCCCCGTCGTTATCAGGTCGCGATTGGCGTAGCGCGACGTTGGCCCTGTCTCGTCAGGCAGCGAGAAACTTGCGGATGTTCTCCGCTTGGCCTGCCCAGCCCCGCTCGTTCATGCTGAACGCCTTCGCGCGCCGCGATTCGGGAATCGCGTCGAAGCCGGATTCGACGATCGTGAGCTTGGTGCCGGCTCCGGCGTCTTCGAGCGTGAACGTCACGAGCGTGGTCGGCTCGGCGCTGTAATCGACGCCCTCCTCGATCGCGTACGGATGCCATCGAAACGAGAAGAATCGCTCCGGCTCGATCGATTCGATCCAGATGGTCATCGTGACGTGGTCGTAGTTGCGGATGTTGATCTTGCCGCTGACGGCCGCGCCGGGAATGAAGGGTGACGTCAGCGACACGCCGAACCATTGATTGAACTGCGTGTAGTCGGTGAGCGCTCGCCACACGCGGGAGCGCGGCGCGTCGAGGGTGACGAGCTTTTCGATGCGGTCGGTGGAGGCGGAGGCTGCGGTCGTGGTGGTCGGCATGGCGGTCCTCATTTGGCGTCTGAAGGGTCTTCGTTGTCGGGGTGACGCAGAAGCTCGGTGAGTCGGTCGATCCGCGTGTCCCAGAGGCGTTCGTAGCCGCGGAGCCAATCGTCGGCGCGCTCGAGCGGCCGCGGATCGATGCGGCAGTAGTGGATGCGTCCGCGCACGGTGCGTTTCACGAGGCCGGCCTTCTCGAGGGTCTGGATGTGCTTCGAGGCGGCGGCGAGGGACATCCGGTAGGGGGCGGCGAGCTCGCCAACCGTCTGCTCGCTTTTCGCGAGACGCTCGAGCATGGCGCGCCTGGTCCGGTCGGAGAGAGCGCGGAACACGAGGTCGAGTCGGGCTAGTTGTTCAACCATGTGGTTGAAGATAGGGCCAGGCGGCTAATTGTCAACCGGTCGGTTGAGGATCAGCCCGGCGGGCGAGCCCGTCCGTCGTGAAAAGCGATCTGGAGTCCTATGGCGCCGGCTTCGGATGTCCGAGTGTGGGGAGCGCTTTGTCCAGAAAGTCTTCGACCGGCTGACGTCCGCCGGGCCCCATGCGATGGTCGTCCATGAGATTGATCGCGCGCGCGTTGGTCAGCGCGGTCTCGACGTCGACGCCGCGCTCCTTGATCAGATACGCGGCCCACAGGTGGCTGGCACGCCAGGCGATCGTGCAGTGCAACAGCACTTTGCCGTCGGCGCCGGCGACCGCCGCGGCGAGCTTGCTCACGGCGTCAGGCGAGTAGGGGAGCTCGGGGGTGCCGCGCATCGGCAGGTACACGTATTTCATCCCCAGCTCCTTCACGACCGCCGGCTCGTCGAACTTCACTTGCGTCTGCATCTCCTGGGGCGAGCGAAGATTGACGACGGTCGTCACTCCCTTTGCCTTCATTTCTCTGAGACCGAGCTCGGTCGGCTGCCCGGCGATGAAAAAATCGTCACCGACCCGCACCGCGGCTGCCAGGAAACGGCCGGTCGTATCGATCGCAACCGGCGCGGGCAGCCGCGTGATGCGGCCACTTGTCGCGAGGCGTTGTCCCGCGAGTTGGAGGGGGAGCGCGACCGTGGCGAGCAGCGTCGCGGTCCCGCATCGGGTCATGCCGCGACCGAGTGAGCGAATCATCGGGGATTCCTCCGGCGGGTCTGTGGAGCTGAGATGCGAGATACGACGTGAAATCTCGCTCCGCGGATTCACGTCCGCACAATCTCGACAAATTCCTAACGCCTCCTTCCTTTGGGCGCTGACTTCCTCGGAGCGCTGACTTCTTCCGGGCGCCTCTTGGCAGTTCGCGCACTTCGCGCCACCCGGAAGGTCGCGCCGTTCGGGAGTCGGCGCTCTCGGGAGTTCGCGCCTTCATCAGCTGCGACGTTCCCGACGTTAGGGGCTGATCGTTTGGAGACGCCAACGGATGCATACACTCGGAGATGGCTGGCCGAGCGACCCGAATGGCGCCAGATTGCGGCGGCAAGGAAGTGCCGCGCGACCATAACCCCTGGAGAAACCGATGGCGACGAAGCTACGGTTGGCCAAGCCGGCCGAGATCGACCTGCGAAAGGAAGTGTTGGCGCGACAAATCGGACGTATTCTGCGCGATCGCCAGATGACGCAGACGGAGGCGTCGTATCTCATTCGCGAACAGCCCTCGCAGCTCTCGCTGATCACCAATGGGCGACTGCGCGGCTTCTCGCTCGACCGTCTGGTCAAGTATCTCGCGCGGCTCGGCTGCGACGTCGAGGTTCGCGTCGCGCCCCGAAAAGGACGTGGCTCCGGAGCCGGGAAAGTGAGCGTCCACGTCCGCTAGGTCGTCGTGGTCCGGCCGCCTCTCCGGAGGCGGCCGTCCGCCAACGAGGGGCGAGACAAGACAATAGCTGGCGATTTCGACCTCATCGCCTCTACGTACGCGGATGAAGGTCCTGTCCTGGAACATTCGCCAGGGCGGCGGGAGCCGCCTCGACGCCATCGTCTCGGCGATCGCCGGCCATCAACCCGACCTGGTCGTGATCAACGAGTTGCGCGCTCGCACGACGCCGGAGTTGGTGGCGGCGCTTCACGCGCGCGGGTTGTGCTTTCACGAGCACACGGCGCCGCTCAGCGCTGAAAATGGAACGCTGATCGCGGCGCGCGCGCCGCTCCGCCGGCGCCGCGCGGGAACACCCGCGCGAGTCTTTGCCCATGGACTTCTCGAGGTAGACGTCGGCGATTGGGCAACGGTCGGCGCGGTGTACGGTCCGCTCAGCCGCGCGACGCTGCGCACCTTTTGGGATCGAATGGTTGGGCACGCCTCGAGACGCGCCCGCCGCCGCTACCTGCTCATCGGCGATTTCAACGCGGGCGAGTCGTTCGTCGACGCGAACGCGTACAAGTTCATGAGCTCCGACTATCTCGTTGCGATTCGCGGCGCGGGGTTCGTGGATCTGTGGCGCGCGAGCAACGCGGAGACCGAGCACACGTGGTTCAGCTTCGGCCGGGGTGGCGTGGCGCTCAACGGCTTTCGCATCGATCACGCGCTGGCGTCGCAATCGTTGGCGAGCGAGGCGACGCGATGTTATTACTCTCATGTCGAACGCGAGACGCGCCTGTCGGACCACTCGGCGTTACTCGTGGAGTTCGTGACCGCGTGATTGAGCACTATGCGCGACGTCGCGCGATGAGTGATGTTGCCGATTTCATCCCGTGAGGTCGCATGTCGTGCCGTTCCGTTCTCGTCTCGTTGTCTCTCGTAGCCCTTGGCTTGCGAGCGAACGCACAACGACCGCCGGCGCCGTCGAGCCCGCCGCGACCGAACGACGTAATGGTCGGCAGTACGCCGGCAACCGTGATACCGCTCGTGAATTTTGTCCCCGATCTGCTCGCCATCGACGGACAATTCGAATGCGGAACCCGTGAAGCCATGGGCGCAAACCTGACTTCCGTTTCCGCCTCGTTCCCGAGCGCCGCGGATACGAGAGAAACGGTCGTCGTCATGTTTGACTCGACGCGGAGGATCGTCCGAGTTGCTGAACGTCGTGGTCCGCCGCTTCGACCCGCCGTTCCTTTGGGTCAGGAGGCGCGCGCCACCCCGTCCCAAATCGCCGCTGCCGCGCGCGCCGTGCGATCGACGACCATCACGCTGGACTACAGCCAAGGCCGCGCGATCCTGGCCAACCGTGGGGGCGGATTCCCCGATCAGATGGCCATGGGCAGCGCGGACGTCGCCGGATCGCTGGATCAGCTCGGAAGGCCGCTCGACCGCGCCGGTCGCGTGCTCGAGCAGTGCGCCGGCAAATGAGCCCAGCGCTACCGTGACGCTCTAGGGGCCCTTCGTCGTGCAGCTCCACGCCACATGCCCGCCGGCGGGCGAGTAGCCCATTCGCGGCAAGACATTCAGCGCGATGACCGTCCACGCCACGAGGACGCAGCCGGCCGAGCCGACGAACAGCCCGACCATGCGTTCTCGCCAGCCGTGGATGGCCAGTGAGGCGGCGCCGACGATCACCACCACGTTGGACAGCAGGTAGCCGGTGAGCGGCATGCCACAGTGGCTGCCGTAGGGCCACCAGAACAGCGATAGCCCGAGCGCCGCGATCAGGGCCAGCCGGGCCCAAATCCCGAGCATGGCGAGGCGCTCGTAGAATCGGTCCTTGGCGGCGATTTCTTGAATCTTCTGCAGGCGGAGCTGGGTCCGCGAACGCTCAGGGGGAAGTCCGTCGTACTCACGCTCGATCTTGCGGAGCTCGAGGTTCCAGTCGATTTCGCTCACGTGAAGGCGGAGTTGTGAGGAGAGGTGAAACGATGTTGACCAGAGCAGGGACCAAACTCATGCAAAACTGAAGAGAATTCGGTGATGTACGGGGTAGTCGAGTGGTAACAGAAGTTGGCTGGTGACTGGAAAGATCGGAGACAGGGAATCGCTTTACAGGGTCGTAATTAAGCGGCGTACACGGGCGCTCTTTATGATGCATGAGGCTGCAGACTCGGCTCTGGCGTCGCTTCGCGCGGAGTTGACGGAGCTCGAGTCCGAGATTGTCGCGATCGAGCGGCGCCTGAGTGACGTTCGCGCACAGCAACACACGATCGAAGTACGAGCGATCGAGGCGATATACGCCGGTGATGACCTCGCCGCGAGAAGCGCCCTGTGGGACGCGACCCCGCATGCCGAGGCGGCGGCTTCGCTCGAGGCCGACCTCAAGGTCGCGCGGGCGATGGCGGACGCGTGCCGATGGTTCCTGGACAGTCACCGCTGAGCCGACGACGGTCCGTGGTCGGGTGACAGCGGGGCGCTAGGTTTGTGCGGTGCCGTGGAGTGGTTGCCCACGGGAAGGCCGGAGCGGTGGGTTCGATTCCCACGACACATCCTGGGCGCCGGAGCCAGGTGCCGGGTTCGACTCCCGGACGGCACTCTGTGATTTACCCGTCAGTCGCGCACGGGCGAGCGCCGCGACGCCGATGATCGCAAGCAGCGTCCTCAACACGAGCCCGATGGGCGCTCGGCGCCGGTGTTCATCGCGCCTCAGCCCGGCACGACGAGTAGAGCGTGAAGAACTCGCTCCAGTCGCGCACGACGAGAACGTTCGGCGCGGTGTGCGGCCGCTCGCGATCGTCCGCGAGCCACACCGGCTGTAAGCCGACGGCGAGGGCGCCGACGATGTCTTCGTTAAACGTGTCACCGACGAACCACGTGTCCGACGCCGAAGTGCCCAGCCGCTCGAGTGCGGCCGTGAAGATACCGGAGGACGGTTTTCGTACGCGGAGATCGGCGCTCGAGAGCACGAATCGGAATTTCGCGTCGAGTCCATGCCGCGCAAGCTCTGCCCTGAGCGCGCGTCCCGAGAACGCAGCGTTGCTCACCGCGCCGATCGGCACGCGATCTTCGGACATGCGCTTCAATACCTCGGCGATGCCGGGCAATGGCTCCATACGCACGACGGCGGTCCAGATACGATCCTCGATAGCGTCGCGAGTCTGCTCGGCAAGCGATGGAACCTGCATGCGCAGCCATTCCGCCAACAGGCACTCGTCGCCGCGAACGTAGGCCGGCAGCTCGTACGCGCGGAACGCGCTCGCCAACTCGTCCGACCGTGTGCGGTCTCGGACGACGGCGTCGATCCCGACCGACAGGTCGAACCAATGCTGTCGGAGAATCGTGTCGCCGAGGTCGAGCAGAATGGCGCGAGGCTGCCTCACGAATCGGAGCGCAAATAAGGACATCCCGGCAACGGACCGTGCGAGTGGGGTGGGAGGCCGAGCTAGTTCATATTAGACGCCGTTGACGAGCCGCGGTCCACTCGCGAGCCTCCGGGCTGACTCTCCGCGTTTGCAACCGCGTTGCCTCGTTCGTGCGTGGCCATATCACGGACTGGCCGGGACCGTAACTGGTTGGTATTCGGTCGGTCCAGTTGCGGCGGCCGTGCGCTCGGCTCCGCGGGCCATGGTTCGGTAAACAGCGAAGCGACCAGGCGTTCTTGTTCGGCGCCCGAACGAAAGGGACCCGGGCATTTCTCGTCGGCCCGATTGGGACCGCGAGGGTCGCGTCCTCTCGTACGTGCAACGGCCCATGCATCGCGCCGCCGCCGCGGCCGTGTTACAACGCCTTGCATTTACGATCGACATCGGCTGGTTCGGTTCCTGAAAGAATCCTTGACGATCGGCCGCCCGCGCGGACAGAGTGCAGGCATGTCATTCCTCATCCAGGACGCCAGACTCGCGCTGCGTCTCGCGCGACGATTCCCGCTGTTCACGACGCTCGTTCTCTTGACCATCGCGCTCGGCGTGGGAGCGACGACGGCGATCTTCAGCGCGGTGCGCGCGGTGATGCTGCAACCGTTGCCTTTCGCCGACGGCGACCGGCTCGTCTCGATTTGGGGCACGAACCCGGACAAGAGCATTCCGCGATTTGGTGTATCCTGGCCGGACTTCCGCGACTGGAAGCAGCGCTCGCACTCGTTCGACGACATGTCGCTGTACGTGGGCAACGTCACGACGCTCATCGCACCCGAAGGTCCGGAGAGCGTCGCGTGCTTGTACGTGAGCTCCAACTTCCTGAACGTGCTCGGCATCAAGCCCGCCCTCGGGCGCGGGTTCGGCGCCGAGGACGAGCGCGGTGAGTCGAGCAATACCGTCGTCCTCAGCTACGGCTACTGGCAGCGCCGATTCGCGGGCGATCGGTCCGTCGTCGGCCGCTCGGTCACGGTGAACGGCCGGCCGCGCACGATCATCGGCGTCCTGCCGGCCGACGCCGAGCTACTCGGGCCGGCGTTCGTCGGTGCTCCGCTCGATATCATGACGGTGATGGAGCTGTCGAGCTATTCGAACGTCGAGCGGCACGCGCAGCACCTGTTCGGCGCGATCGGCCGCCTCAAGCGCGGCGTGACGCTGGACGCGGCTCGCGCCGACATTCTCCAGACCGAGACGCGGGTCGCGACCGAGAACCCTGAGATCGCGGGCTGGACGGCAAGCGTATTCTACGTCGCCGACGATCTGTCGCTCAACACCAAGCAGCCGCTCCTCATTCTGCTCGCGGCGTCGTTGCTGCTGCTGGTGATCGCGTGCATCAACGTCGCCAACCTGCTTCTCGTGCGCGGCGCGACGCGCGCGCGAGAGATCGCGGTGCGCCAGGCGCTCGGCGCGTCGCGCTCGCGGCTCGCGATGCAATTTCTCGTCGAGAGCGCGATTCTCGCGGTGTGCGGCGGCGTGCTCGGCGCCGGAATCGCGGCGCTCGCGATGCGCGCGATTCGCGGCATGGTTCCGTTCGGCGTGATCGCGCGGGCCGACGACATTCGCATGAGCGCCCCGGTGCTCGCCTTCGCACTCGTCATCAGTCTCGCCGCCGCGCTCGCATTTGGCGCATGGCCGGCGTTGCGGTCCGGCAGCTCGTCGTCGAAGCTCAGCGATGATCTTCGCGATCGTTCTCCGAGTGGCGCGGCGCGCGCGGGCACGCGTCGCACACTGGTCGTGGCCGAGCTCTCGTTGGCGTTCGTGCTCGCCGTGTGCGCGGGTCTCGTGTGGCGGAGCGTTCGGCGCATGCTCGCCGTCGACCCGGGCTTTCGTCCGCAGGGCGTGGTGACCGCGTCGATCACCCTCGGCAAGAACTACCCCGATTCAGCGGCCGTTTCCTTCTATAGAATGCTGCTGACGGATCTCGAGGGCCGGCCCGGCATCGAAGCGGCGGGCGCGACCGATACGCCGCCGTTGGGTGGCGGCGGAATCTTCACGTCGATCCGCCTCATCGGCCAGGCGCCGCGCCCGGCGAACTCCCCGCTCATGAGCACGATTCGCTCGATCACTCCGGGATATTTCCGCGCGCTGGGAATGCACTTGATCGCCGGCCACGACCTCGAATGGAACGAGCCGACGACGTCGATCGTGCTGAGCAAAGGCGCGGCCGAGGCGTTCTGGCCGGGCCAGTCGGTGCTCGACAAGTCGATCGGGTTCAACGTGCAGCCGACGCCGTACCCGATCGTCGGCGAAGTGAATGACACGCGGCAGGCGAGCCTCGCGACGGCGCCGGCGCCGATCGTCTATCTGTCGATGCGCCGCTACGCCAGAGTGTTTCACACGATGACCGTCGTCGTGCGCGCGCGCCCCGGCGTCGACGTCGCGACGACGGTGGCGACGCTGCGCGCCGCGCTGCGTTCGATCGACGCGGCGCTGCCGCTCTACAACGTTCAGACGATGGAGTCGATCGTCGAGCAGTCGACCGCGCAGCCGAGGCTCAACATCGCGCTGCTCGGCGTGTTCGCGAGCGCGGCGTTGCTGCTCGCGACGCTCGGCATTTACGGAGTCGTGTCGTACTCGGTGGCTCAGCGACGCCAAGAGATCGGCGTACGCATGACGCTGGGCGCACAGCGCTCCGACATCGTGCGACTCGTACTCGGCGAAGGCTCCGCGCTGGCGATCATCGGCGTCGGAATCGGCGTCGTTGCCGCCCTGTTCGCGACGCGACTCGTGCGGTCGATGCTGTTCGAGATCGGTGCCGCGGATCCGATGACGTTCATCGTCGTCGCGGTGGTGCTTCTGATCGTCGCGTTGGCGGCGAGTCTGGTGCCTGCGAGACGGGCAGCCGCTGTGGATCCGTTGCTCGCGATAAGGGCTGACTGATCGGGAGCCCGGTTGCCCGTCACCCGATCTACCCCGCCACGACCGGATTCCCCAATTCGCCGATCCGATCGATCTTCACCTGCATCACGTCGCCAGGCTTGAGGTAGACCGGAGGTTTGCGTCCATGGCCGACGCCCGCGGGCGTGCCGGTCGCGATGACGTCTCCCGGCTCGAGCGTGATGCTGCGCGTGATAAACTCGATGAGCTGCGGCACGCGGAAGATGAGTTGGCTCGTATTCGAGTCCTGCATCACCTGACCGTTCACCGTGAGCTTGATGCCGAGCGTGTGGGGATCCGGAATCTCGTCGGTCGTGACGATCGTCTGGCCCATCGGCGCGAAGGTGTCGCACGACTTGCCGCGCTGCCACTGTACGTCGCCGAACTGAAAGTCGCGCGCGGTGACGTCGTTGAAGGCGGTGTAGCCAAGGACGTGGTCGTAGGCGCGATCAGCGGAGACGCGGGTCGCGCGGCGGCCGATCACGACGGCTAGCTCGGCCTCGTAATCCACCTGCTCGCTCGACGGTGGAATGACGACGGGCTCCCCGGGAGCCACGACGCAGCTCGAGAACTTCGAGAAGATCGCCGGGGTCTTCGGCACGTTGAGGCCGATCTCGCCCGCGTGATCGTGATAGTTCATTCCAATGCATACGATCTTGCCCGGCCTCGGGACCGGCGCGAACCAGTACGCCGCTTCAGCCGGCACGAGCCAACCCTTCTCGCGAGCATCCGAGAGCGCGGTTGGATCGCCGCGCTCCAGTCGGGCAGCCGTGTCGCGCGCGATTCGGAACCAGGGTCCATCCATGTCGAACCAGGCGAGCGGATTCGACGGCCGATCCTCCGGCGCGAACAACTTTTCGCAGTCGAGCCGTTGCCGGGTGTCGACGCCGTTGGCGTGGAGAATGATGCCCACGCGGGGCGACTCCCATTTGGATTCTTCGGTCGCGAACGAGATGATGCGCATTGAGCTGAGAGCGTGAACTGTCAGTACTTCACGACCGTGTGCATCCACGCGTCGGCGTGATACTCGCGATCGAATGCGGCCGCGCGCTTGAGATCCCGCGAGACGCTCACGCCGACGAGCGGCCGCGAGGGACTGCCGAGGAGTTGGATTTTACCTGGGCCGCTCAATCGGTAGAGGTCCAACGATTCTTGGGTGCGGTGTAACGCCGCAAAGAGCTCGCCGTGATCCAGCAGCGTGAAATCGCCATCCTCGCCGAACGCAGACATCCATTGCGTGAACGATCCGTCGGAGAGGTTGATCGCCCCGATGCCAAGGGTGTCGGACGTCGTTCGGTTGAATCCGCCGACGAACAGCCGGCCGTTCGTTGGGTCCGACAGAAGCCGAGTGAATCCCGCGTACCACGCGGGTGCGCGAATCTCTCGGCGTTTTCCACCCTGCTGCACGATCACGCGATCATGTGACGCGGCGATCCATGCCCATCCATCGGCAATCGGGGCCGCCTCGCCGGTCGTCGAGTCGTCGAGTGCCAGTGTGTTGCTCAGAGCGCCGGTTCGCACGTCGACGAGAGCGAAGTGAATCTTCGAGTCGACACGCGATTTGACGCTCACGGTCACGGAGTCGGCCCACCGGGCGCCGATGGGCGCGCCGCTGATCGAGAGTGGAGTCTCCGTCGGGCTTCCATAGGCACGGACCCCGAACTGCACTCCCGTATGAACGCCCGTCGTCGGCACGACTCGGCGGAGGAGCAGACGCGCGCCGTCGGGCGAAACGCTGGCCTGCACGTCGTTGGACGCGCGCGCGACTCGACCGTCGTTCGGCAGTTGCCCTTTGACGATGGCGGAAAGATCGGTGGCCCACACGCCATACTCCAGCGTGCCCTCGTCCATTACCATCTTCGACCCGTCGGACGTGACGGTAAAATTGGTGAACAGGGCCGTGACCATCGTGTCCTGCATCGTCGACAGATGTCCGGTTGCACGGTCCACTGCGATGCGGACGATCGATTCGCCGGCGGCGTCGCCTTCGCGTCGGAGCCAGACCGCGTCGATGCTGCCGATGCCGCCGCACGTGCACGCATTGACAACACGATCGGCGACTTTGCCCGTTCGATCGATGACCTGCCACAATCCGTGTGGCGCTTGGAGAATGAGCGTGACGATCCAGTTCGTGCCGGGAATCACGGAGAGTTCCGCGAGCCCCTGGCCCGCGCCCCGAACGACGATGCTGTCGCGACGCACGCCGTCGAGACCGGAGACAGCTATGGTATAGACGGAATCTCCGCGCGTGCCTGGACCGACCAACAACGAATCGCCGTCGGCGTAGAACGCTGCGGCTCCCGCGGTGAGGAAACGCGGCGGCCCGCCGAGCGCCGAGACGAGGAACGTACCGAACCGCCCGCCTACCGTGCCGTTGAAGAGCAGGTTGCGACGATCGGGACTCCACTGCAGCTCATACGCGGCCGTCGCGCCTTCCAGAATCGAGCGTGTCGTGGCTCCGCCGATGTCTTGCTCGACCACCGAGAATGTGCAGCCACCGGCGCCGCACGTGCGGGTGACGAACGCGAGCTGTTTGCCGTCCGGCGAGATCGCCGGCACGTACACGCCGCCGGATACGGTGAGTTGCGTCTTCGGTCCGAGCGACGCGCGCGAAGATTTATGGCTGAACGTTCCGCGCGCGGCAACCGCGGCCGCACCCAGCACGACGACCGCCGCGATCGCGCCGAAGACCGCCGTCTTTCGTCTCGGCGCGGCGGCGACTTTCGGTTGTGTCGCGCCGCCCCCCGCGTCCAAAGCGCGGATGAACTCGCCGGCTGAAGCGAACCGGTCGGCCGGCGCCTTCGCCCGCGCCTTCGCCACCGCCTCGTCGACCGCGTCCGGCAGCGTGTCACGCAGAATCCGAAGACGCGTCGGCTTCTCGGTCATCAGCTTGGCGATCATCGCTTGAGCGCTGCCGCCGGAGACCGGCGGCTCGCCGGCGAGCATCTCGTACAACACCGACGCGAGCGAGTACACGTCGCTCCGCGCGTCGACGGTGCGGTCGCCCGTCGCCTGCTCGGGGCTCATGTACTGCGGCGTGCCGAGCGAAAGTCCGGTCTGTGTGAGGCGGTTGCCGCCCGCCTCGGTGACGGCGAGAGCGATGCCGAAGTCGGTCAGCATCGCTTCGCCTTCCTGCAGCAGAATGTTCTCGGGCTTGATGTCGCGATGCACGAGCCCCTGGCGATGCGCGTAGTCGAGCGCGCTCGCGACCTGCTTCGTGATCGTGAGCGCCTCGTCGAGACTCAGTTGGTGCTGGCGCTTCAGCTTGTCCCGCAGGCTCTCGCCGCGGACGTACGGCAACACGTAGTACAACATGCCGTCGGCATCGCCCGAGTCGATGAGCGTCAGGATGTGTGGATGGTCCAACCGCGCCGAGATCTTGATCTCGGTCAGGAACCGCTCGGCGCCGAGGACCGCGCCGAGCTCCGGGCGGAGAACCTTGAGCGCGACGTCGCGATCGAGCTTGCGATCGTGGGCCAGATAGACGATCGCCATGCCGCCCGCTCCAAGCTCGCGTTCGATCGTGTAGCGCTCGCCGAGTATCGCGGTGAGCGGGGCGTGGAAAGACTCGGACACGGCGTCGCTCCGTCGTCGGAGGGGGCGGGAATGAGCGTCTGTGCGACGCAAGATATCGTCTCCTCGGTAGGCGGGCCAGAATCGCCAAGAGGTCGGAATCCACGGCCCACGCCGGAGGAAATGGTCGATGGCGTGCGCGTCGTTGGGGCGATACGTTGGCGCCGGTGACCGACCCCATCGAAGCCACGCTCGCCACGCAGGCCACCGCCGAAACCGACGACTCGGGGCTGGCCGCGTTCTACCGCGGCATGACGCTGCGCGAGCGTCGCACGATGCTCGCCTGCGCGCTCGGGTACGCGCTGGATGGCCTCGATTTCACGATCTACACACTGGTGCTGGGGAGCGTGATCTCGCTCTGGCATGTGGACCGCGGATCGGCGGGCCTCACGGTCAGCGCGACGCTCTTGTGCTCGGCGTTCGGAGGTTGGATCGCGGGCTACGTCTCCGATCACGTGGGAAGAGTGCGCGCGGTGCAGATCACGGTGCTGTGGTTCGCGGCG
>Ga0157372_10002103_pt1 | contig 21673 bp, 21 predicted proteins | sample C55metaG_FD_115307 | JGI IMG/M metagenome (GOLD analysis project Ga0157372, IMG submission 115307) | Corn rhizosphere microbial communities from Kellogg Biological Station, Michigan, USA - C5-5 metaG | ecosystem: Host-associated > Plants > Roots > Rhizosphere > Soil | place: USA: Michigan... | reverse complement strand
TTATTCCTGTTACTCGCAAGTAAGCCGAGCTGGCGAGCAATTTATTGCCGACCATGTATTCGGCTATATCCTCTCCGGCGATTCGGAGCTTTATGTCAACGGTAAAAACTATTATTTTAAACAGGGCGACTACCGTTTTTTGAAACGGAACGAACTGGCAAAATTTGTAAAGCATCCACCCGCAGGCGGCGAGTTTAAAACCATCACCATCGGTATGGATCAGACTACGCTGCAAAGTATGAGTGCCGAACTTGATTTGCATGCGGATGGCCCGTATACAGGTGAAAGCGCCTTATTCTTAAGGCCAAACGACTTGTTCAGCAATTACATCGGGTCGTTAGCCCCGTATATGGATAAAAGCAGCGACGAAATTAGCCCGGCACTTACCCTGCACAAGGTTAAGGAAGCTGTAATGATTTTGCTGGAAACAAACCCCGAACTCAAAAATATCCTCTTTGATTTCAGCGAACCCGGCAAAATAGACCTGGAGGCCTTCATGGCCCAAAACTACCGCTTTAATGTCGACCTTAACCGCTTTGCTTACTTAACAGGTCGCAGCCTTGCTACTTTTAAGCGCGATTTTGAACGGATCTTTAATATATCACCTAACCGGTGGATCCAGCAGCAGCGATTGAAGGACGCCTACTTCCTTATCAAGGAAAAGAAGCACAAAGTATCGGATGTATATATGGATGTAGGCTTTAAAGACCTCTCCCACTTTTCCTTCGCCTTTAAAAAAGCTTATGGGGTAGCACCCTCAGCGGTGTAACCGCTGAGGTAGAGTCAAGAAATCAAGATTCAGGAGACAAGAAACAGGAAGTATGTACTGCCTTAAGTAATACAATAAATCGTATAACTAAAAAACGTCATTGCGAGGAACGAAGCAATCGCACGGAAGCAAATCCGCCCTGTAAAGTCGGGGATTGCTTCGTACCTCGCAATGACGCTTCATTTATATGTTTTTAAGAGCTGATAGAGTGCTGATTTTAAAAAAACCAGAAAAGAAACGGGAATCAACACCCAACCTCTTTTCTGGCTTTTTTTTATTATCTTAATTCCTGACTCTTGCCGCCTTGGGTATATTCCCTACACGTTAAACCTGAAGTGCATAATGTCGCCATCCTGCACAATGTAGGTTTTACCTTCAACGCCCAGCTTGCCATTTTCTTTTATGGTAGCTTCAACGCCGTTGAATTTCACAAAGTCATCGTATTTAATAACCTCGGCACGGATAAACCCTTTTTCAAAATCGGTATGGATCACGCCTGCCGCCTGTGGTGCGGTGAAACCCTGGGTAATAGTCCAGGCACGTACTTCCTGTACACCGGCCGTAAAATAGGTAGCCAGGTTTAATAACCGATAAGCAGCTTTGATCAGCTTGTTAACACCCGATTCGGTAAGACCAAGGTCATCCAAAAACATCTGGCGTTCTTCATAGGTTTCCAGTTGTGAAATTTCAGATTCAATCTGAGCTGAGATGATCAGCACTTCGGCATTTTCATCTTTAACAGCTGCTTTTACTTTTTCAACATAAGCATTACCGGTACTTACCGAACCTTCATCAACATTACAAACATATAATACCGGTTTGGCGGTAAGCAGCCAAAGGTCGGCTACATATTCTTTATCTTCTTCCTCAACAGGTGCAGTACGGGCCGACTTACCTTCCAGCAGGTGATTTTTATAAACGGTTAAAACATCAAAGGTTTTTTTAGCCTCTTTGTCGCCGCCGGTTTTAGCCATCTTTTCAACCTTCTGAATCTTTTTCTCTATAGATTCAAGGTCCTTTAGCTGCAGTTCAGTATCAATGATTTCTTTGTCGCGGATTGGGTCAACCGAGCCATCAACATGGATCACATTATCGTTATCAAAGCAACGTAATACGTGGATGATAGCATTGGTAGCGCGAATATTGGCCAAAAACTGGTTACCTAAACCTTCGCCTTTGCTGGCCCCTTTAACCAAGCCGGCAATATCAACTATCTCTATAACGTTTGGTACAATTGATTTTGGCTGTACTATTTCGGTAAGCTTTGTTAAGCGCTCATCCGGCACCGTAATTACACCCACGTTTGGCTCAATGGTACAAAACGGAAAGTTAGCCGCCTGTGCCTTTGCATTTGATAAGCAATTAAAAAGTGTCGATTTACCCACATTCGGCAAACCTACTATACCACATTGTAAACCCATTTTTGTGTTTTTAGTTGATTGGGTGAATGGTTGATTGGGTTGATTAAGTTTTGATTTCGGTAAACTACTCAACCATTTAACCTAATAAACCACTCACTTTAAAAAGCGCAAAGATAACAGAAAATTTTGCCTTATAATTTGAAAAAATAAACGACTTTTGCGCTCGGAAAAAAGAAGCTAAATATTAATACACCGATGTAAAAGAGGAGGGCCTATATATGGAAGAAATGGTTGAGCAAATAGAATTGTTGCTGGAAAAACAAGACGATACCCAATTACAGGAATATTTGAACAACCTTAACATATCGGATGTTGAAGAACTGATTGGTGAACTTCCTGAACATGGCCCAAAATTCATCGAAACCCTTTCGCTTAACCGCGCGGTTAACGTGTTCCGCATCCTTGAATTCCCTGTGCAAGAGCGGATCATCAAAAAACTTTCGGGTCAAAAGCTTGAAGATCTGATCAACGAACTCCCTCCTGACGACCGTACGTCACTTTTCAGCGAATTGCATGGTGACGCCGTTCAAAAACTTATCCAAAAACTTTCACGCGAAAACCGCGAGGAAGCTTTAAAACTTTTAGGTTACGAAGAAGAGAGCGTTGGTCGTTTAATGACGCCCGATTATATTGCCGTTAAACGCACCTGGGACGTAAGCCGGGTACTTTCGCACATTCGCCGGTATGGTAAAAACTCAGAGACCATCGATGTCATCTATGTAATTGATGAGCACGGTGTTTTACTTGATGACATCCGGATCCGTGAGATCTTATTGGTAAAGCCCGAAACCAAAGTAAGCGAACTAATGGATGGTCGTTTGATTTCCCTTAGCGCAAGTGATCCGCAGGAAGAAGCCATCAACGTTTTCAGGATGAATAACCGCACCGCCCTGCCGGTTGTTGATAATAATGACGTATTGCTTGGCATAGTAACAGTTGACGACATCCTTTGGATAGCTAACGAAGAATATACCGAAGATATCCAGAAAATAGGCGGTACCGAAGCACTGGATGAACCTTATTTGGACATCAATCTTTTTAAACTTGTTAAAAAACGCGTTGGCAGGCTCATCATTTTATTTTTGGGCGAAATGCTTACCGCCACAGCCATGGGCTATTTTGGCGATGAAATATCCAAAGTAGTAGTACTGGCCTATTTTATTCCATTAATTATTTCGAGCGGTGGTAACAGCGGCTCGCAGGCATCAACCCTTATTATTCAGGCCATGGCACTGGGCGAAGTTACCGTTACCGACTGGTGGCGGGTTATGCGCAGGGAAATTCTTTCGGGTTTAATGCTTGGTGTTTGTTTAGGTTTAATAGGCTTTTTACGCATAGCAGCCTGGAGCATGTTCAGCAATATTTACGGCCCGCATTGGATGCTGGTTGGCTTTACAGTAGGCGCATCTCTTATCGGTATTGTTTTATGGGGATCATTATCGGGCTCGATGCTGCCGTTACTGCTAAAAAAACTCGGTGCCGACCCCGCTACATCATCAGCGCCTTTTGTAGCTACTTTGGTTGACGTTACCGGGTTGATCATATACTTTACCATAGCGGTATTATTTATGCGGGGGATATTACTATAACCCTGCCTTGAATACCACATACGCAAAAAGCCCTGCCTCTTAATAAGATGCAGGGCTTAATTATTTTAGTTTAGTATTGTTCTGTTGTTAGATCTCGAACGAAAAGTCTTCGTCGGCAGATGCCCTGGCAATTTCAGGGTTTTCGCTGTACTCATAGCGTTTTTCAACTACCTCCTGGTTTGATTTAATGTAGTCGATAGTATCCTTCAAACCTTCGGCAAACTTTTCGAAATCTTCCTTATATAAAAAGATCTTGTGTTTTACAAACACCCCATCTTCCAAACGCTTTTTGCTTTCAGTAATAGTAACATAATAATCGTTTGAACGGGTTGCTTTTACATCAAAAAAATAGGTCCGCTTCCCCGCTCTCACCTTCTTTGAATAAACCTCTTCACGCTCTCTATTGTCAAAATCTCCCATATATATTTACCTGTAATTAGTTTTGGTTGGCATAAATATAAATAAATTTTCAAAGTGCAAGTATTTTATTCGTTATTATTGAGTTTTTTGAAACAAAAGCGTCATTTTTTTGTGTGGATGATCGTTTTAAGACAGGTCTATGAAAAGTGAAAGGTGGTGAGGGTGCTTTCGAGGAAACTGCCTCAGCAAAGAGAAGGCTGTTACGCGTCCTGCTCTTCTTCCAGCAGTTGTTTTTCGTAAAGCTCGAAGTAGGTACCTTTAAGCTGCATGAGGTGCGCGTGGTTACCCTGCTCAACTATTTCGCCGTTATCCATTACCAGGATCTTGTCGGCATTTTTTATGGTGGAAATGCGGTGGGCTATGATGATGCTTGTTTTATCCTGCATTACCCGGCCAAGGTTATTCAGGATCTCCTCTTCCGTGCGGGTATCAACTGCCGAAAGGCAATCGTCAAAGATCAAAACCTGCGGATGCTTAAATATGGCGCGCGCAATGGATACACGCTGTTTTTGCCCGCCCGACAAGGTAACGCCGCGTTCGCCTATAAGGGTTGTAAAACCTTCCTCCAGTTCAATAATGTTATTGTATACCGCGGCATCTTTAGCCGCCTGCTCAACAACGGGCAGATCCAGTACATCGGCACTAAAAGCAATGTTATTGGCTATGGTATCCGAAAACAGGAAAACCTCCTGTGGTACAAAACCAATCTGCGAGCGATAGTTTTCAAGGCCAAGCGATTTTATCGGCCGACCGTCAATGGTGATCTCTCCGCCTGTAGTATCGTACATACGCATTACCAGGTTGGCAATGGTTGATTTACCCGAACCCGTACGACCTATAATTGCCAGCATCTGCCCCGGCTCTACGGTAAACGAAACATTCTTTAAAGCCTGGATGCCGGTATCGGGATAAATGAACGAAACATCATCAAACTTAATTAATCCCTTAACATGATGTTTTTCGGAAATTGGCGAAATGATCTCTGGCTTTTGGTGTAAAAACTCGTTGATGCGTTTTTGGGAAGCCGCGGCACGCTGCACCAAAGAGGTTACCCAGCCCAATGAAATAACCGGGAAAGAAAGCATATTGAGGTACACAATAAACTCGGCGATATTACCGGGAGTAATGTTACCTTTTATTACTTCTACCCCGCCAACGTACATGGTTATTACATTGGCCAAACCCACAAGTAATAGCATGATCGGGAAAAACAGGGCCTGTACCTTAGCCAGCTCCATGGAGTGGACTTTATAATCCTCGCTCTCCTTAGCAAAGTTTTCGCGCACAAAGCTTTCGCGTACATATGATTTGATCACCCTGATGCCCGAAAAGTTTTCCTGCACAAAGCTGGATAAGCCCGACAGCCTTTCCTGGATCATCTCGCTGCGATGATTGATAATATTGTTTACATAGTAAATAACACCGGCCAAAATAGGCAATGGCAACACCGAAAAAACAGCCAGTTGTACATTAACCGTAAGCATGGCATATATTACCATAACAAACAATACTACGGTATTGATGGAGTACATAATACCTGGCCCAAGGTACATGCGCACACGGCTAACATCCTCGGTTACCCGGTTCATCAGATCACCGGTATTGTGGCGGCGGTAAAAGGCCAGTGACAGTTCCTGGTAGTGATTGTAGATCTCGTTCTTTAAATCGTACTCGATATGGCGGGACATGAGGATGATGGTTTGCCTCATAAAAAACAGGAACAAACCCCTAAGCAAGGCCAGTACCAATACCAGCGTACCAAACAGGAACAAACTGGTACCGAAAATATCATAAATAAAACTCTGCCTGTCGAAACCCGAAAAAAGCTGGTAGGCCCCTATGTTTTCGGTAACAAGATCGAACGCCACTCGGATAACCTGCGCCGGTAGCACACCAAAAACATTGGATATAATTACAAACAACACGCCCGGGATAAGCCGCCAGCGGTATTTGTAAAAAAACTTATTAAGGTATGCGAGGTCTTTCATTTATTATAGTCCGGAAGTCGGGAAGTCGGAAAAGTCCGCAAATCCTGACATGATGATCAAAAGTATTAAAATTTAGGGAGAGTGGTTGAATGGAAAAGTCGGCCGGATGTAAGAATGTTACATTGATCCATCTGTTACAATCTTGCCGGTGTTCAATTTTTAAAAGTGTAAACACTTGCGTATTTTTCTAAAATAAACACCATTGATAATCAATATATTACAAACAACACAAACGCCCTTAAAAGTCCAATTGAACACACACATCCTAATAATCAATCAGTTACAAAATCAAGAAGTAAAAAGTTGAACACCCGTTTTTTAAAAGTTGAACACTGACAGGATCATGTCAGTATGATCAATCTTTTTTAATTAATCGTTTATCAAAGGTAAGTGGCTACACATCATCAATTTTTAACAAGCGGAGCGCCAGGCCGCATGAGGCTTGTCAATAAATTTTAAGCTAACAGGCTTTTAATATTACTGTTTTATAAATACCAGGCTCCGTAAAATCAAACACAATGGCTGGTGTTTCCTGCAATAACAGTACCTTCGCCGCGTTTACAAAACGGAAGCGGGTAATATTGATCTGCTTCTATAATTTATAATCAACCTTAACCTTTGACCAAAATATCTCTCCCGCTCCTGATGACTGCCAAATTACGTACACTCCCTTTATACTTATTACTTATATGTTTCTTTGCAACCGGATGTAAAAAAACCGACAGTCCCCCAAAGCCAACTACAACTATAGCTATTAATCCTTCATCGTTAAATGTAGTTAAAAACCCGGCTTATTCTTACCGCTTATTAGCTACGGTTAGCAATGGTTCCGGGGCCGCACAAATAACCTGGACCTCCGAAAACACGAGGATAGCAACAGTTACTGCCGATGGCCTGGTTTCGTGCTTAGCCTCAGGGCAAACTAATATTGTTGCAACGCTTGCAGATGGAAAAGCTTCGGCAAAATGCAAAGTAACCATTACCGATAATAATGATTACAAATACAGGCTGATACTTAAAGACAAAGGCATATCTGCTTATTCAATAAGTAAGCCCTCCGACTTTTTATCGGCCCGGGCAATTGAGCGCCGCCTGAAACGCAATATCCCCGTAGATGAAACAGATCTCCCGATATCTGCAGATTATATTAAAGCGATAAAACAAGTTGGCGGTGTGATAGTAGCGCAAAGCAAATGGCTTAATACGGTTAGTGTAAATACATCCGACCAGTTTTTGGTAGATAAATATAAAGCACTGCCATTTGTAAAAGATGTGATATTGGTGTGGGAAGGGCCAAGACTTAGCGCCCCACCTGCCAAATACAACGATATACCACAGCCTGGTTCAAACCAAACCGCGAATACGCCGCTTGATTATGGCGCGGCAACAGCAAATATCAGCACATCCAACGGGCAGGTCCTGCACAACAAGGGTTTTAAAGGCGCCGGGATTGATATTGCCGTTATTGACGAAGGTTTTATCAACCTGAAAACCAACCCGGCTTTTAACAACATTAGCATCAAGGGCGCAAAATCATTTGTTTATGAAAGTCCGGATCCATATGCTGTTGATAACCACGGCGTATGGGTTACATCATGCATGGCGGTGAATAAACCCGGAACCTATGTAGGCACAGCCCCCGAAGCAAATTACTGGTTACTCCATACTGAGGATGCATTGACAGAGTACCCTATTGAAGAAGATTATTGGGTTAACGCCATTGAATACGCCGATAGCGTCGGGGTAGATATCGTTAATTCATCGCTTTATTATACAAATGGTTATTACCTCACCGGGGCCCGTTATAAATTTGAGGATATGGACGGAAAAACGGCATTGGCTACCAGGGCAGCCAATGTAGCCTTTAATAAAGGCATTTTTATTGTATGTTGCGCAGGTAACGACGAACAATGGATAGGTACCCCAGCCGATTCGCCTAACGTACTAACGGTTGGTGCGGTTAACCCCGCAGGCATTATTGCTCCTTTCTCAACGTTTGGAATAACGGTTGATGGCCGTGTTAAACCCGATATCGTAGCAGTAGGCCTAGGAGCAAGCGTGATCAATCCAATTGGCGTTGCGGAATCAAGAATAGGGACATCCTATTCCAGCCCTATTATGTGCGGCCTGGCTGCCTGTTTATGGCAGGCTTATCCCAAACTAACTAATAGAGATTTGCTTGCGGTGCTCAGAAAATCAGCTAACAAATATAATAACCCGGTTATGCCTTACGGTTTTGGCCTTGCCGATATGCAAAAAGCTATGGATCTTGCTAAAACTATATCTGATGCTAAATAATATGAATATGATATATGTCCGTTACTGCAAGGCCATACTTTGCGGTAAATGCGCTCATTTATAACAAGTCAGAAATTTAAACCCGAAAATTCCCTCAAAATCAAATTTGTTTTCATAATCCAATTATAATCATCAAGCCTTTAATACCGAACTAAAGATTGTTGATACATATTTAATAGCGTTTTCATACATACTGCAACTTAATATCTTTGCCAGTATTAAAAAAAACCTCTACTTTTGTGCGCTTAAAGACATTTACTTATAGTACTAATGCCTGAACAACATCCACCGGAATCCATATTTAACCAGCTTGACGCTTTCGGGCATAAGAAAGTTGTTTTTTGTACCGATCCTGATACCCATCTGAAAGCTATTATCGCAATCCATAATACAACGCTTGGCCCTGCTTTTGGCGGCGTACGTATGTGGGCCTATAAAACCGAAGGTGATGCCCTTAACGATGTGTTGCGTTTAGCCAAAAGCATGACCTATAAAGCAGCGATAGCGGGCCTTAACCTTGGCGGCGGCTATTCGGTGATCATCGGCGATTCGCGCCAGGACAAAAACGAAGCTTTACTGCGTAAATTTGGCCGGTTTATCAAAAACCTTAACGGCGAATTTATCGCTGCTGAAGACGTAGGCACCAACCCCCGCGATATGGAGTACATTAAAATGGAAACCAACCATGTTACCGGCGCTCCTGAAAACATCGGCGGCAGCGGTGACCCTTCGCCAATAACAGCGCTGGGCGTTTTGATGGGCATTAAAGCTTGTGTGAGGGAAATGTATGGCAGCGACAGCTTAACAGGTAAATCGGTTATAGTACAGGGTATTGGCCATGTGGGCGAAAACCTGGTACGCCTGCTTAGGGACGAAAATGTAAAAGTTTACGCCAGCGATATTAATGAGGAACGCGTAAGCCAGATCTCTAAAAAATATGGCGCGCAGCCGGTATCAAACAATAATATTTTTGATATCGATGCCGATATTTACGCCCCCTGCGCTATGGGCGGTACAGTAAATGATCAAACCATTGCTAAATTAAAATGCGGCATTATTGCAGGTTCGGCCAATAACCAACTGCTTGACGAGAGTGTGCACGGGCAAATGCTGCTTGATAAAGGGGTTCTCTTTGCCCCCGATTATGTGATCAACGCGGGTGGTATTATTACCGGTTATTCGGAGTTGATGAATTTCAATAAAAAGCGTACCTTACAGCTTACAGAAAATATTTATGAGGCTACGCGCAATGTGTTAAAGCTGTCAAAGGCCGAAAACATTCCAACCATTAGCGCGGCCAATAAAATAGCCGAAAAACGCATTGAAGACATCAGAAAAGTAAAATCATCCTATTAAAACAATTAATTTTTATATAAACCGTTTGCATAAGCAAACCAAATCGTTCTTACAAAAATGTTAAACAGAAGGCACCTCCGGGTAAAGGTATTACAGGCACTGTACGCGTATCATCAATCAGACACGAAAGATGTTAAGCTATTCGAGAAAAACATGCTAAGCAGCATTGACCAGGTTTACGAAATGTATATCTGGATGCTATCATTAATTAATGAAGTAGTAAGTTTTGCCGCGAATGACGCGCAGGAACGCGCCAACAAACACCTCCCTACCGCCGATGACTTAAATGCAAACCTAAAGATCCTCACCAACAGGTTTATCCTGAGCCTGAACGACAATAAGGAATACATTACAGCCTGGAAAAAGTACAAAGTTGACTGGACCTTTGAGCCCGAACTTGCAAAATCACTTTTCATTATCCTTAAAAACTCGCCTGAGTATGCCGAATATCTTGCCAAAACAGGCGATACACTGCAAACAGACAAGGATATCATCAAATTCATTTTCAAAAAAGTTATCCTTAAATCATCATTAGCCGAGCAGGTTTTTGAAGACAGGTTTATTTTTTGGCCTGTTGATAAAGACGTGCTCCAGGCGCTTATTGCCAAAACGTTCAAAAACTTTTCGCACGATGATTACAAGCTTAACCAACTTGCCGAAATTACCGGCAACTGGGTTGAGGACCGTGAGTTTGTGGTAAACCTGTTTCAGCAAAGCATCAGGTACAATGAGGCCTACCATGAACTGATAGCCGCTAAAACCCAAAACTGGGAGCCCGAGCGTATTGCCATGATGGATACCCTGTTAATGAAAATGGCTATAACCGAGTTTATTAACTTCAATTCTATCCCGGTTAAAGTTACTATAAACGAGTATCTTGAAATATCAAAAGAGTTTAGCACGCCTAAGAGTAATTCATTTATAAACGGTATCTTGGACAAGATTTTAATAGAGCTTAAAGCCGAAAACAAAATCAAAAAGATAGGCCGTGGCTTAATAGAATAATATTAAAAAATGAAAAAACTATTTTTAAGCTTAGTAGCAGCAGGCATGTTATTATCGGCCTGTAATAGCAGCAACGGCAACACAGCCGATAACGCTTCAAAAGCTAATGCCGATAGCGCCGCAACCGCGGCTAACGCGCCGGTAGCTAAATTTGAAAAGGAAAGCCACGATTTCGGCAAGATCAAAGAAGGCGACAAAGTATCGTATGATTTCAAGTTCACCAATACCGGTAAATCGCCATTAATTATTACCAATGCGCGTGCTACCTGTGGCTGTACTACCCCTACCTGGCCAAAAGCCCCGGTTAAACCCGGCGAAAGCGGCGTGATCAGCGTTACTTTTAACAGCGCCGGTAAAAGCGGTTTACAGGATAAACAAATAACCGTTACGGCAAACACCCAGCCTGCCGAAACTATGGTGCATTTAATTGGCGAGGTGTTAAAAAAATAACAATTAATTTAAACAAATGATAGCTACTATTTTATTACAGGCTTCAAGCGGCGGCTTAGGTAGCTACGGTTCATTAGTACCAATGGTACTGATTATCGTGGTGTTTTACTTCTTTATGATCCGCCCGCAGGTTAAAAAGCAAAAAGATCAAAAAAAATACGTTGAAGAACTTAAAAAAGGCGACAGGGTTATAACTACAGCCGGCATCCACGGCCGTATCGTTGATTTAAACGAAACCACATTTTTGGTTGAGGTTGAAAACGGCAAGATCCGTTTTGATAAATCGGCCATATCGCTTGATGCATCAAAAGCACTGAATACACCTGCGGTTGAAAAGAAAGCGTAATTGAGGTGAAAGGATAAAGGTTAAAGGCGAAAGGTAGGGCCTTAACGCGAAACCAGAAAACTTTTACTCAGATAAAATAAACAATGACGAAAGGTTAAAGGAAAAGGAATGCATGAAAGTGCTTGACCTTTCACCTTTAACCTTTCGCCTTTAACCTAAAAGGAATGGCAATAGTAAAATTATCGGCAACAGAACGCAGGCGGCTCTCGGTATTTTTTACCTGTTTGTCGCTGGCTATCATTGCCTGGATTTTTACTACTCTTTCCGATCCGCTTCCTTATCGGGTAAAAAAGGTTTTAACTTTTAAAAACGCGCCGCAAAGGCGGGCTTTTCATTCGCTGCAGCCCGATACTGTTGATGCAACCATACAGGGTACCGGCTGGCAAATGCTGTTTTCCAGGCTCAACAGCGATAATAAGCCGCTAACTGTTGATCTCCGCTCGCTCGAAACCCGAAATTATGTGGTTATTGACAGCATGCAACTTAAACAGATCAATATAGGGAAAGACCCGGCCAACCGGATCTTATCCATTGACCCGGATACGCTTTATTTTGATTTCAGTAACCGCCTTATCAAAAAGGTGCCAGTTCAGCTTACCATGGGCGTTAGCTATCAAAAGCAATTTGCTGTATCGGGTAACATAACGGTGAGGCCTGCTTATGTTACTGTGAGCGGCCCTATTGAACGCCTGAAGCAAATCACCTCGTGGAAAACAGACTCGCTTAAATTCAGTGATGTTAATGAAACCATTAATACCAGGGTTAACTTAAAGCCCAGCAATGAGGGCAACCTGAATGTTTATCCGCGCTCGGTACAGGCCATCATCCCTGTTGATGAATTTACCGAAAAAACACTGGAGATCCCCGTGAAGTTGATCAATAACAATAACTATTACACCGTAAAAGTATTTCCGCAAAAAATTAAAGTAACTTTTACTACATCTTTAAACCGGTATGCCGATATTGATGAAGACCTGTTTGAAGCCGTTGCCGATCTTAACCTGTGGCGCGATAAGGGTTATACGGCCCTGCCGGTAAAACTTATCCATATGCCTCCCTTTTGTAAAATAGTAAAGATTGCCCCTGCCAATATTGACTTCTACATAAAAAAATAATGCTTAAAATAGGTTTAACCGGTAACATAGGCAGCGGCAAAACTACCGTAGCCCAGGTATTTGAATTGCTTGGCATCCCTGTTTTTTATGCCGATGACGAAGCCAAAAAAGTAATGGTTGCCGACCGGCTGCTTATTGAAGGTATTAAACAAACTTTTGGTCCGCAGGCTTATTTTGATGATGGCAGCCTGAACCGCAAATATATATCGGGGATAGTTTTTAACAACAAAGCCGAACTTGAAAAGCTTAACGCCCTGGTACATCCTGCCGTGTTCAGGGCTTTTGATAGTTTTGACCAACTGCACAAGGATGCTCCCTACGTGATCCGGGAAGCTGCTATTTTGTTTGAAAGCGGCTCATACAAAATGTGCGACAGGGCCATCATGATCACCGCTCCGCTTGAAGTCCGCATTGCCCGCGTTATAGAGCGCGACGGCATTAGCCGGGCCGATGTTGAAAGCCGCGAGGCCCGCCAGCTATCGCAGGAGGAAAAGCTGAAACTGGCCAATGATGTAATTATTAACGACGGTAAACAGCTGGTTATACCCCAGGTACTGGCCTTGCATGAACTGTACTTATCGCTTGACAGCAATTAATGATACTTGACAATTTTGTTTCTTTTGACGAAAAAGGGCTGTACTGCAAATACGGCGACTTTTACATCGATCCGCAACAGCCGGTAAAAACGGCTGTAATATCCCATGCCCATGCCGATCATGCCATAAGTGGTAACAACAATGTTTACTGCACCCGCGCCACAGCAAACATTATGCAGTTAAGGTATGACCGCACCGCTGCCAAAGTTTTTAACATAGCTGCCTTTAACCAGCCATTTGAAGTGGGCAGGGTTACGGTAACACTGATCCCGGCGGGGCATATGCTTGGCTCGGCACAAATACTGATGGAGTATGAAGGCGCAAGGTATTTATACACCGGCGACTATAAACTACAGCCCGATGCCACCTGCGAACCTATTGAATGGGTGACAACCGATGTGCTGATCACCGAAAGTACCTTCGCCAATCCGGCTGTTATCCATCCCAATCCTGTTGCCGAGATCCGTAAGATCAACGATATTAAAAGCAATATTTTACTTGGTGCATATGCGCTGGGTAAAAGCCAGCGGTTGATCAACCTCATTACAGAACATGCACCACAAAAAAAGATCCTGGTACATCATAAAATAATGCCTATCAATGCCATTTATGAAAAGATGGGCTTCCATCCCGGTAAGTATCAAATTTACGGGCGCAAACTGATGAAGGTGCAGGATGAGTTTGTTTACATTGTGCCGCCCTTTACTTTTGATAGCTACATCAGGGCCACGGGAGTGAAACGCCTTTTTGCATCGGGATGGAAAAACCTGCAGGTTAACAACCAGGATACCCTCTTTATATCCGACCATGTGGACTGGAACGATATCCTGCAAACCATCGCCAACACCAAACCCAAACAGGTGTGGACGCTTCACGGTAAGGGCGAGCATCTGAAAGCTTATTTTAAAGATGATATCTTTGTAAAAATTCTGAACTGATGTTGCAGGAAGGCATTGATTATTATATCAACGAAGACGGCAATTTCGTTTTTACCGAAGCCTACCATTTAAAGCGGGGCTATTGCTGTAAAAACAAGTGCCTGCATTGCCCCTGGAGTTATGGCAAGGTAAAATTGTTTGGAAATGACACTGAATCAAGCGATAGCGATAAATAAATCAATGTTAAATTAAAAATAATTAAACATATTTGCATCCCATTCATTACTATTACTATGCGAATAGAAGACGAAATACAAAGTACCAATTTTGAAGACAACTACCACAAAGTAGCCATTAACGTGGCGTACACGCAAGGTTGGCTGGCTAACTATTTTCGTTGTCATTTTGAAAAACATAATATTACCCAGCAGCAGTTCAATATACTGCGAATCCTGCGCGGCCAGTATCCTAAACCGGCTACCATAAATTTATTGAAGGAAAGGATGATCGACAAGATGTCGGATGCATCACGCATCGTTGACCGCCTTGTTCAAAAAGGACTGGTATCACGCTGCACCAATAATAAAGACAGGCGCGCCGTAGATATCCGCATCAGCGAAGAAGGCCTTGCAACACTTTCAAAAATGGACGCCGAGTTTAAAACAAAAGAGATCCTGAGCAATAACCTCACCGAAGATGAAGCCGCGACCCTAAGCGATCTATTGGACAAAATGCGGGGGTAGGTTTTTAGGTGAAAGGAAAAAGGCTAAAGGCGAAAGGTTTATTGCCCTTAAATCCAAAATCATGTTCTCTCAGGGGCTCTCACAGAGGACCCTGAGGTTCGCCGCGTTCAAAGACAACATCTAACAGATATTTAAAACAACGGATCTGCATAACTTATACATCAGGGTCCTCTGCGAGAGACCCTGATGGGACGGTAAATTGCGAAACATGGCAATTGCATGCTATACAGAGTGGATCAGCAGAACAAATCCGTCATTGCGAGGTACGAAGCAATCGCGAACTTTACAGAGTCGCTCTGCTGGTCGGGGATTGCTTCGTACCTCGCAATGACGGGGCGGTATATATTACGAAGCCTTAAAAGCAGCAACTTCATCCTTCAGTATAGCCAATACTTCCGGCCTTACATTACCGAAGAAAGACACGCCCATCGCGCCATTTTTAAGCGCCACCTGGATGCCGGTGCGGATTTCATCATCGCTTTTAAAATCAGATAAATACAGCCCGGCATATAGCGGAAACCTGCCTGCCAGGAAATGTACGCCTTCGGCTACGGCATTGCCTATCCAGCTTACGCCCTCTTTGTAAAAGCCGTGATATATCATGGGGCAAATGCCGTCCATGTTCCAGTTTGTCCAATCCTGCCTTACATTGCGGCGGGCCACTTCGGGAGTTGGGAATACGGCCGCAGTTATTTGTTTTTTATGCTGATGGGCAACGGTCGAAATACCATTAACCACCCGGGTAATGTTATTATACCTGAACAAACGCCATGAAAGGCTGGCTTCGGGGTATTGGATCTGATCGAGGTCCTGGTTATATTCTTCCTTGAATTTGGCTTTGCAAACATCGCAGTAGCAAAAGTCATATTCGGGCAACTCTTTGGTTTGCTCAATTTTATATTTATCCCAAAGGTTTACCGGTAACACCACATCGCAGTAACGCACGTAATCCAGGTGGATACCATCGATATAATCTTTAGCTAAAATATCATCGACAGTTTTGGTTAAATACTCCTGTACTTCGGGACGCGACGGGCACAGCCAGCGGTAATACTGCACATAAGGCGGATGATCGGCACATGATTCGCCTTTGCGGTTTTTGCTGTACCATTCGGGCTTTTCGTTTACCAGTTCGGCACGGTTAAAAGTCCAGATCCAGCGGTGGGCCTCCAGGTCTTTAGCTTTAGCGGCACGAAAATGGCGTTCGCTGTCGTTCTCGAAAAATATGCCGGTGATGCCCGATGCTTTGTAGGAAGCGTAACGGGTGGCCAGCTCATCATCAGTATCTTTTTGGTTAGGGTTGATCCATACCCAGTTTTTCATGGCTTTTTTCTTGGTGCTCTTGGCAGCTTCAACAGCGGCATTGCTTACTAAGGGCAACTGGGCAGCCACGCCGGCCAGTAAACCAGCCTTTAAAAATTCGCGCTTATTCATGGAGTTTTAGGGATTATCTGCTGCTGCACCAGGCCCTCCTGGTCAATTTTATAGGTCGCTTTGGTTTTACTATCGGCAATATAAGCTATAAACTGATGGGCAGTTGCTTCCAGCTTAAGTTCGTTAGTATAGCCTGTTATTGTTACCTTATTTTCAACACCCAGGTTGTTTAACGAGGTGCAGTATTGGTGATGATCTTTAACCCACTGCTTTTGCTTGTAATAAACCAGCCACAGGTATTTTTTTTGCTCTTCCGCATAGGGTATTTTAAACGTCGCGTCATCAGCCTCATGATCGCTGAAGAGGAGGTAGCCCCAGCGTTCGGGGTAATGCATGTTGATAAGCCCCTGGTTGCTCCAAACCCAGTTATGCTCGGGCAAATCACGACGGTTGTTATCCTGCTGCTTTACATACTTGCCGTTTTGCACTTTAGTATCATACTGCACCCGCGAAAAATTGATGCGCCACAGGGTACCATCTTTTATTACAGCCCGGTTAAAGCCACCGGCTATGGCTTTAAATGGGATAGCCATTTCAACCGTCCAGCCTTTATCCGTATCCGTAGGATCATTCAGCGTACCCTCAACTTTTACCGCCGAGCGCAGGCCATGCGTATCCCAACCGGTTACCGCGGCGCCGTCATTTCGGTAAGGCCGGGTCAAAAACAAATCGAAAATGGTATTGAGGGCATTCACCTCAATTTCAAAATATTTATGTGTGCTGTTTGTGGGATCGATAAACAGCTCAAAATCATTATCCTTGTAAACAATATCATCATGATGGCTAAGCGTAGCCCAAACATGGGGATCTCTGATCCGGGCTGCTACATACAGGCAGCTATCGTCCCAAAGCATTTTAACGTTGGTTTGCAGCAGAGGCTGCGGTTTAAGGCGACCCTCAATATCCTGGAAGTCCCGGGTCCATTTGGCCTGCTGCCATACAGCATCTTCCACATCGCCATCAATTACCGGCGCCTGCTTTACATGCTTTGCTACATAGCTGTACGGGGTGGTAAACAGATCAGGGAATTCTTTAAACGCGTCCTGTGCTTTTACAAATCCTGGTAGTATAAATAAAGCGGCTGTAAGGCCCGGCTTAATAAAACAACTGTCAAAGATGTTGCTCAGTTTCATTTACTGCCCAGCGCTAAGATGTAATCAAACTCTTCGCGCTTTACCCCCATTACCGATAAACGCCCCTGCCTTACCAGGCCTATATCCTGCAATTTAGGGTCGGCTTTGATCTGCTCAAGGGTTACCGGGGTTTTCAGGGCTTCAACCGGGGCCAGGTCAACAACCACCCAATTGGTATCATCGGTTGTGGGGTCCTGGTAGGCTTCCTTAACAACTTTGGCTATGCCTACTATCTCTTTTCCTTCATTGCTGTGGTAAAATAGCACCAGGTCGCCCTCCTTCATTTCCCTCAGGTTATTGCGTGCCTGGTAATTGCGCACACCATCCCAAAAGGTACGACCATCCTTATTAAATTTTTCCCAGCTGTATTTAAAGGGCTCACTCTTAACTAACCAATGTTGCATTTGTACGGTATAAATTTTTGTAACGTAAAAATGTAAAAAAGGGAGCGTAAACTAAAATGCGCTACAGGCAATACAGCGTATTGTTACAATGAAATTACGGGGTGGAGTGGTGATGTAGGGGTTAATAAAGTCTTTACTTATTCATTACTGGTCAACAACTGGGTTAGCCTTTTAGCATTTTGCGCGTTGATGGTGTTTGTTAACGGAACAGAGGTATAAACAGCAATTCCCTGGTCATCATCGGGGTGATAGCTCAACAATAGTTTTACCGTGCGCGAATCCCACAGATAAACGTCCTGGTAATCATTTGGCTTTGCAGTGAAGGTACCGTACCAGTGCAAAAATTTACTGAGCATTTTATAGCCCTGGTTACGGTTAAAGAAAACATAAATATTTACTATTTTATTTTGCCATGTACGTACACAAATATGAGTTGCGGTTAGCCCGTCTTCCAGTTCCAGCTGCTTATCCGGATGATATTCATAGGTAACACAGCTATCCGCATCGGGCTTGCTGCCTTCTCCATCAATGTAAGTTAAAGCCTGTTCCTGCTCGCCGGTTAACAAGCCGCCCAGGTTAAACCCGCCAATTCCGTTGCGCGCCCTTAAATATGCCAGCGACCCGATTTTCGCCGCCTGCGAAAAACCCGGCGAATGTAAACACATGATGATCAAAAGCCCCGTAACTACTCTATAGGGCAAGTAGCAAAAAAACTTAGCTTTCATATCTTCTCCTTCGTTTCACAACGGCAAAGTTCAGCACCGTAACAAGGGGTACTTAAGCCATTGAATAAAACGAATTTGGAGAAATAATAAGCTGATTATCAAACCGTAATAACGATTGTATCACAAATTGAGCTACCTTTACACTTTATTGCACAGATACTTGTTTACTTCTTTCGCAACAACGTATAATAAACCGCAAAAAACTTTTGATACTAATCAGTCAGCATATATTCTTTAAGCTCGGCCTGCAGTTTTATGGCCTGCGTAATGAGGGTCTTATCGTTGATATATTGTTCAAAAGCGACATCGGGGCCGATCAGGTTTTCCTTAAAAATGTCCTTAAATCTGGAGTACTTTAATGCCAGGTTCCACTTGTCTTTCAGATACTCAAAAACCTGTTCATCCTCATCTTTCAGCATCGAATAATTAACAACTACAAAAGCATCCCGGGGCAGTGTTTCAATACATTTCAAAATATCCTGGTTGTAGGCTATCCAAATTTTGAGGTATTCGGTAGCATGATCATTATAAAACTGCACCATGCGGCGGCCGCGGCGAAATTTTATCCATACCAGCCTTGAAAAATATTTACGCGCCATGTACCTGTTTTCCACCCATTTAAATTCGCGCTGTAAAAGTGAACTCACTACCGACTGATAATCGCGCAGTATAACCAGGTAACAGGCATCGGGCAGCAGTTCCTTATATACATCCAGGAACAGGCAGGTCCGCGGGTCTTTCCAGCCCCATTGGTCGTATAACTGTTGTTTAACTTTAATAATGCTTTTAAGCTTTTCCCTTTCGTACAAGGTAAACTGGGCCACATGCTCAACCGTAAGCCCGGTTTTGGGCAGGTTATGGCCGGCCAGGATCTCTTCGTGCATTTTTAAAAATTCAATATCTTCAAAATGCCCTTCCACATTGCCATGGCCGCCGGGTACCAGTTTTTCGCCTGTTTGCAGGCCGCATTTGCTCAACCACTGGGTAATAAGCGAGGTTCCGGAACGATGCATCCCGGTAATGATCAGTACTCTTTTTTGCATAAATCTGTTATGGGCGTCCTTTTTTATCAGGAGTAGCTTGGTATCTTATTCGTCTGCTTAACAGGATGCAGGTTATTTATAATATAATAGAGCAGTGATGAGGTACTTTGTTGTATGGTATAATTGCAGGTATCAATGTATAGGTCGGGCTTAACAGGCACATCAAACCTATCATTAATACCTGTCAGGTTGGGTAGTTTATCAGGATGCCCATGCGGCAGCAGCGCCCTTTTGTACAGGCCTTTGGTATCGCGGCTTATCAACTTGTTCACGGGGCAGTCAACATGAACAATGCTTACATGATCATATTTTTCGGCAAGCTCCTGCCTGACATCGTCATATGGATTTATAGCGCTTACGATGGTAACAATACCCTGAGCGCTGAAACGACTGGCTACAAAGCCCAGGCGGCGGATGTTCTCGTTCCGGTCTTCCTTACTAAAGCCCAGATCACGGTACAGTGCCGCGCGGTATTCATCACCGTCAATGATTTCAATTTTAATCCCCAGGCTTGTTAATTCGGCGGCCACACTTTTTGCCAAAGTAGTTTTTCCCGCACCTGATAATCCGCAAAATAAAAGTATCATGCCTTAATTTTTTTATTTAGTATGCCTTATTGATCAGCTTAACATATTGCTTAGGATAAGTGAACTTAGGAAATTAATTGGCTGATGAATTTTGTTACATTGTAAATAATCAATTACACGCAACACTGAACAACGGAAGGTCAGGAGAAAAAAGTAACCAATACCGGCTAAAAATGAAGATTCAATGAATAAATGGATGTATACGGTCAAACACTAACCAACGCTACACTTAACAAAAATGTTACGTTATTTAATTTATCAAAAATGATTTTGGAGATTATTTGAGAACCCGTTTTTATGATATATTTACTGTGGGCTAAAGGACCTATCACAATAAACATGAACGAATTTTTACTTAACGGGGGTGCCTATGTTGGCAATACCAAAGTCTCCAAACCTTTTGCAGCTTTGAAAGCTGATACTTCTGTACTCAAGATTAACCTTGGTTTGTTAGGTCAGTTATTTTTCAACGCTGATGATATTGTTCAAATCGAATATGCATCCTCAATTGCCGGCAGCGGCATCAAGATAATACACAACGTATCGTCATACCCTAAAAAAGTTATATTTACAGCAAACATGCCTTACAGTGACATAATTGAAAACATAAAAGCAACAGGATTCTTTAATAAAGCCGCCAATAACCAGGCACAATATTACCAGGTTAAGAAAATGCAGGGGCAGGGCAGAATACCATTTAAAATTGCAGCATTAATTGTGTTTTTAGCGGGTTGGAATATCCCTCTTTTTGCCGGTTCTATAAAAGAAGGGGTTGGCCGTGCTGCAAATTATTCGCTCGTGTCACTCCTGTTCGTTTTTTTTATGATCGCACTGACACTTTTTTCACCGGCTTTCAGGGCATTAGTATTGAAAGAGGATAGAGAAATAAATGACCTGAAAAAGTCTTTATATTTCTTATGGTTTATTGTCACAATTGGCGGCCTCATGTATGCTATCATAAGCCGGGTACCTTTTAACAAATAATCATTAAAAAACTATTCAGCATCCTCGGCAACCGGCTTTTTTTTATCCGGCATAAAAAGTAAAACAAGCGCCCCTATTTGTAACAGGTCAATTATAACAGCGATGCAGCCTGCATAAAAGTTTGCCTTAAAAGTTGCGGGCAGATTTATAGCGTCAGGCGTTATAGTTAAGATTAATAAGCCGAATAGCAGCCATTTTGCCCATTTATAACCCCGCCTGATAAATAAAGCCAGTAAAAGTAAAATGCCCAGCGCTATGCACGTTGCTAAAGCGATTTGAAAAGAAGCCGACCTTCCGCCGTTCAAATAATAATAAACCAGGTACAAAACCGCCGATACGCGGATCATGCCGGATGCTATATTAACTTTTGATTGCGAGGATAGGGTCAT
>Ga0157372_10002100_pt1 | contig 21678 bp, 25 predicted proteins | sample C55metaG_FD_115307 | JGI IMG/M metagenome (GOLD analysis project Ga0157372, IMG submission 115307) | Corn rhizosphere microbial communities from Kellogg Biological Station, Michigan, USA - C5-5 metaG | ecosystem: Host-associated > Plants > Roots > Rhizosphere > Soil | place: USA: Michigan... | reverse complement strand
TGCCACTGGCTTATTTACACAATCGATCTTCATACGAAGCAGTCGGTGCCACATATGTACATTGGCCATAAATCCCGTGATGCACAGTTTGCAGCATCGTACGAGCAGCTGATGCCGCTTAGCATCGGACATTTAGGCGCATACCCTCGGCAATTCCTAAGTGAGTACACTGTGTATGGCAAGGCGACGCACGCACTTGAAATTGAACAATATATCGCACCACAGGTTGCCGAAGTAATCACCTCGCATTTTAAGGGCGCTAGCTTTGAGGTTGAGGACGGTACGGTGTTTTTGTACGTTGAGAGCGAGCATCCGAGCGAAGCGCTCCTTGAAAAGCTTTTGTCGAATGGGCTTTGGCTTGCCGAGGTAATCGATACTACCGCAAATCAAGGTAAATAAAATTCCTCCAGCGCTGGAGGAATTTTTGATAGTGACTAGCCCTTGCGTGGCTTTACTTCGTTGCGACCAAGGTTTTTCTTTGTCTCAACGTATTTCGCGTGCTTGCGTGCCTTTGGGTCGTACTTCATAAGCTCAAGTTTGTCAGGGGTGTTCTGAGTGTTCTTGCGTGTTACGTAAGTGCGGTGACCAGTCAACTCGCTTACGAGCGCGATGATCTTTCGCTTTGTATTCGTCTTCTTAGCCATATGATCCTCTTACCAGATTGATATTACAAATTCAATTACCCATTATAGCAACAGTTGCCAATAATTTCAAGGTGTTAGCGGTAATTTGTAAAGTTGAGTGGAAAATCGAAATCCTGCTCACGAAGCGTCGTCATGACTGCCTGGAGCTCATCTTTGCTGGCGCTTGTGACGCGCACGGCATCACCCTGGATTTGGGCTTTTGCTTTCGGGTGTTTTTCTTTCAACACCTTGGTAATTTTTTTGGCGTCATCTTGCTTGAGGCCGTCTTTGAACGGGACGTCTTTCCAGGCGCGAAGGTTTGCTTCGGTTACCTTGCCTGATAGATCAAGCACTTTGCTCGTCATGTCGCGCTTTGCGAGCTGTTTACCAATCATTTCAATGACGGTATCAAGCTGCCATTCATTGCTACCAATCACCTTGAAGCCCTTCTTTTCGGCTAGCCATTCAATAGCTGCTGGAGTGCCCTTAAAATCATAGCGATTCGCGATTTCGCGCACTACAAGTTGCTCTACGTTATTCATTTCGGCCTTGTCGTAGGACGATTCAATATCAAAACTAAACTGTGGCATGTATTTAGTATAACAAAACTACCGTACAGGACGGTAGTAGGCGGCAATTATGGAGCCACGATCGGGATTTGAACCCGAGACCTCTTCCTTACCATGGAAGCGCTCTACCAACTGAGCTATCGCGGCGTGACTTTAGCGTATTATAACAGAGATGGCGGCGTAAATCTAGTGCTTAGATATGACTAATATTTAGGTAACAAAAAACACCCATATTGGGTGTCATTGAATCCGTACTTGGTGCTGGAAGTAGGACTCGAACCTACGAAGCCGAAAGGCGGGAGATTTACAGTCTCCTGTGATTGCCACTACACGATTCCAGCATATGGAGCCGCTTTACGGATTCGAACCGTAGACCTGCTGTTTACAAAACAGCTGCTCTAACCAGCTGAGCTAAAGCGGCACTTACGCTATTTTAGCAGTGGTTGGCTGTAAACTCAAGACAAAACCCATATTTTCTACAAATTTTGTTTGAAAGGTCCACGGTTATTTGAAGTAATTCATTTAACCTACTTGCATTGTAGCAAACTGTGTGCGTTTTGTCAACATGCTTACGGCTGGGGTGGTATAATAAGAGCATAACAAGCGGTGATATATATGGAGACGGTATCTAATGGGCACACACATTCCAGCAGGGGCATAAAAATGCGGCAGCTTATGCACACTGGCTGTAGTTGCCAAAGATGCAGCACCGGAAAAAACAAGCAGGTACGCGAACAATTTCACCGTGCATTACGACGTTTGCAGAAGCGACAGTTACGAAAAGATTATGATATTACTGATGCGAGTATAAGTATAGGATGGACGGACTAATGACGACCGTATACAACTCATAGTATAATGTAGTAGATGTCGGGCAGACTTAAATAACCTTCAAGTTGTAGATGAAGGTTATTTTTTATTGACCTCGCTCCCCTTCTTTGCTATAATATAAATATCAATCTGCAATTGGTACATCCAGCCTCGTCATGAGGGCTGGTATTTTTTGTATCAAAATCTCATTTCGTTGTATTACAACAATCTATACGGTCTGTTCGCAGTCATACCGGATAACTAAAACTGCTGGATTTTTCGCGTGCTGAGACAAATTACCCGCTCTGTTTTCCCTAACAACGGGTGACCTACTCAGTACACGAAAATTACCAAATACATTGTGGGATGCAAGCCAATAGAACGTTTATAGCGGTGAGGCCCGGGGCTTACAGTTGCATGGTTATAGATTCATAAAGGGGTAGACTTTCCTGCTGGGTTAGTAGGGGATAGAGGGATATATGGTTAAAGTTTCTAAAGAAAAATGTGAACATGAGTGGAAGAAGTTCAAGGAAACAGTACGTATAGAGCGCACAGAGGCTCAGTTACGTAAGGGGCAACATTATACGGGTAACGGTGCTCACTTCATCGTAAGGGCCTGTATGAAGTGCAAGAAGAAACAACGGGTAGACTACATAGTCGAATAGGAGGAATAGTTAAAAAATGGTACACAAAATATTATCACTATATACTTTGTGGAGCGGACGTATTAAGATTATCGAAATACGTCATGTAAATGGCCTAGCACCTCTGTTCTTGTAGGTACCAGGATTCAATTATACGCTCCATGAACCTACGCTATTAATTTTAGTGTGAGAAAGGAGCGTATTCATGTTGCTATCTGAAGCGATAAGCGAGTTTATTAGATATAAGGTCGTGCGCCGTGGTTCTACCCGCGATACTGAGATTACCTACCGAAGCACTATGAATGGGTTCCTTAAGTGTGTCGGGGACATTCAAGTAGAAGATTTAACAATTTACACAATAGACTCTTATGCCGATGAGCTGTCTCTTAGAGGATATATGCCTAAAACATACCATAACAAGATGGCTACCGTTAGAAGCTTTGTAAGATTCCTCTACGCTAAGGATTTGACTAACATACGACCAGAATCTGTAGAACTTCCTAAGTCCGTAAGTCCTGAGGCTAACTTTCTCTCCCCTGCTGAACAAGAGATACTGTTATCTGTTATTAAGAAGCCACGTGATCTCGCTATTGTGCGGGTGATGATAGCAAGTGGTGCCCGAGTGTCAGAACTTACTAACCTGAAATACGATGATTTCTACATTGACTCGATCGTTATCCAGCACGGTAAGGGCGGGAAATCTCGTCCTACTTTTTTAACTGAACGGGCTGCAGAGAGTTTACAAAACTACCTAAAAACTAAACGAAGAACAGAGTACTTGTTTACGAATAGTTTTGGCGAAAGGCTATCGCGCCAGTATGTAGCAAGGATAGTCTCACAGTACGCCTCTGACGCTGGTATTGGTAAGAAAGTAACCCCTCATACACTGAGGCACTCATTTGCAACTAACATGCTGCAGAACGGTGCCCGGGTAGAAATAGTCCAGCCGTTAATGGGGCATGCAAATATTAGGACCACGCTTATATATGCGCACTTCACTAACAATTATCTTAAAGAAGAGTACCAGAAATACGCAAGCAATGCTTAAGCGAGTAGGATGCCGCCAAGTAGCAACGATACGAGTACGGCGTAGATAACCGCAATAACTAGACATAGACGCTCTTTAACGCCGAGACTAGCTAATGTGTAGTGACTTACCGCGTATGCGATAAAGAATAGTAATGTAATTTCTAGTAGTTTCATAATTTCTCCTTGTTAGGAAATTGATATACTGCTGCCGTGCCCCCGAGAGATACAATCACTGCTGTAATGATTGATGAAATATCCTCTGTGCTAAAGCCTCCAGGTGAAAGTTGTACTACCAGTAGTAGGATCTGTAATAGTCCTACTACTCCAGCGATAATAGACTTTGTATAAGGTTTAAGATTATCTAACATATCTATCCTTTCAAAATATCGTTTAGAGCATCTTGTAGGGCCTTAAGACGCTTCTGTGAGTCATCCTCGGTCATTGGGTGTGATTCTTTGTATGCAGGGTAGGAAATACCTGCATCTACTGCATAACGCTTCATGCGCTCTGTAATCGTCTTGTAGCTTTGCTTTGAAGCTAGCGTATTAGTAAGCCAGTCTTTTTGTGGCTCAACACCATAGATCTCACGTGCTGTCCATGCGAGTTGCTCTTCACTGTCGAAATATTCCATTTCCTCTCCTTCAATTACTTTTACTCCTGCGATGTCTTCAGACCATCCAACATATGTCATTCCATTACCAAAATATTGAGTAAGTTCGTCAACGCTATTGAATGTTATGCTACCTTGACCTACTCCCGGTGCTGAATGGATTACACCATCTGGAGAACGATAGGCCACATGCCCGTATCGCTGTTTCCCGCTTCCTACATCGCCTGTCCAATCAAACCATACCGGCACTGCTGCATTTGGGAAGTCTCTGTCTAAGTGTTTAAACTCTGTTGCTTCCCAAGCCTCCCAGGCTGACGGGTAGACTAACGGGACCCCAAATGACCGTTCGGTGAATCGCAGACACCAACCAGCATCCTCTGATATGCCAAGGTTTGGAGACTTTATCTGTGCATATTCCATTTCTACTCCTTTCGTTTGTAGTTATAGATCATCACGAGTAGTAAACTGATCGCTAAGAAGCTTAGGTTTCCTGTAACGCTTGAAATGTCTCTCAGTACAGGTGCATCGACTCCGATTGTCCTTAGAATCTGGTAGACAACGGATGGGACTGATGCAAGTATTGCGAACGAGAACATCAGGAGCATCTGCCACCTAAGCCCCGTTAGCCAGTCGCGAGGACGAAGGACCTCTTTGAACTGTTTAGGTATGATGTAAAACAATATAATTGCAATCGCAATGGAACGGATGACCAACCCAATGAGAGAGTAAACGTTTATTTCGCCTATCATTTTCTTTTATCCCCTCCCGTGGCCAAGAATATCTTCATCGTTACGTCGTCTTTATATAGTTCGAGTAACTCTGCCGGCTTTTTTATCTTTTCGATAGACTTGTTGGCGCGTTTCAGGTTATTGCGGCGGATAGATTGAATGGATTCCTCAACCTTATCGTCCCGCAATCTCTTTTTCCAAAAGAAAAGCATAGCTAGCGCCTCCGGTCGTTTTCTTTAATCGAAACCAGGATGTCATACATTTTCTCGCTCATCTTCCCTTGCTCTTCGAGAGGCTTGATTACAAAATCAGTTACCTCTTTAGCTTCAGCAAGTCGCTTTTCTTGAAGGTCGTTATATGCTTTATCCTTGTCTTTTCCGTCTCTGTATAGAAAGACGACCACAATCCCAAGAACAATGAGACCAACGCCAGCAAGCCCGTACTGGTAGAGAATACCTAGTGCTTCGCTGCTCACTGCAAGACCTCTATAGTGCTACACATATTTGATCCAACATAGGCCCACCCAATCGAGCCGTCGTCTAGCTTACAAAGCATAATTGGTCGGGAATCCTCGCCATCTTTACCATCACGCCCATCCTTACCGTTGACTGGCACTTGTTCGATGGTTTGCTTTTCTACTACCGTGTTAGTAGAAGTCGAGTTAGTCCCATCTTTCCCGTCCTTGCCAGCCTTTCCTTCAGGGCCCGGCACCTGAGCCTGCGTTGCAAGCTGGTCTACTTTCTTCTGGAGTACCTTCATACTTTCTACGTTTGTGGTGATACGGTCGTTCTCACTCATAAGGTCTACGTTGACTTTTGCAATGGTAAGGCTGAAGTACGTAACTATTCCTATGAGAATAATCAGAATAAGAAACCAAGACCAAAGTAATATACGGCGTAGTCGCTTAGAGTCTTGGTCGCTCACACTATCCCCAAACCTCAATATTTAGGTTGTAGTTGCTATTAGCTGTAAGTACGTTCAGCTTTAGAGTCGTTGCTGTAAAAGAGTCGATAGAAACGCTAAGAATCTCAGTTAATGTACCTGATACACGATCGTAGAAGCTAACAATTTTACTATCGCTCGATAGCGTCTGGCTACCAGTAGCGTCCTGGAAAAAAGAATCGACGTGTTGGCGCATTGTTGGGGTCCCGGCGACGTTAACAAGTCCACCATACCCTGTTGAGAAGTGGATGTATGTCTGCGGCCCATTCCACTTCTGGGAAACAGTTATTTTTATGCTTGTAGGTTGGAACCCTAATGTTATTGTTTGGATCCCGGTCGTTCCGTACGCTATTGTTCCGTTAAAGTAGCTCATCAGTCGTGCCCCAATACAACTACCTCTGATCCGGCTGCATAGTCGCCGCTATCGAGATTATTAAAACTTATAGAAGAAATCTGTGCTGATGTGTTTGCCCATTTGCCAGCGAATTCAAGACGAACTGGCGCTGTTGCTGACCCGGCAGCAGCCTGCGGGAAGACAAACCCAGTCGCTACTTTCTCGACCGACGACATATTGATAATTTCTAACGATCCATGTAGAGGATAGCTAGCGCCTCCGCCATCCGCAGCTAGGCCGCTAGTTGGTGCTGAGGTGGTATCGGAGGCTCCGCTGAGACTCTTTCTCCAGCCGTAATTACTACCCGAGTCACCATTGAAACGAATTGTGGCACCGACGCTACCACTGTTTATGATAGAGTAAACAACTTTCAGATATTTTCGAGCCGGTAGACCGGATACAGTGATAGTGTCTCCAGCTACTCCTAAGGTCGTCCGACCGATTTCCTGGTACCATCTAGGATAGTCAAGCTTATTATCGTTAACTGCGTCATCAGCCACCTTAGATGTAGTGACAGAGCCATCTACAATCGTAGTGTTGCCAACAGTACTGTCCTTAAGAGTCCCGTTTTGGTTGAGAGAAACAAGTGCAGCTGCAGTTAAGTCGTCGGCCCATCGAGCTGTCGCAGCTGCAATAACAGGAGAACCTGCCGGATAAATAGTATCTGTACCAGCAGTAAGAGTAAGCTGAGTAATGGTATTACCAGAAACGATACCTTTCCAGTCAGTACGGCTCCCAACGACTTCATTACCATTTGAGTCAATCTTGTATAGTACAAATGTGACAGGCGTTGAAGTGCCCCAACCTGTTAAGTCATCGGCACTAAGAAGTGACGCGCCAACGCTCTTCTGTGCTGTGAGGGTAGTTGGATTCGGGCGAGTACCGCTCGACGCTACCATTATTTTATCTGTTATTGTCGCGGCCATGTAGTACCTCTGTTTCCTTCATTATAATTTTCATTTATTGGTAAAATTAGCTGTCGCTATCGAGTAGTCCGATATTTACGCTCTCCACAATCACATCTGAGAGCTGGTAATTAGTTCCTGCGGTGGATGATGAAAGCTCCCAAGATACATAGTTCATATCCTCGTCAATCTCAATCTGTACTTTTTGACGCGGAACGCCTGAAGAAATCGGTATATTTACTGTTTGTCCCCAGCCTAAAATGCCCCAACCAGCTTCTCCCCACCCTGCCGGCAGGTTTGTAGGTGCATATGTCCTAGAATCGACAGCCACAGTTGCTTGGTCGTCATCCTCAGTCCTACCGAAGATTGAAAAATTAATAGTTCCTTTCGGTCTAAGAAGAATGAATGTCATTCTGGTAACGGTAGCCCATTCTTCACCATCGTCGGAAAACCTTAGCTGACCGCTCGTTATATCTGTAGGAAAGGCTACGGACCCGTCCATAGTTGCTTGGATGGTAGAGAACTCATAGATAACATTGCCGCTTAGAACTAAGTGGTGGGTCATACCCGAGTTGTCTTCGTATAGGGTCATCCAGTCAGCCGAAATGTTATACGGAAGCATCCATGCACCTTTACGCTTACTATTTCCTAGGTCGAGTAGCCATATCTGATTATTTGTATCCGATCCCACCGGGAGCGCCCAGTAAACTATTCCATCTCTTGTTGTTTGTACACATGAGTCCATCGCCTGAATGTTAAGGTTTTTAACGTCTGTCTCGATATTTTCTGAGATAGTTTCGGTCGAGAGAATGTTCTGGATTTGAGCCTTAGTGAAGGTGCTTTTAAACCCATCCCTTGAAGGGTAAATTAGTTGGTCTTGGATAGATGCAATACCGTCTGGTGAGTCGGTACCATCCTGGCCGTTGTCTTCTTTCACATCAAAGTAAGTGATAACCTCACCGCCGACAGTGACGTTCGCGTCCTGCATTGTGTGGCGTTTACCAGCACCATTCGTTCCCTTAGAGATAACCATCGGCACAGGGTCGCCCTGGCCAGTCCTAAACGGCTTAACATTCACTGGAATGTATTTAGTGCCTTTACCGATTGATACCCACCCACCACCGTTATATGGTGAGAAATCGAGCGCGTATGCACCTTTGCCTCCGAAACGTACGTAGTCTACGTGGTCTGAGTCTCCGGTAAGGAACACCTGTCCGTTGATTTCTGTTCCCCTGGTTACTTTCGGCCCTGCAGTGGTATCGGCAATAGGCGCTTGGTGCGTTACGTCTTTTGAAGACGAACCATCGTCCTTAAACGAAGTACCAGTGATAGCTGAAGCGATTAGGTACTGTGCTCCAGATGTTTCACCTATGTATAAGTTGTAGCTTTGAGCACCAGCAACAGCTGACCAGCTAATCGTGAGGAAGTTTGTAGTGTTGTCCCAAGCGCCGCGTACAAGTGAGACCTGCTTGCTTGCGATAGGTGAGCCAGCAGTTTCCCCAACCGTACTATTAGCTGTGACGGTGTAGTAATAGGTGTAAGTTGTACCAGATAGCCCTGTAGCAGTGATTGTTGGTATTGTAGGGGTCGTAAGAGCGGTAAATGGGACAACTCCTAGAGTGAGGGTGTCAAGGTAGGAGAGGCTATCTACACCATTCATCACAAGGACCTTATTATCTATCTGGCAGAAGTGCCCTTTTGCTGAATTACTGTAGGTTTTACCAGTTACTTTCGTCCACGATAAGTCCTCACCTCGAGCGATATGTACGTAGGTAGTATTACCGCCTTTAAGGGTCTCTGTAATGGCGATAGCTGGAGACGTTCCACCAGTAAGGCTGCTAGTTGAAGTGATAGCGGGTACATCTGTGTTAGCGTAGACGCCGCCGAAGGTTATAACAACCGGTGTACCCGGTAGATTACCGCCAGTACAAACCACATCACCTGGCGCGATATTTGATAGCGCGATCAAAGCAGTTTGAACAGTAGAAGCAGATGCGTTGTAGGCTATGGCGCTTGTAGTCTGACCTGAAAACGTGAGAGTGAATGTGCCGCCCGTTGGAGTACCGGTGATCGTAAGGGTTTGTACCTCGTTTTGTGGGATGGTCTGAAGGGAGATCATCCTGTTCGTGGTTGTTGTACCTACGGTTGAGCGAAATTCATATATCTCTCCAAGAACTGTACCAGCTGGCTGCGGTCCATATTGAACAAGAGAAGGTCGAGGTCCAATCGTACCATCCTGATAAAGACGTACGTTCACAGCCTTAGAAAGGCCATCATTTGGTGTACGGCCAATATCTAGCTGGCTGTTATATCCGCCAACCCATGCCCTATTACTCAGTCGATCTATAGTAGGCGGTTTAGTTATTTTAGGAACCGGTATCACGTTCTAACTCCTTTAAATTTAACCTCTGCAGCTAGTCGAGCGGCTAAGGCTTCGGAGAAGTCACTAAACTTCCCTAGATGCATGAGCTTGTAGTTGATACATATGCTCGCGTACCAAGCCTTGTCACGCTTGTGAAAATACACTCCCGTATGCCCTGATTTGTTTTTCTTAAATATTCTTCTGTTATTTACCTGTTGCTGTGCGGTTGCCCATCTGCAATTAGACGGCTCGTAGTTACCGTCAACATTAATGCGATCTATGGTCGTTCCTATCGGCCTGGGTCCCATATCCTCCACAAACTGTTTGAACCCATCACGACCAAGCCAAGACTCTGTTATTTCTATACCTCTACCGCCGTAATTGTTATAGTTTGGGCAGTTTTGGTTTAGACATCGGTATTTTATATCCATGTATGTTTTATAAAGAGGATGCTTAGTAAGACCCTGATCTTCATTTCTTGTGAGCTTCAAAGGGTCGCCATTTCTTTTTACACGTTGCCAGTGTAGAGAACAGTACCCCTTTGCAAAGAATGGTTTCGAGCAATCTTTTACTGAACAAATTCGGTTCATACTACTCTACTCCTAGCGGTTCACCTGTTGAGTTACGGTATGGGTTCGTGTATCCTTCTCCACCGAAGGTTTCACCTAGAACACTCGGGTAAAGTTCAATTTGTGAGATAGACCCAGAGTTACGTTCTTTCATTCCTTCTAGGAGGTTATTTGCATCACCTACAAGGTTTCCAAGCTGGTTCTGCTTGGTTACTGAGTTACGTACAGATTCTGCCGCAATCATAGTGGCGAGCCACTCAGGGTCAGGTATGAGCACCTCGTCGGTTGTCTGTGTGAAGTCTTCAGGCTTAATATGCGCGGGTACAGTAACGGTGCCGTTGTACTGCGTATCTGTAGAAGTGAACGTTTTACTAAAGATCAACTCTTGTCCGATAATCGTACAGGTACCGGGGTATCGGTAGCGTTTAAACTCTCCAGGGGTAACATATTGCCAGTAAGTTTCCTGGGTGCTGTTCGGAGTGGTGATAACAACAGGATCTTTTTCGTCCCTATGGATTGCGTAAATAGTGTCGTCTAACGTGACGCGGTCACTCGTAATGGTACCGAGGTCAATTCGATCGTACGTCCAATCCCATTGCACTCCAGGCTCACGGATTAGCTTCTTCTGAAGCATGTTACCTAGGGCAAGGAATTTAATATATTGGGCCGATGTAGTCTCAAGGGCTGTTGCTTTACCCTTACCTATGAGCCAAGCGTCTTGGATGACTTCCTGGATGGTCATGATTTCTCCTTTATTGCGTTGCCGCTTGATTGCAGCAGTTTACGAATTGCAGCAGTTAACCAACTCGATTGAAAGATGACTTAGGAATTTTGAAGCTAGACTTTCTACCCTTCTTTCCACCTTTTTTGCCAGAGCCAGATTTTTTTGAGCCGTCGTCGAGCTTTACGTTGCCGTACTTGTCTCTAAACTTATTAGTTTTCTCCAGGCCAGCATTAACGAGCGCATCACCATACGAGAGGATACCTTCTACTTTTTTCTTACCGTCAGGGTCAGTGGATACAAGGTTGTACACATCCTGTTTGCTCATCCCGTAAAGGTCCACGGTGTCGTTGTCATAATCTTTTTGAACAGCTAACTTATTGAGTTCTTTCTGCTTCTTAGCCTTTTGAACAGTCGACCAATCCTTAGATTTAGTGTCGAAGTCCTCTTTAGCAGATTGATATTTGTCGGCGTATGTTTCAGATGATGGGTCAGTAGACTTTGTGTAGTCAGTTGCAGAACGTGTACCCTCTTGGAGCTTGCGTTGGTTAGTAGTAAGTTTCTTTGGCTCGTATCCATTACCAGGGTTAAGTGCATCCTGTTTGCTGTACGTGACTGCGTTAACATCTGTCTGAAGTCTGTTGAGTGCTTTTGCCTTATCGTCTTGCGATAGTGCCGCGTACTCAGGGGATTTAATCAGCTGGTCTCGAGCCGTCCGATAGGCATCATCTGCATATTGTGATGAAGGCGTGCTTGAGGCGCCGAGGAATCGGTTACTAATAGAAGATCCTAACGGTGTACCTTTTACCTCGTTTGGTGAGATGACTCCAGCGTTTGCAAGTGCATTATCGCTAACATTTAGCGCGGTTTGGCCGGCTCCTCCTGTAGATGTCTTTATAAAGTTGTCGATCTGGCGCGGCGATAGGTTAAGTGCTTTACCAAGTGTTTTCGCAGTACCACTTGTGTAGTCGCCGTATTGCTCGCTTGCCGGTAATTCCTTCTGACTTTCAGGAACGATGTCATTGCCGGTGAATAGGTTCTTATTGTTTAATGCCTCGATCCCCGGTTTCAAAGCCTGAGGCAATAACTGGTTTTCAGCTTCTCGTGCAGAACCTACATTCAGTGAAGTAGTTGTACCTACTAGTCCAGCTAGTGCTTTCTTTGAGTCGAAGTTCTTGTCGCCGTTTTCGGCTTCAACGCCATTTCTTGCGATGTTGTTAAGGTTAGCAAGTTCCTGAGACACAGGGATTTTAACAACATTCCATCTACCGGTGGTAGGGTCTTTCACTGGGTTATCTGGGACGATAATTATGTTGCCTTCTTTTTCATAATCGCTAATATCGTCGTAAGCAGCTTTACGTTTAGGATCACTAATATTCCACAGTGTTGTTGTCACTGTAGGGAGTGTGCTGAGTACCGCGACCTTAGCAGCGGTCTGAAGAGGTCGTTCTTTAGTATTGCGTACGAATGTTCTAGCGCCTTGTATACCAGCATTTAAGTAAGGAAGAACGCTATTAAGTACACTCCCGTACTCACCCGCACGTGCAAAGTTGATTGTGTTGTTACGTGCTGCGTGTGCTCCATATCGTTTTGCTTCATCTTCAGAAGCCCCCTTAGCAAGAGCGGCGCCCTTATTCCCGTAGTACTGTAGCGCGCGTGTAAACTCCTCTGATCGCCCAATCGTATTCTCAACAGCACGTAGAAGCTCTCCTGGGTGAGTTACTGTATAGAGTGTTTTGGTTCCCGCGTTTTTATCAGCACGTATTCTGGCGACAGTCTGTTTAGGTGCATCGCGTGCAATATCAAATGATGTACCGCCAGCTCCTTCTCGTAACAATTCACCATATGCTTTACTATTGTGGTTTAGCGAAGCAGCTGTTGCCTTACCTAGGGCTTTAGGGTTAAGCACGGATGAGCGTAGTGGGTGCTTCGAGTTAAGTGCTGCAGATGCCATGTCCTTTGCAAGGTTGGCAAGTGTAAACCCTACGTTTACGCCAGTAGCACCAAGCCTAAGTGTTCGTGTAGGTACTTGCAGCATCTTGATTAGGATGTTCGATTGCTCTTTATTGAGCGATTTCGCAGCTGCGGCGATCTCAGGCGTTGTCTCAAACCTACGAACTTTACCGTTATCAATGTATGAGATAGTTGGTTTACTTCCGACTGTCTCGCTTGGCTTTAGTTCTCGTAAACTGAACGGGTTGCCAGGTAAGTCTTTGTAGCTAGCAAGAATAGACGCAGCTTTATTGCGTTCGCCTTGTTTGATTACGTCTGACGTTTTAGCAGCGATTGAAGCTAGTGGACTCTCGATCTGTCGCTCAGACCCCTTAATCCTTTGGACAACTGATTGGCCGGATATTGAGGCCTTACCGCTTCCATTACCCTTAAAAGTATTCGTCTCTGCGTCACCAAATATGCGGTTTGCGGGTACATAGTTAGGATATTGTTTCTTGAGCTTTGTAGCCGTTGCCTTAGAGATGAGCCCGTAATCAACTGTCTTATCTAGTAGGTCTTGGTTATACTTTGTGATCGCTTGCGCATGAGGCTCGTATGTCGGAGCAAGTGACTGGACAAGTTGGCGATCGGCTTCTAGATTTCTACCAGTCTTAATGCCATTTGCTTCAAGATCTGCAGCATGCTTAGCAATAAGGTATTGATCTAGAGCTTTAGTATCGGGGACATTCTGAATTACGTCTGCTAGGCCATTGTCTTTGACGTACTGACCAGCTATTGTGTCGCTTCTTAGAACCCTATCTAATTGAGTGGTAATGTGGTTTGCATCACCGATTTTAATGTTTGCGCCGTTTTTGTTCGCCGCCTTAAGAGTGTTTTCGATAGGTGATAGGCTATCAATAAGCTTAGAGCTGATCTCCTTACGAAGATTAGTAATAGGATTCGCGCTACCTTGCTTTCGCGCAGCGTCTTGAAGCTGCTGCTGTTGTCTCAGGTATGACCCAGTATCAAGTGTAGGTGGAACTGTTTCAGGTTCAGGCGATGGTATCTGCTCAACTCGGCGTGGAGCTGCGGCAACTTGGTTAACAGATGGGATCCTGCCTACTGCTGGTGTCTGCTGTTCCCTTACACGTTGAATAGCAGTACCGAGCCGTGTTTTACCGCTGCGGAGTGCTCCTCCTGCTAGCCCACCTACCAATGAAGCTCCTCCTGCCTGTAGACCGGCAGCCATTGCTTGATTAGGATCGAATGACGTGAAGTTACTGTTAATTCCTTGATCCACAGCGTTAAGTCCCGCGAATGTAGGGACATCAATTGCTGCATTTGTCCCTGCCTTGACTCCAACATTCGCTGATCGACGAAGAGTATCGTTTGCAATATTCTGAGTTACCTTCTCACCTAATCCTTCGGCCAGTTTTCCACCACCAGGGAGTACGTACGGTGCATAGTGAATACCTGTACTAGTAGCTTCTTTGGCAAACTGGAGGGGGGACGCTGTGCCTCGTGCTACATCTAGTGGAACCACGGAATGCTGTAGGTTGTTGTATACCTCTTGGTTTGTAGCATTAATGAGATTCTTAGTATTCTTACCACCGTTGAATAATTTGTCTGCACCGATCATTGCCCCACCCACAGCAGCCGTGACAGGTATAGCGACGGTGTTCACTACCTTATTCGCATCGTCAATCGTCGGCTTAATAACAGCGTTATCAAGCGTTGGCTGAGGAGCTGGTTTTGCATTAATAGTAGGTTCAGGGTTTATATTCTGCCCGAGTAGCTTCTTCTGTGGATTGAGGCTCGATGCATGGATAAGACTAGTATTTACCTGGGGCTGTAGGAGTTTTGGCTTCTGTGGAGTTAAAGGCGTATTAACGGACACCTGTGGACGTGCGACAGACTGTTGGGTTTGCTGTGGTTGTTGCTGAGGCTTCTTCTTTTTATCAGGAACAAGTCCCAGCAGTTTTCCGATGGCGCCAAAAATATCCACTAGATACTCCTTACCCTGTCTCCTCGTTGAAGGTGGCGTTGGTATTGAGGTACAGCGGTTCCTTGGATAAGCGTGTTGAACCCATTTAGTGGGTGTGGTGAATCGACCGGCGCTTGTATTGGCTTGAAAGGATGTACCGCATTCGGATCGTTCGGCTCTGCGTTATCATTCTCAAGGGTTTGAGCTCCAGTTTCAGGGTTGGTGTACACACGGTATAGAGGATTAGGCTTATTCTGTGGTATTAAATTACGCAGTTCGCTAGTCATGAAAGGCTGAAGTGGTTTGGTGGTCGGTTTGTCAATAACACCCACTTTCATATTTGGATGTGATGGGAATGGTACGGCCTGCGGCATATGCTGAGCTACTGGGGCTGCCTGAGGTGCCTGCTGATGTTGGCCTACCCCTATAAGCTTTTTAAGCGCTCCTAAAATGTCCATGTGACCTCCTTAGAAGGTTTGTTGTTTACGTTGGTCGTCGCCTAAGCCTAGTAGGTTATAGAATTGTCCTGCGGCGGACTGAACTGGCGATGCTCCAGGAGTTACGTTAATATCGCTTGTCTGGTATTGAGCAAGTTCAGGTGCAGTAAATTTGAGGTCGTTCTTAGCTGAGATCGTTGGATTGAGTCCAAGTGAATCAATCTGTGCAAGAAGTGCATTAACGCGAGCGTTATTACCCTGTGTAGCAGCACGCGCTGCATCGTATGTTTGTCCTTGTGCCTGAGCCTTCTGAAGCTGTAGCTGTGACATCTGATCGAGAAGTTGAGCTTCCTTCTCAGCGAGACTAGCCTGTAATGAATTTCGTTGGATTTGAGCCTGGCTATTAAGGTCGGTTTGGCTATCTTGAAATGACCGCTTGCGATCTTCATCGGCGGTATCGAGATTCTGAAGGTTACGTGAGTAGCCTGTTTGGATGTCACCTAGCTGAGTGTTGCCTTGACGTGCTACAGCGAGAGGGGCTGCGTAGATTGCTGCGCTGCTGCTGTTGCCGAGTAGTCGGCGTAGGCCAGCAGATTGCTTAGCTACAGTATCGTCAACTTTTGCGCGGGCAGTAACGTTATCATCGATTGTGCGCTGCTTAGTAGTGTTATAGTCACGCTGTGCAGCTGCGTTCTGTCCTAATAGTTTGTTTAGAGCAGCGTTGTACTGACTATTGATATTCTGGTTGCCAATATCTCGTTGGCTGCCAATGCGTCCAAGAGCGCTATTAACTTGACCAAGCTGGTCATCGTAGTATGCAAGTGCTGCGGGATCGTATGATGAGGCCGATGACCCGCCACCCCCGGATGTAGCGCTATATGTTCCGCTTGTTTCGACGGGACCGCTTTGTGGACTCACATTTGGTCCTGCTACTGGTTTTGGCGAAGTAGCGGTGAACCCACCAGGCTTGGCATTGTGAGGGTCGTATGCGTGGTTGTAATTGGTGCCGGGTATGACGTCGGCTGAGCTATCACCGAATACGTACTTTTGTATTGCAGCTATAGGGTTAAAATCCATAAAGAACTCCTAAAGAAAATTAATTCATTGGCGTCCCTCTTTATGGATAGGCTAATATTTACCCTATTCTAGGTATAAATAAACTACCTATATTATAGGTAGTAGTTATTGGTAAAAGATCGTTTTATCGAACAAACGTTAGAGCAGGTCTATATATCCATTTATTACATTCGTCTAAAATAGGAGTAGTTAGAAATGCATCAGAGCTCTCGGTACAGTATATTGAATGTAGTTCGTTGCTAAAGCCTTCAGAACCCTCGGTCAGGTTATGATCACTTATGTACCCTTTCATTCGGTGCTGCATCGGTACATCATTGCTATAGATTGACTCAAGTTCAGCTGACAATACGTCGCGTTCCTGTTGCGTGTGTTTGGTCCATACATAGTGCATGTATTCATGTGCGAGTATAGTCCTAGGGCTCTCACCCGCGGGAAGGACACGTTTAATCCTAATCGTATTCGGAGAGATGAAGTCACCGTTAGCTCCCGTCTCAGGAAGTGAGTCTACGTATATAAAGTTCAGTCCACTGCTGTCAATATTAAGCTCTGTGATGTATTCATCTAATCCTGGATCGACATGGTTCTTAGTAGGTTGGATAGCTGTCTGGGTAGAACTTTCTGTCGTATTAATACGTTCATTTATCTCATTAATAGTGAGACTAGTAATAACTACGCCGCTAATAAACAGAAAGATCAGTAAAAATGCTATGATTATCTGTTTCGGGGTAATCTGCTTTTTCAGAAAGCTCTTCATATTAGAGTAATTATAGCAAATTATACAACGTTTGTCAATCTCTATGCATATCTCGCGCCACTAATTTACCAAAGCCTACGCAAATGCCGACAATAATTGTTAATGGTACTAATATAATCATAAATGCGGGTGGATTATCTCCCTGTATAGCGGCGAGTACAAACCCTGACCCGATCCATGCCCACCATGGCATCATATCGTACCACTTTTTTGATTTACGTTCTTCCTTGGGTTTATCGTTCATATCGTTATAGTACAGTATTGCTTGATACTTAGTACAGAATATACAATTTGTTTAATAATTACCTAGAAGAAAAACAGATTAGTCGGAGTTGACACACCACCACCTGATGGATATATGGCGACTGTTGCAGCTGCCCAAAATCGGTTTGAGCCTCCAGCGGTGAACGCACCAGGATTTTCTGTAGCCGCAGCGGTCAATTGCTTTGTTGCCGTTGCAATTGATACAGCTGATCCACCGGATGAGGCACCGCTGTTTAAGAAACCAGAATAGCCAGATGGCCCAGCAGTAAATGCTGCCGCTGATACCGCTGCGTGACCTGCTACTGCAATAATAAGATAGTCCTTGGCACCTCCTGATGGCGTGATTGCGGGTGGATCTGCTGCCGTCGCATCGCCAGATGTAGTCGTCACTTCTGACGCTGTTGATGTGTGCGCACCCGTAACACGTATAACTTGCCAGACGGCCGTTGTAGCAGTTGAGGCAATCCACGTCGGTGTCGTACCGCTCTCTGTACCTGCTGCTATTTTCTCAAATACAGTTGTATCCCCTACTGAGCCACCGCCTCCTTGTAAGGCAAGCTGCGTCCATCCAGTTGGTATGGTTGACCAAGTACCCGCATTACGTACAGATACAACTGCGATTAGACGATCACCACTAGCAATTGATGCAGGCATACTCACTGCCATCGACGTAACCGATGAAGCGAATTGAGTTGCCGTTGGAGTTCCTGCAGAAGGCGCAGCCATACTAATAACCTACTGCGTCTACGGCCATACATACCCACTTTGCTGCCGTACTATCATATCTCAACTTAACGTAATGGGTTTTACTAGCAACTGTTGTCGCTAGTAACGTAGCGACGCCAGAACTTGTAAAGCTAGTGCCCCAGCTTATTGTCTGTGCCGATCCATTGTCCTTAAAACGAATCATAAGCTCTTGTCCATTGACTGGCGTACCTGTTAGGTTTGTGGTCATTGATGTAATCGCTACCGCAAGTGCGGTGATAGTAAACTCATCAGTTGTGTCAGTATTAATAGATGGCGTCGCTGAACTCGTGACGGTATTTGTACGAGGGTTTATTCGTGTCTGAATAGTTGAGGTTGGTGCCAGATAGTCTGTGCCAGCTGTTGCAGCAGAGAAAGCGCTTGTTCCATTGCCTTTGACTAGCCCTGTAAGAGTTGTTGCTCCAGTTCCGCCATTGCCCACTGGAAGTGTGCCAGTTACGCCAGGCGTAATGTTTGCAGACCCGTCAAACGTAGCACTTGACGTGCTTGCAAGATTCGTTTGCACTGTACGTCCTGTCGTGAGGGTTGCCGCGCTGCCTGTAGTGTTTTGGTTAAGTGTCGGGAAATCTGCTGCTACAGCAATGCTAGGAACGCCAGTGGTAGTGGTGTTCTTCAATATACCCGTAGCGAGCCCTGCTAAACTCGTACCGTTAATCTTTGTAACAGTAGTCGTGTTAGTGTTATTAGCAGAACCATTGAATCCGCTACCAGAGCTTGTTACATCACCCGTAAGAATGCCTATCGTTCGTGACGTGGTGAGAGTGGCCGCCGACCCCGTGGTATTTTGGTTGAAAGTAGGGAAAGTGTTACCTGTTGTCAGGTCCTTACCAGTGATAGTTTGCGTATTGCTAGCGAGAACAAGTGTGCCTGTAGCATTAGGGAATGTGTACGTTCGGTTGGCAGATAGCGAAGAGGTGTCTAGTATTGAAACAAAGCCGGATGCAGGGTCAGCTACATTTACGTGCCCCACAGTTCCTGTGCCGTTCTTGATTCCGGGGGTGAGCGATATGTTACCTCCGTTACCATTTGTCGCTCCGTAAGGACCAGCGTTAAGCGCTATGTCGCCACCATTAGTACTGTTCCCGCCTAATAGTTGAAGAATACCTCCAGTTGAAGCCTCACTCGATAGTACTAAGTCGCCATTCTGGTATCCCCTAATCCTGCTTATAGCACTATAGAACCCTGAGAGACGGCGATTGAATTGTAAAGCACCAACCTGTGCACTCGCGCCTGTATCAGACGGAGCTGCCGCCGTACCACCTGCGCCAGTTAGAGCAATAATCGGATAGCTGCCGCCGTATGCTGTGAGTGCAGCGTCAGATAAAGACCCGTTATCATCTGAGAATTTAAACCTTGCAGAAGGATATGGATCTTCTGACTCGACAGGACCGAGTCGCATTACTTTATCGTCAGTAATCCTCGTCTCAGTTGTGTTCTGTATAAGTTTCCCTGTTGTGCCATCAAATCGAGCGATAGCGTTGTCTGTTGCGCTAGATGGTCCGACAACATCACCCGTGCCTGCCGATCCACTGGATGCTGCTGTTAGTCGTCCTTGTGCGTCGACAGTAACGCTAGCATTCGTATAACTACCGGGTGTAACCGCTGTGTTCGCAAGAGCGAGAGTTCTGTTAGCAGAAAGATCACCGCCGCCTGTTAGCCCGGTGCCAGCTGATATAGTTGTTGATTTATCTGCTTTCAAGTTTAAGGCTGTCTGTGTTGCCGTAGAAACGGGTTTGCTAGCATCACTTGTGTTATCAACATTTCCAAGCCCAACGTCCCCTTTTACGAGGCTATGCCAGCTAGTGTCGTAGTTTGTTCCGGATGCTTTTTGCAGCACTTGTCCTGTAGTACCACCAGTAGCTATCCCAGGTCCTGACGCACCCGTAGGACCGGTAGCTCCGGTATCACCTTTTGGGCCCTGAACTACTGAAGTGCCGACGGTCGTCTGCCGAGTCACAGCTGAAACATTTGAGCTTGCGTTCTGGTCAAGCCCCGATAAGTTTACCGCTATGTTGATTCGTTCAGTAGGTGTAGCCATTATGATTCAACCCTGTTAAAGTCAGCATCTACTCCAAATGTCCCTCTTACGGGAGTCATAACGCGTTTTAAAGTACCTGATTGGTTGTTGAATATCTGTACGTCGAAGTAGTAAGTAGTCCCCGGTACTAAGTCTTTAGTCGAGTTGCTTGCCTGGTCATTTAATAACTGGAAGTTAACTACTCCCGTTGTGTCACCGCTAGTCGAGATACGGATGATAGGTACATCTGAGTTATCTGGATTAGAGTTAGAGGTAGCTGTGAACGTAATGACGTAGCCTGTTAAATCAACCAATGTTGTACCGACGCTAAAGGTAAACGTCAACAGGGGTGTATCACCGCGTATCAAGTTGTCCAATTTAGTTAATTTATTAGCCATATCGTCCTTTGTTTAATTTGGTGGGGGAGTTGCCTCCCCCGTCTTCACTACGCCTCGCGAGTGATCGTGCCCATAACTTGCTGGAAAGTCCAACCAGTTACACCGGCAGTACCAGTACCAAGAATGGTGAACTCATCCTTAGCTCGGCTGGTAGCCTTTGATACCACTGCATCTTTGTTGATAGCAGCCGTAAAGCCGTTACCAGTAAAGCCGTCAGCTGCTGCTGGTGATACAGCGTAAGCGTATTCACCGTCATAGCGTGAGCCGTTCTTAAACGTGTAGGTAAGGCCAAGTGCTGTTGATGGAAGAGTGATTACTACACCATCTGCCTTTACTACAAACGTCTTACCACTGTCTGCTGCTGTTAGAGTTACGTTACCCGTAACATCTGTAGCAGAGCGGTTAAAGTGACTGTTTAAAGTCATATTATTTGTCTCCTTCTACCTGAGCGGCTTTGCGTGCTTCTTCGCGCGCAGCCTTAGTCTTCTCGACATACTCTTTAGTTTCTGATTCAGTAGCTGCACGGTAGCCAGCGTGAAGGAATGCTTCGACGTGAGCCTGGTCGTTTGATGCAAGGAATTTCTTCTCGCCGACTGGTTCGTCTTGCTCGTTGCGTGGTTGGAATACGTAAACACCGAGCTTTACATCTTTTTCACTTACTTCAGGTGCGTTACCTGGCTGGTTCTGTGGGTCTTTAGGGTCTGGTTTAGCCATAAAATCCTCCTATTAAGCTTCCATGTGAACGCGTAGAGCCTTACCACGGTTGGTAGGGATAAATGCGTCGTAGTAGCGGCGGCCTTCAACAACCCAGCCGTCGATACCCTGTACTTCAGTGAGTGTGCGGATCATGTCGAACTTAGTTGGTGCAACAAGTACGTCATCAGCAACGATCACCCATGCAGTGTTCGTAGGAAGGTAGCTTGTTGGAACTGGGACGATCTTTACACCGTCTACAGTAGTAACAACACCCGTCTTTACGTCTGCGTATGCGTCGTCAGAAGCAAGTTTGAACTCAGCGTTACGGCGGAGTAGGTTCCACTTTGCACGAGTCATGAACGCTACGAGGTTGTCTGGCTCTACTGAGTCAGTGTCGTAGAGGTCTGCTACCTGGTTAACGAATGTTGAGTACGAGTTTGAAGTCGTA